>Ga0190269_10000150_pt1 | contig 35297 bp, 29 predicted proteins | sample Popmic249IS_FD_133749 | JGI IMG/M metagenome (GOLD analysis project Ga0190269, IMG submission 133749) | Populus adjacent soil microbial communities from riparian zone of Blue River, Arizona, USA - 249 IS | ecosystem: Environmental > Terrestrial > Soil > Riparian zone | place: USA: Arizona... | reverse complement strand
TTGGCTGCCGTGCGCTGTCCGATGCTCGTCGTCGCAGGCTCGAAGGATATCCAGTGCGATCCTGAAGACGCGCGGCGCATCGCTGCGCAGAACCCTTTGGCCGAGGCGCACGTGATCGAAGACATGACGCACATCTTACGTCGCGACACGCGCCCAGCAGCACTCTTCGGCTACCAACAGCTGCTCTCGCGGCCTATCGATGCGCAGCTCCTGGAGCTGATCGCCAGCTGGCTCGTGCATCAGCGCGAGCGCGCGCCGGGCGATGCGCTATCGTAGCGGGATGAAGGCCGCCACCGTCGAGCAGCTCGCCGATGCGAGCTTGATCGAGTCGATTCGCGAGCACGCGCGCTGGCAGGGTCCGGACGATCTCGTCGAAGAGGGTGGGGTGCTGCTGTTCGCGGGCCGCACACCCTATCCGGGCGCTTACCGCAACGCCGCAGCGCGCACCAATCCCAGTGTTCCTGCCGACGAGGTGCTCGCACGTGCGCGCGCGTTCTTTGCAGCGCGTGAGCGCGGCTTCACGCTGTGGGCGATCAACGAAGTCGATCGCGACCTCGATGCGGTCGCTGAGGGGCTGAACATGCAGCGCACAGCCGACAGCCCGTGCATGCTCGTCGAGGCGCCGCTGCCCGTGCCTCCAGCGCCGCCCGAGATCCGCGTCGAGCGCTTCGACACCGCGGACCACGTGCGCGACGCGATCGCAGTGAACGCGCAGGCGTATCCGCTGCTCGGACTCTCTGCCGACGAAATGCGCGCGGGCTTTCCGGAGCCCGAACGTTTGCTCGGCGACCATATCGCAGGCTTCATCGCGTACGACGCGATCGGCCCGGTCGCGACCGCGCTCACCATCTACACGGGCGAAAGCGCAGGCGTCTATTGGGTAGGCACAGTCCCCCGCGCCCACCGCACGGGCCTAGGCGGCCTATGCACGCGCCTCGCAACCAACGCCGGCTTCGAGCGCGGCGCACGCGTAGTCACCCTCCAAGCAAGCCCACTCGGCGCACCCCTCTACGCTCGCCTAGGCTACCGCACCTACGCAAAAGCCCGCTGGTACCGAGCCAAAGCCGAAGAGCTCGGCTGATCTCGGGTGACCTATCCCTAGCGCTCGGGCTATCCGCGCAAGAGGAGGCGCCGCCGTTGGGATTGCCGGGTGACGCGCATCCAACCGCTGAGATCGAGCCGCGGGCGCGCGCGTGGCGCAACCGTTGCCACATTGTAGCGGGAGCTGCGCATGCGGGAACCGCGAGCACGTGCGTGCGATGTGGGCGAGCTGGACAGGTGCGCTCAGTGTGCCCTGCCGAGCGATGCGATTACCTCAAGGTTGCGCTGTCGAGGTTTAGCTGGGTGAGCGGGATGTTCTCGACGTTTGGGTATGCCGCTGTGAGCGGCGTGATGAACTGCGCGGCGTCTCCGACGACGATGTAGCTGACGCCTGCGGCTGGCAGACGACGACTGACTGCGTCGCGGATCTGCTCCGGCGTGACCGCGCGAACTTTGGTCGCGTAGGACCCCAGCTCTTCGATCGGCAGGCCGTACTGCGCGAAGCTTGCGACCACGCTGCTCAAGCGACTCACCGTCTCCAGTGATCTCGAGAATGAACCTAGCACCGTCGCCCTGCGCGGCGCGAGCTCTTCCGCGCTAACAGGCTCACTCGATAGACGCCCGATCTCAGTGGAGATCAGCGCGACCACTTCCGCCGCGGCATCATTGCGCGTCTGCGTCGATGCGCTGAACAGACCCTCGTCGATGCGCGCACCCAAGCCGCTGCTGGCACCGTACGACAGCCCGCGCTTCACACGGATCTCCGCGTTGAGCCGCGCGGAGTAGCCACCACCGAGCACGGCATTGCCGAGCAGCAGCGGGTAGTAGTCAGGATCATTGCGCGCAATGCTGCGGCTCACCGCCTCGATCGCCGCTTGCCCCGCACCGGGCTGATCGATCACCACCACGCGCGGCGCGGTCGGATCTCCGGCAGGGTTCTCGATCGTCGGCGCCGCATCCTCGGGATCACGCAGATCGCCAAACAGCTTCTCTGCGAGCGCGAACGCGGCATCCGGCTCGATGTCGCCCGAAAACACGAGCGTTGCGCGCGATGGGATCCAGCGCGTGCGATACAGGCCAACCACATCCTCGCGCGTGATCGCGGGGATGCTCGTCGGTGTCCCATCGAGCGTCGCTCCGTAAGGTGCCGCGCCGTAGATCACGCGGCTGCTCGCGAGATCTGCGATCGCCGCAGGATCGCTCAGCGAGATCGAAAGGTTGTCGAGATACTGCGCTTTCAAGCGTGTGAGATCGGCCTCGGGGAAGGTCGCATCGTGCACCAGCTCGGAGAGCAGCGCCGCCGATCCTTCGAACACCTCACTCGGACTGTTCACGGTGAGCTGCGTGAAGTCGTTGCCCGCCACCGAGGACAGCTCTGCACCCAGGCTCTCGATCTGCGTCGCGATCTGCGGTGCAGTCTTCATGCTGGTGCCTTCGCTGACCAAGGCCGCCGTCAGCGACGCCGTGCCGGCCTTGCCCGCAGGATCCGCGGACGAGCCGACATCGTAGCTGAGCAATGCCGCTACAAGCGGCAGGTTATGCCGAGGTGCCACGAGCACCCGTAGCCCATTGGTCAGCCGCCGCTCGCTCACGCTCGGCGTCGTGACATCGCGCTCCGGCCCAGCGTTCGGCATTGCCACGCGCTCGCCTTCCGGTGCGAGCGTCACGGGCTCACCGGCCGGCGCGAGCTCCTCCAAAGTGACCGGCGCATCGGTCGCTGGCGTACGCGGCTCCGCGGGAACATCCGCCGGCTTCTCGCTGTCGCCAAGATAGTTGATCACGACGTAGCTCTGGTCGCCCAGATACGCCTGTGCGACGCGCTGCACGTCATCCACCGTCACGCCGCGGATGCGCTCGAGCAGCTTCTCACTCGCGGCCGCATCGCCAGTCATGATCAAGCTCTCGCCCACTTCGTTGCCCAGCCCGAGCAGCGACTCGCGGTTGCGCAGCCGCGCTGCGATCAGCTCGTTTTTGGCTTCGTCGAGCTCCTCGCTGCTGACCTTTTGATCGCGCAGCTTGGCGACCTCGGCGAGCAACGCGGCTCTGCCCTCCGCAGCCGTGCGTCCAGTGGCCATCAGCGCGTACGCGCTGATATTGCCCGCCTGTTGCGCTTGATCGAGCGACGTACCGATCTCTGCGGCGATCTGCTGCTCATAGACGAGCGAGCGGTACAGCCGCGACGACGCCCCGGTCGACAAGATGCCATCGAGCACGAGCAGCGCCGCGCTGTCTTCCGATGAATACTTGGGGACGAGCCAGTTCACGAGCACTGCAGGCAGGCTCACGTTCGGCGCGTAGTACGTAGCCTCGCGCACAGCGCTGCGCGCAGGCTCCTGGACATCGTTCACCGGCAGTGCGCGGTCCGGCCGCTCGATCGGACCGAAGTACTTGTCGACCCAGCCGTTCAGCTCGTTCTCTTCGAAGTTGCCGACGACGATCAAATACGCGTTGTCGGGGCGATAGAACGTCTCGTGAAATGCCAGCACCTCGCCGAGCTGCGCGGCATCCAAGTCGGTCAGCGAGCCGATGCCAGGCCGACGGTACGGATGTTCCTGGTAAGCCTCTTGCGGTACGTACAAGCTGAACAAGCGCCCATACGGCGGCGCGAGTACCCGCTGCCGCAGCTCTTCTTTCACCACATCGCGCTCGGCCTTGAACGCCGCATCGTCGACGACGAGCGAGCCGAGACGCTCCGCCTCTGCAAACAGCACGCGCTCCAAGTGATTGGAGGGAACGATCTCGTAGTACGCCGTGGTGTCGTCCGCAGTGAACGCGTTGTTCGAGCCACCGACGTCTTCGGTCAGCCGATCGAGCGTCTCGGGCGGCAGGTTGCGCGTCGCTTTGAACATCAAGTGCTCGAACAAGTGCGCGAACCCGGAGCGCCCCGCAGGATCGTCCTTCGAGCCGACCTTGTACCAGACCTGAACGCTGACATTGGCCGTGCTCGTGTCGCGCGCGGAGTACACCTCCAGGCCGTTGCTCAGCACGCGATACTTGAAGCCGGCAGGCAGATCGACCGGTGCATCTGGATTGTCGAGCTTCGTGTCGGGCTCTGGCTCTTTACCCTTGTCACCTGCGCTCGGCCCGCCAGCATCTTCTCTCTTCTTTTCGTCGTCGCTGCCACCGCGTTCCGAGCCCGAGGTCGGCGCCTCGTCGTCATCTTCGCTTTCGCGAGGGTTGTCGGTGTTCTTACTGCCGACTGTTTGATTCTCGACCGAGCTCGCGCCGCCGTCGGGCTCGCTGCTCGAGGTTTCAGTCGAGTCGTCCGTGCAGCTCGCGATCAACAACACGCTCGCACACAACGCTGCGAACCCTGTGCGACGCGCTACCAAAGATCGGCCAAGTAAAGAGTCGAGCATCTAAGCCGCTTAGCGCGAGTCGAGCCGAGAGAGCAAGACTCGATCGCCAAGCGAGCATTGTGTCATGCGTGTCAGAGCAGCGCGGCGCCGCGCCACACACGCGGCATTTCGCCGATCCACTGCACTGCGTTGTTTAGCCGCGGATAAGCGCTCGCAGATCTTTCGCGCGCGAGAGCTCTTGCGCCCAACCGAACGAGCCGGCGTCTCTGAGCTCGCGCGCTGCGTGGATCAGGCCGCCGTATGCAACCATCGCGAGCAATGAGCCGACGCTGATGCGACGCACGCCGAGGCGCTCGTAATCGGCGAGCGTGAGACTTGCGAGACCGCCGATCCCGCCGAGCACATTGAGTGGTCGATCGACTTCCCGCAGCACTGTCTCGAGCGCTTCGACGCTCGGCAAGCTCGGCGCAAACAGAACGTCGGCGCCTGCTTCTTGATAGGCTTGCAGCCGCCGAATGGTGTCGGCGAGATCGGGCTTGCCGCGGAAGAAATTCTCGGCACGCGCGGTGACGAGGAATGGGAAGCCAGCGCCGCGCACGGCTTCGACCGCAGCGCGCACGCGATCGGCCGCGTGCTCGGTCTCGTAGAGGTCTTTACCGGAGTAATCCTCGACAGAACCGCCCACCAAGCCCGCAGCGAGCGCGCCGTGGAAGGTCTGCGCCACGGCTTCGGGCGAATCGCCGAACCCATTCTCGAGGTCGGCGCTCACCGGAAGCTCCGTTGCAGCCACCAGCGTCGCTGCATGCGCAAGCACGGCCTCACGGCCGGGCTCGCCGTCGACCAAGCCGATCGCGGTCGCAAACCCCGAGCTCGTCGTGGCGAGCGCGCGAAAACCGAGCCCGCTGAGCACGCGCGCGCTGCCGCTATCCCACGGGTTGGGAATGATGAACGGCTTCTTCTGAATGTGCAGGTCGCGAAAGACGTGCGCTTTTTCCGCTTGTGTTGCCATGGCTTCCTTCTCCGATGAACCCGAGCGTTATCACCGATCGCGCAGCGGCCTAGACAGTCAACGAACCAAGAGCGCGCGAGTTGTAACGCATCCGGCACACGCTACTCCTCCGCTGCCGACTAGGCAGCTTTCGCCGCAGCAGATCGAGCAAGTGTGCGCTCACGCCTCAAATGGTGCTTGGCCGGCCAACATGCCTCGGTGTACGACGCGTTTTGTCAGGAGTCGTACCCGATCGGGTCGAGATGCTTGCTCGCGCCGCCTCTGGCGGAAGGCGCTCGTGCGGCACGCTCGACGCGGCTCCTGATCGGCTTTTGCAGTCACGGAGCAAGACGCGATGACGTGTGACGTGAAGCGCGCCGCCGGCGCACTCGTGTGGTTGTTGTTGGCTTCAGCGTGTGCGGGCGTAACGGAGAACCCGCAGGCTGGTGCACCCGTGATCGCGAGCTGCCCATCCGGGCAGACCTGCGCACCCGTCGCGTCGCCGCCCACAGCGGCAACGCCTGCAGCAGGCACCACCGCGCCCGTTGTGACAGCCGGGAGCAGCGCTGCCGGTGCACCATCGCAAGCGACTGTCGGAGCCGCGACCCCTGCCGCTGGCAGCGGCGGCGAGCCGGGCACGCAGGTACCAGCTGCACCTGCTGCCGCTGGCAGCGGCGCAACACCGGCCGCCGAACCTGCGAAGGGCGGCACGTGGCGCATGATGGGTTACGACGAAACCAACACCTATCACAACCCGCACGAGACGATCCTGTCGGTGAGCAACGCACCGATGCTCAAAGAGAAGTGGCGCTTCACCGTCGCAGGTTTTCCGCCCGGCTCACCCGTCGTCGCTGAAGGCAAGGTGTTCGTGATGGCGACCGGCGGCACCTACGCGATCAGCCTCGCCGATGGCAGGAAGGTCTGGGAGCGCACCGACATCACGGGCACTGCATCGCTCGCCTACGAAAACGGCTTCATCTACGCGCACGACGTCAAGGCGGTGCTCTACAAGCTGAACGCGACCGATGGCAAGAACGTGTGGGGACCGGTCCGCACCAACGAAGTGATGGAGTGCGACGGAACGTCCTCGCCGATCGTGGGCCATGGCATCGTCGCCACTGGCCACGCCTGCGGTCCGCTCGAGATGGACAGCCGCGATCATTCCAAGGCGCGCGGCGGGGTGGAAGCTTTCGACATCGAGACTGGCACGCGCAAGTGGGTGTACTTCACTGTGCCCGAGACGGGCGAGAACGGCGCGATGGTCTGGTCGAGCGTGGCGATCGACACGCAGAACATGTTGGTGTTCGCCGCGACCGGCAACAATTACTCGGTGCAGGGCGAAAACTCTGACGCCATCCACGCGATCGACATCGCGTCCGGCACGCGTCAGTGGAAGACGCAGATCCGCGACAGCGATACTTGGTCGTTTCGGGTCGTGCCAACAGGCCCCGACTACGACTTCGGCGCGAACCCGATCCTCGGCGTGATCGATGGCAAGCAGATCGTCGCAGACGGCGACAAGGGCGGCGTGTTCCACCTATTCGATCGCATGACAGGTGCAGTGCTCTGGGAGCGCGAGAACCTCAGCGCGAGCGTATCCGCGACGCACGGCGGTGTGCTGATGAACGGCGCATTCGATGGCAAGTACTTCTACGTTGTGTCGAATCATCCGAACGGCCGCTCCGCCGTGTTGCACGCGCTCGATCCGGCGAAGCAAGGCGGCGACGCGTGGCCCGCGATGATGCTGCCGAAGATCACCTGGGGTGCGCCCGCCGTGGCGAACGGTGTGTTGGCCGTGCCGAACGACGATGACCTGCTCGTGCTCGATGCGATGACCGGCGAGAAGCTCGCGATGTTTGCGACGGGCGGAACGATCGGCGGCGGCTCACCGGCGATCGTCGATGGCCACATCGTCGTGCAGAGCGGTCTTTCGTACTACTTGGACACCTCGGCTAAAAACAACAACCAGGTCATCTGTTACGCGGTGCCCGGCGCGATGGTGCGCGACGAAGTCGCGGTGCCCGCAGGCGGCACGATGACGACGACTCCAACTTTCGTGCCGGGCAGCGCGACCTGGAGCGCGGTGTTCCAAGAAGTGATCGTGAACAACGGCTGCAACGGCGGCAGCACCTGTCACGCGAGCGCCTCGGGCGGCAACTTGGTCATGCAGACCAAAGCTGACTCCTACGCGGCGCTCGTGAACATGGCAGCCATGGGCAACAGCGGCGCGCCAGCGTGCGCGGCGAGCGGGCTTCGGCGCGTGGTGCCGAACGATCCCGACAACAGCTTGTTCGTGACCAAGCTCGAGCAGGCCATGCCGGCGTGCGGCGCGCGCATGCCGCCGGGAGCTGCGCTCGAGCCCGAGCAGATCAAACAAGTCCGCGATTGGGTGGCTGCAGGCGCGAAGGACGACTGAAGCGGACGGCCGATGCTCGAGGCGACGTTCAGGTCGCCTCGAGACTCTGTCAGTTGCGCAGCAAGCGCTTGAGAGAAGCTTCCTTCGCGAGCTTCACGAGGTCGACGGCGGCTTCGCTCTGCTCGAGCGGCTCGCTGCTCTCGTACGCGGGCTGCTTCGGCGCGGGCGCCTTGGGCTTCGCGTTGGCGCCGTTGTTCGACGGCTTCTTCGCGGCTGCGCTCGACTTGGTCTTGGTGGTCTTGGCTGCTTTCGCTGGCTTCGCTTTGCCTTTTGCGGGGGCAGCTTTCTTCGAAGGGGCGGGTGCGCTCGCCTTTTTGGTGGGCTTTTTGGACTTGGGGGCAGATCGTTTCTTTGAGGCCATAGGAACGGCACTTTACGTCGGCTCTGCTCGAACGCGAATGCCCAACTTGCGCGTCTAGCGTCATTTGCTAGGGGGGGAGCGGATCACGCTGGCGTCTGACGGTGATCTCACTTCATACACAGCGAGCGTGTGTGGTTCGCCGCTTGCTTTGTCGAGGCGGGCTGAGCCTGGCGCCCTAGCTCAACGAACCAATGCTTAGGAAGGGAAGGTCGTATGAACAGCCAAACTTGGATTGTCGCGTCGCGTCGCGCACGCAGAGTGCTTCGTCCACTCCAGCTTAGCCTCGCGTTGTGCGGAGGCGTAATCGCTGCTTGTGGCGACGATGCTTCAGGATCGGAGGCTGACGCAGGGCCAGCACCGAGCGCAGGCCAGGGCGGAAGCTCCGGTCGTGGTGGCTCAGGTGGCGCGGGGGGCAGGGCCGGCAACGCGGGCACAGCGGGTACGGGCGGCCGCGCCGGCGCATCCGGATCAGCCGGCCAAGCGAGCGCGGGCCGAGGTGGCGGGGACGGCGACGCGGACGCGGGTGCGGACGACGACGCGGGCGCGGCAGGCGCGGGCGACTTCAGCTTCTTTGTCACGAGCGACACGCGACCGAACGGCAACCTCGGTGGGCTCAGCGCATCGGACGAGCGCTGCCAGACGCTGGCTGCCGCCGTTGGCGCCGGCTCGAAGACCTGGCGCGCCTATCTGAGCGTGGACAACGACGCTGCCAGCGGCGGGCCAGTCAACGCGCGCGATCGCATCGGCACAGGTCCCTGGTACAACCAGAAAGGCGTGCTCTTGGCGCAAGACCTCGACGAGCTGCACTCGATCGATGGCAACGCCGAGCTGTTCCTCGACGAGAAGGGCGCGAAGATCAACGGTCAGTGGGAGGGCTCACCGTCGCCCAACCAACACGACATCTTCACCGGCTCTGACCCCGACGGCACGCTGGCCGAGGGCAAGACTTGTCAGAGCTGGACCTCGAGCAACGCTGCCGACAAGGCGATCGTGGGCCACTCGGATGGGCTCGGTCCGAACCGCAGCGCGTCGCCGCCGCTGAACTCTTGGAACTCGGTGCACGAGAACCAAGATTGCAGCGACACCGCGCCGCGCGGTGGTGCAGGTAAGATCTACTGCTTCGCGATCGACTGATCGAAGCGGCTCAATCCCCCTCGATGATCGGTAGGACGATCTTCGAGGGGTGCGCTGCGTCGTGGAAGATGCTGACGGTCGGCGCAGGTGTGATCCGCGGCGTCGGAGTGTCCGCGAAGCTGAGCGTGACCTGGATGCGGTGGCCCGCCTTGAACAAGAACGAGATGGGCAACAGATCGAAGCGCAAGAGCGTGGGCTCGCCCGGGGTGAGCGGCATCGCGTCTTTCTCGCCGAACGGGTGGTAGGGCAGGCCGAGATTGTTGTAGGGCGCATCGACCTCTTTGCGCTGGGATGCGCGGAGGCGACCGTGCATGTTGTAAGCGGTGATCGCGCCGGTCGGGCTGACGTCCTGCAAGGTGGCGATGAAGTCACCGTCATCTGCGGTCGAGGCAACCCAGAGCTCCGCCACGGGGTGACCGGTCACGCGCACATCCGCAGCGAGCGGCTTGGTGGCGAACGCGATCCCGCGCGGAGTGGGCGAAGACGTGGTCGAAGTCGTCCCCTGCGTGACGGTGTAATCCACGACGTGATCGGTCTTGGCAGACGCTTCGGTCGGCGCAGTGCTGGTGAGCGTTCCTGCGCCGAAGAAATAATCTGTCCGCTTCTCATTCGCGAGCGGCCAGGTCGGCGAAGCGCGCCACTCTTTGTCTTTGGACTCGTTGTACGTGTAGTAGTAGACGCCCGGCTCGTCCATGATGCCGTTGTCGATGTCTTTCAGCCAGTAGTCGAAGAAGCGGCGTTCTTCCACGAGCAGGTCGAAGCCTGTGTCTGCTTCGACATCGAACCACGCGCAGTGTGGCTTCGGGCCGACGATCAAGCGACGCGGATTCGTGAGGTTGTTGTAGGTGAAGAACGCGCCGTACTTGGTCGCGGCTTCGTCCCAGTTGGCTGCGGCGTACACCGCGATGCCTGACTCCAAGATCGTGCTGAGGTAGGTGTGCGGGCTCGACTTCGCCCACCAGACCTCTGGGATGTTCGTGGCCACGCTGTCGCGAAACGGCGCGTAGCCCGGGTTCTCGATGTTCATCGCGTGCGACGCGATCGCTTCACGCAACATCGCTCCGCTTGCATCTTCGTCCACCGCTGCTGCCATCGCATCGCGCGCGGCGCCCGATGAAGCTCCTGGCGGCGCTTTGGTGTCGCCGGATGTCGCGGCCATGCCGCCCGGCACACCGAACGGATAGACATCGAACTCGCAGCTCATCGGGAAGATGGCTTTCAAGTGCGGAGGCGCGACGGTGAGCGCTTGCATCTGGCTGCCGCCGGTCGCGGAGCAGCCCCACATGCCGATGTTGCCGTTGCTCCAGGGTTGCTCGGCGAACCACTCCGTGATGTCGTAGGCGTCCATGCGCGCGCCGTCGACCCACTCACCGCGGTTGAAGCCTTGGTTCGTGCCATACGACGCATACAAGCCGCGGTAATCGACGACGGCTGCGACGTATCCATAGTCGACCAAGCGCGCCGCTGCGCCCGGATACACTTCGCCCGGCAGACCGGCGCCCGCGGTCGAAGCGAAGCGGCGGCGATTGTAGGGTGTGTGCATCCACAACACGGGCAGCTTCTCGTCGGTGACCTGGCCGCTCGCGTCTTTCGGGCGATACAGATCGACTGCGAGCTTGGTGCCGTCGCGCATCGGAACGTAGACCGAGCTGAGCTCGAAGCCGTTGTACTTCTTGTCCCCGTAGCCGCTGTATTCGCCTGGCTTCGAGACCGATCCGGGTGGGATGACGCGCGGAGGTTTGGTTGCGCCTGCACCTGCGCCTGCTGCCGCGGTGCTCTGTGGATCGGTCGCGGCCGGTGCACCGCTGCCGCTAGTAGCTGCAGCGCTGGAGTTGCCCGTGCTCGGTGTGGTTGGGGGGTTGCCAGTGGCTTCCGACTTCGCGCCGCTCGCGGGTGTCGCGCTCGTGCCCGAGGCGCCGCTTTGGCTCGCTGCGCTTGGCGTCGCCGTGTTGTCCGAAGCGGCCGCTTGTGCGCCCGGCTCGGAGCTCGCGCTCGAGCCGCACGCGCTGAGGTGCAGTGCGCACGCTCCAGCGAGCAGGTGCAGGTGATAGGGCTGGGTGATGGTGAACGCGCGCATGGCCGGAATCTGTGCACGCGCGCGGTTCTAATCCTGTCGGGAGTGTGACGGCCCGAAGGCTGTGTAGGACATGTTTTTCCGAGTTGGTGCGACCGCGCTCACGTAGTTGTCATGTCGCTTCTGGCTGCGGGGCCGCTCGCGCGGGCCACACGTGGGCGAGGGCCGCAATCGCCTTTGCTGGTCAAATTGGGGCTTTGCGCTGGGGCATCTACGCGTATTGCGACGGGATTCCTTGCCTATGAGGGCCGGGCTCGCACACTCTTTCGGGGGTACCCAGTCAAGGAGGTCGCTATGTCGACGAGTAAAGCATCGGCACGTTGGGAAGGCTCGCTGCGAGACGGCAAGGGCACGATGAAACCGGCGAACGGAGCCGAGCTCCCGTTCAGCCTGAAGACGCGCTTCGAGGGTGAGCGCGGCAGCAATCCTGAAGAGGTGATCGGCGCCGCGCTGGCGGGCTGTTTCTCGATGGCGCTGAGCGCTGCGCTCGGCAAAGCGGGCTCGAACCCGACCTCGATCGAGACAGAGGCGTCGGTGCAGCTCGACAAACAAGGTGATGGCTTCGCGATCACCAGCATCACGCTCACCACGCAGGCGAAAGTGCCCGGCATCGACGCGGGTAAGTTCGAGACCATCGCGCAAGAGACCAAGCAGCAGTGCCCCGTGTCCAAGGCACTCGCCGGTACCAAGATCAACCTGCAAGCCAAGCTGGTCTGAGCGGCATGCTGGCGAGCAGCAGCTGACGGCGGCTACGCTATCAGCTGCTGCTCGAGATCATGCAGCAGCTTTGCGACTGGGGTGCGTTACAACCCCAGGTAGGCCTTGCGCACGCGATCATCGTGCAAGAGCGCCTGGCCTGCACCGCTCATCACGATCTCGCCGTTCTCTAACACATAGGCCCGCTGACTCAGTTGTAAGGAGACGGCGACGTTCTGCTCCACGAGCAGGACAGTCAGTTTCAGTGTTTGGTTCAGGCGCACGATGATGCGGAACATCTCCTGCACCATGGCGGGAGAGAGCCCGAGCGACGGCTCGTCGAACATGATCAGCTTGGGCCGGCCCATCAAACAGCGACCGATCGCGAGCATCTGCTGCTCACCGCCCGACATCGTGCCAGCACGCTGACGCTTGCGTTCCTGCAGGCGTGGAAACAGCCCGTAGACTTCGCTCAGCGATTGCTTCGCGTAAGCGTGCGCGCGCGGCACCATCGCGCCGACTTCTAGGTTCTCTTCGACAGTAAGATTCGGGAAGATCTGCCTGCCCTCGGCGACTTGTCCGATGCCGAGGTTCACCGTCTCGTGCGAGTCGCGACCCGTGATGTTCTGGCCGTTCCACGACACCTTGCCCGCGCAGGGCTTCTCGATGCCCGCGATCGCGCGGATCAGCGACGATTTGCCCGCGCCATTCGCGCCGACGATCGCGACCACCTCGCCTTCCGCAACGGACAGCGACACATGACTGAGCGCGATGGCATCTCCGTAGCGCAGCTCGAGCTCTTCGACTTGCAAGAGGGTCATGCTTGGACCTCGTCGCCGCCCACTGCTTCAGTGCCGAGATAGCACGAAAGCACCGCGGGATCCTTCACCACCTGTGCCGGCTCACCGCGTGCGATGATCTCACCGTGGTGCAGCACGACAATGCGCCGCGACAGCGCCATGACCGCCCGCATCACGTGCTCGATCAGCAGGATGGTCGTGCCTTCGTTGCGGTTGAGCGCTTCGAACAAGCCGACCATGCCGTCGACCTCCGTCGGTCGGAGCCCGGCCATCACCTCGTCGAGCAAGAGCAGCTCCGGCCGCGTCGCGAGCGCGCGCGCGACCTCCAGGCGCTTGCGCTCCGGCAAGGTCAGTGCCGCTGCTGGCTGCTGAGCTTTGTGCGCCATGCCGAGCTGCTCGAGGATGCTCAGCGCGCGCTTGCGTGCGGCGACCACGTTGCGTTCGCGGTGCAGCGCGCCGACGATCACGTTGTCCAGCACGGACAATCCCGCGAACGGCTTCACGATCTGAAACGTTCGTCCGATGCCTGCCGCGCACACCTGCTCCGGCTTGAGCCCACTGATGCGCTTGCCGCGAAAGCGGATCTCGCCTTGGTCGGGCGCGTACACGCCCGCAACCAAGTTGAAGATCGTGGTCTTGCCCGCGCCGTTGGGACCGATCATCGCGACGATCGCGTGCTCTTCGACATCGAAGCTCGCGCCAGACACAGCGCGAATGCCCTTGAATGATTTGCCGACGTTTTCGATCTCTAACAGCATGGGTCAGCCCTTGTGCTCGCGGCCCAAGCCAAGCGCGCGCGACAGCGCTGGCCACACGCCGTGCGGCAAATACCACACGACGACCAAGAGCACGCAGCCGTACAGCACCTGCTTTACGCCGGGGATCTCGCTCCCGAGCGCGTTCAAGAGCTCCGTGCTGAGATCAGCGAGCAGCGTGAGGAGCGCCGCGCCGAGCACGGGTCCGACCAAGCTGCCGATGCCGCCGATCACCGGCGCGAGGATGATCTCGATCGAGCGCGAGATGTGGAACACCTGCTCGGGGAACAGGCTGTTGTAATAGAACGCGAAGAACACGCCCGCGACGCCGGTGAGGGCCGCGCTGATCGCGACCGCCAGCAGCTTCCAGCGCAGCGTGGGAATGCCGAGCGCACGCGCCGCATCTTCGTTTTCGCGAATGGCTTGCCAGTAGTAGCCTGCGCGTCCACGCAAGAGCGCGCGACACAGCGCGAACGTGCCGCCGCACAGCGCGAGCGCGACGTAATAGAACATCGCGGGTGGACCGCGCAGGTTCAAGAGATCGATGTGCTCGCGCTGCTGTACCTTCAAAAAGAGGCCCGCGGGCCCACCGAGCCACTCGATATGGTCGAAGCCGATCCGCGTGAACTCCGCGAACGCGATCGTGAGCAGCGAAAACTGCACGCCCGAGATGCTAAAGCGAAACGCCAGCGCGCCGATGGCGACGCCCGCGAGGGCACACAAGAGTGCTGCGAGCCAAACACCCAACCACGGACCGATCTCGTAGTGCGTGTAGAGCGCTGCGGAGGTGTACGCGCCGAGCCCGATGTACAGCGCGTGCCCGAGCGACAAGAGGCCAGCAAAGCCCATCATCACGTTCCAGGCTTGTCCCGCCAGCGCGAGAAACAAGATCAGCGTGCCGATCGAGAGCACATAGTTGTTCGCCCACAGCGGCAACAGCAGCAGCCCGAGCACACAGCCGGCGCCGAGGAGCTGTGCGCGGCTGAGCGGCATGCTGCCGGTGTCTACTTGGGTCACGGGGGTAGCTTGGCTCATGGCACCGGCTGCTGGCGAGGAGGGGAGAGGGCCAAATGCGTCACGCGCGCGCGCCGAGCAGACCGGCGGGTCGCACGAGCAAGATCAGGATCAAGAGCGCGAAGCTGAACATCGACTTCGCCGACGGAGCGACAAACAAGCCCGCGAGCGCTTCCGAGATGCCGATCAGCACGCCGCCGAACAGCGCGCCGGCCATCGAGCCGAGCCCTCCGACGATGACGATCACAAACGCGAGGAGGGTGTACGCGGGCCCAGCGGCCGGTGTGACATCGAGCAGCAACATCTGCGCGCAGCCTGCGATCGCGACGCACGCCGTGCCGAGCCCGAAGGTCAGCGCGTACAAATGCTTGAGCGGCAGGCCAGTGACGAGCGCGCCCATGTGATTGTCGGCGCACGCGCGGATCGCTTTGCCGGTCATCGTGTAGCGGAAGTATGCGAGCAGCGCGAGCGCGGTCAGCGCTGCGGCGGTCGCGGCGTAGACGCGCGGCTTGTCGAGCAAGAGCGGGCCGAGCTCGAACGAGTCGAGCTGATAGTCAGTCTGGACGCTCTGGGCATCAGGACCGAAGCCCATCAAGAGGCCGTTCACAAGGATGGTCGCGATCGCGAGCATCAGCAGGAGCTGCGAGTGCTCCGGGCGTTGGATAAAGCGGTTGATCACCCCGCGCTGCAACCCGTAGCCGAGCGCGAAGAACGCAGCTCCTAGCGGCAGCATCAACCACAGCGGGTCGAGCTCCCAAGCCGTGGAGATCAGCACCACGGCGTACATCGCAGCGGTCATCAGCTCGCCGTGCGCGAAGTTCACGATGCGCACGACGCCAAAGACGACCGACAGGCCCAACGCCATCAGCCCGTAGATCATGCCTGTGAGCAGGCCTGTCAGCACCACGTTCGCTATCAGATCCGGCTCAGGCATGACCTACACCTATCAGGCTTTCTTGAACTCGGGGCTCGGGAACACCAGCTTGCCCTCAGCGACATCGGTGGGCAGCGTCACGGTGGGCTTGCCGTCGAGGTTCTGGATCACCGCGGAGCGGTTGCCTTCCACCTGACCCTTGGCGTTGAACGCGATCGGTCCGCCGAGTGACATCCGCACGTTCGCCGGGATGTTGGTCTGTCGGATCGCCTCCGCGAGCGCTTTGGGATCGGTGGTCTTGGCGCGCTTGAATGCATCTGCCGCGATCAAGATCGCATCGAAGGTGTAGCCGACGTTAGCAGCGTGGAACGCCAGCTCGGACTTGGAATCCTTCTTCTTGAAGGCCGCCGCCACGAGCTTCGTCATCTCCGACTTCGGGTTGTACCAGACCGTATTGCTGATCGCATACGTCGCGTGTTTGCCGAGCGACTTGGTGAACTGTTCTTCGTACAAACCTGGCGAGCCCGGGCTGACCACCGCCATCGGATTGAAGCGCTGCTTCACCATCTCTTTACGCAGCACGATCGCATCGTTGAGCCGGCACACGAGCAAGAGCAGCTCGGCCTTGGTGGCTTTGGCCTTTGACACTTCGACCGTAAGATCCTTCGCCGCAGGATCGTAAGGTATGGTCGACAGCAGCTTGAACGGCAGGTTCAAGCCGGGCAGCGTCGCTTCGACGCCCTTTGCCATCGCCTGTCCGAACGTGTCGTTGACGTGCATGAACACGGCGTTCGCAGGCGTCACGCCGCTCGTCTTGAAGATGTCCGAGAGTAGCGCCAGGCCGCTGCGCCCGAGCTCCGGCGCAGTCGGGAAGTTGCGGAACACGAACTTATAGCCCTGCTCCGTGATCTGCGGTGCACCAGCGATGTTGACGATGTGCGGGATGCCGCGTTGCTCCGCGACCTGCGCGACCGCGGCGGTGTGGCCCGAGTCGAATGCGCCGACGAGCACGTTCGCGCCTTCTTCGATCAGGCGCTCGGCGCGCGTGCGCGCGGTATCTGCGTTCGACTCCGTGTCGGCGTTCATCAGCTCGATGTCGACGCCCAACGCGCTCTTGATCACCTCGGGCGCGAGATCCGCCCCCTTCTGGCACGACTGACCGATCAGCGCTTGCAGGCCTGAGCGCGGCAAGAGCACGCCGACCTTGAGCTTGCTCGGGCCTGCTGCGCGGACGCGACCGAGCGGCAGTTGGGGCAAGATGCTCGCCGCGCCAGCCAATAGAACCGCTTCCGTGCTGAACTGACGTCGCCCGATCCGCTTGTGATTCGTCATGTGACTGCCCTTCCACCCTCGTTTGGCACTGTCCGACGCTGATTTCCGGCGCAACGTACCGGAAGCCAAGCGCACCGCGCAATTGGTTGGTGTGACAAACTAACCTGACCGGAAGCTCGGCGGATTCGGCGACGAGACGCCCGCTGCTCAGTGAGGCAATGAGCTGGTCAGCGAGATGTTGATAGCTTCCATCTCACGGCTGACGGGCTCGCAGCTGATCCGTCCCAACCTGCGCTACTGCTCGAATCCGATCCTGCGTACTAGACTGAGAAGCAAATCGATTACGTTTGTAATACAGACGGATCATGGTTCTTCCTGACAAATGTCAGCGAAACGACCTTGCTGAAGTGCGCAAGTGCTGGCGCAGAAAGACACTTTTCGCCGCCTTAGCGGCAATGTTCTGCGCAGTCCGTCACCATATGCGTTCACTCAGTCGCAGTTCCAGTCTGGTGCTATCGTGGCGAATAAAGCACCAACCTTTCTCATCGGTTAGGCCATAGGACTCGCACCAAGTGAAAGCGGCGTGGCCTACTGGGCCAACATGGCGCGCTTGGATGCTTAACCGTCTCATGTCATACACCGTCGGCGTGTGCACGATCCGGACATGTTGTGTCGGATTGCAACTAAGTGCGGACCTGTAGCAGCTCTCTAGAAAGAGAGCGTCCACTGGGGAAACGGTTAAGTAAGATGACGTCAACTAGAACAGCGATCTGGAACTTGTTGAAGCGCGAACGGCGGGGCGCTCTTCGTGCGGGACTCGCTCAGAGCCTGCTGTTAGTGATCGCCGCTTGTGGCAGCGAAGCCGAGCCTGCTGGACCCGGGACGACCGGATCTCCGAGCACCGGCGCACCGACCTCGACGGCTGGCACTCCCGCGACTGCCGCAGCTGGCAGCGGCGCGAAGCCAACCACGCCTGCAACTGGAGCCGCGGGCAGAGCCGCGACGCCGACCACGAGTGGCGCTGCAGGGTCAGCCGCAAAGCCACCCACATCGGGCGGCGCAGCGGGCGCAGCGCCGACGGCGCCATCGACCGGTGCGGGAGGCGCGGGCGGCTCGTCCACTGCGCCGAGCAGCGGTGCAGCTGGCGGCGGCACGACCGATCAACCCGATAGCACCGCGACCGGTGGAACGGGCGGCTCAGGCACGCCAACCACCACGCCCGGCGGAAGCGACGACCTGACTGGTCAATCGAGCTGCCTCGCGGAGGTCACCTCGGGCTTCGACCAAGAAGGCCCCTTCCAATTCATGGCGATGCGTGAAGGCTCGATCAACTTCTGGGTGCCGATGGTTCCCGCAGGTTGCAAGGTCCCGATCGTCCACCTCGCAAACGGCACGGGCGCATCGTGCTCGAGCTACGGCCGAGCGCTCGAGCGCTTCGCCACGCACGGCTTCTTGACCGCTTGCTACGAGAACCCGAACACGGGTGCTGGTACGCAGGGCCTCGAAGCATTCCAGACCGCACTCGAGAAGTTCCCCGACCTCGCAGCCCGTCGCTTTGGCTCGACCGGTCACTCACAAGGTGGTCAGTCGTCGTTCGTCGTGCAGTCGCTCGCCGAGAAGGAATTCGGTCTCGAAGACGCGAAGTACGCAGGTCTCGCCATGCAACCCGCGAGCGGCTTCGGTTCGCAGCCCGCAGGCGGTTGGCAGATGCAATACGCGACGATCAAGTCGCCGATGTTCATGTTCAGCGGTCGCGGCACCGACGGCCTTGTGTCGCAGGGCTGGGTGCAGGACGCGTTTGAAAAGCTCGACGACGGCATCGAGGCCTATCACTGGACCAAGCAGGGCGGCGCCCACATCCCGACGCCACAAGGCGAAGAGATGCAAATCGGCCCGGCCTGGTTCCGCTGGAAGCTGCTCGGGGACAAGGAGGCTTGCAAGTTCTTCAAGTCGATCCCGATGACGGACAGCACCTGGGAAGAGGTTGCGGTCCAGAACGCGGCGCCTTGCGAGTGATCGCGTAGCGAACTACAGATCGTAGATGTGCACTACGGCGGGCCGCTTGGTCCGCCGTAGTTGTTTCTGGAGCAGGTTGGGCGTGAGCAATCGGGCGTCGGCATTTTTGTGGTGGGTCGCAGTGACGCTCGTGCTTCTGGCTTGCGGCGGCGGCGGCTCGCAAACTCAGCCGTGGATCGGGCCCGATGCTGGCAAGGCGCGCGATGCCGGGAAGGCTGACACGGGTGCTCGCGCAGGTGAGCAGCTCCCGGACGCTGCAGCTATCGGCGGCGCCGTGCGCATGACGCCTGAGCAGCTGCGCGATCCTGAGACGTGCAAGAGCTGCCATCCCAAGCATTACGAAGAGTGGTCGAGCAGCATGCACGCCTATTCCGCCCAAGACCCTGTGTTCATCGCGATGAACAAGCGCGGGCAGCGAGAGACCGGGGGTGCGCTCGGAGACTTCTGCGTGAAGTGTCACGCGCCGATGGCTGTCGCGGATGGCCTGACGAAAGATGGCTTGAACCTCGACCAGCTCGCGGATCGCAAGCGCGGTGTGAGCTGCTACTTCTGTCACAACGCGGTCGAGGTCCAAGACGATCACAATGGCAAGCTGCGGATCGCGAACGACGACGTCATGCGCGGGCCCTTCGCCGATGCTGTGGAGTCAGGAGCCCACGACTCCGCGTTCACCGCGTTGTTCGACTACGGACGGCCAGAGCACAACGCCATGTGCGGAGGCTGTCATGACATCGTGCTCGACAGCGGCGTAGAGCTCGAGCGCACGTTCCGGGAGTTCAATGCAGGCTTGTTCGGTCAGCGGCCGATGGAGGGGACCTCGACGCTCGAGACCTGCGCGAGCTGCCACATGCACGGCCGCAAGGACGTCGCAGCGGTTACGCCGGCTGCCCCGCAGCGGGTCGCGCACGAACACCTGTGGCCGGGCATCGATGTGGCGCTGACTGACTTTCCGAACAAGGCGGCGCTGCGCTCGGCTGTGGAAGACTGTCAGCTCGGCCTCGCGAGCGTGGCGTTCTTCACGCTCGATGTCACGCCACCGAACGTGTTCACGTTCAAGGTGGAGACCAACGCGGGACACAACCAGCCGAGCGGTGCGGCCCAAGATCGTCGCATGTGGCTGGAGGTTTCAGCGTACGACGCCGACGGCAAGCTGATCGAGAGCTCGAGCAGCGGCATCATCGGCGATCAGGAGATCGAGGAGAAACCTGTGGGTGATCCCAGGCATGATCCGCGGCTCTGGATGTTCCGCGACCGGATCTTCGACAAAGCCGGCGAGCCCACCCACATGTTCTGGGAGGCGGCGCCCTCAGCCGCGCATCCCAAGGGCTACGAGACGAATACGCTCGAGGTGCGCAAAGAGACGCTGGGCTTCGGTACGCATCCGGTCTCTAAGGCTTACGAGCTGCCCGGTGCGGGCGGCGCGGCGGCACCGGCGCGCGTGACTGCTCGCTTGCGCATGCGGCCGATCGGGATGGATGTGTTGCAGGATCTCGTGGAGTCCGGCGATCTCGACCAGGCTGTGCTCAAAGAGATGCCCACGTTCACCTTTCGAGCCCAGCTGGAGTGGAAGGCAGCTGACGGCTTCAACACCACCATCATGGCGCAACCTCTCACCGACTGCAGCAGCTACACCTGCATGCTCGACCCTGCAGCTGCTGGCTGCAGCAAGTGAGCTCTACTGAGCCTGGCAATCCCCGTTGACGCAGACGTTATTCCCGCCGCACGACCGGCCATTGGAGGGGGCGCATTCCTCTCCTCCCGCAGCACACGCGTGGCAAACGGGACAGCGTATGGCGCAACAAAATCCCGAACCGGGGAAGTCGCACACGCTGCTACCGCACTCGTCATCCATCGTGCAGTCGGAGCCATTGCCTTTGACGCGCGCGCACACTCCGCGCACACAGATGTTTGTACTGTCAGGACACGAATCGAAGTCCGGCTCACCATCGAGCAAGACGCATCGGCCCTCCTGGCGCAGAACGTTGCACTGCTCACACTCACCCTCGCAGGCGGCGTTGCAGCACACGCCATCGGCGCAGTGCCCGCTCGCGCACTCCTCGGCTGAGCGACACTTCGCGCCAAGGGCAGCAGGTAGTGCCGGAGAAACAGCTCCGCCTTTTCCGGCACGGGGTGGGTCCGCTTGCGCGCCTCCTCTCACTTCTCCTCCGCCCTGACCTGCAGCATGCATCGTGCCCCGGCCGCCACTCGCCGCGTTCCGGCCCTCGCTCGATGATGCAGGCTCGCCGGAGGAGGCGCCTGCATCTGCGGCTGCCGGCTCGTTCGAGACAGCCTGCGTGGCGTCGGCTGCGTCGCGCGCCGCGCTCATGCTCGCATCCATCGCTGCGCTCGCCGCTGGCGCTGCAGGTGTGCTCTCGCTCGTCGCAGCGTTTGCGACGGGTTCCGGAGGCTGCGAGACGGACGGCAACAAGCACGCGCCGAGCGCGCTGAAGAACATCACCGCTGCGGCCTTGCGGTGCGCGTGCGGCAGCTTGCGTTGCAACATGAACAAAGCGCGATCGACGATACGAGTGCGCTCCCGCATCGTCAATCACGCCAAGTTTGCCGGTATCGCTACTGCTCAGCGCAGATAGACGCGGCTGTAGTCGATTTCGTAGGTGAGGGGGAACATGGAGGCGGGGAGCTCGATGTTGACGTCGTTCACCTGAGTGTGGCCCCAGCTGAAGTCGAACAAGAAGCGCATGTCGATGGGATTGCCGCCCAGGCCGCCGCCGTCGGTCCAGTGGATGATGCCGTGCTGAACGCGGTGGCCGTCGTAGAAGACTTCGTAGCTGTCGTCTTTGTTGTAGACCCACGTCCAGGTGTGCCAGTCGCTGAGCTCGCGCTTTTCATCGGGCACTCCGACTTCGTCGAGTGCGTCGGGCCAGCTCTTGTATTCGACTTCGTTGGTGCCACCGACAGAATCAGAGTGGAATGCGTCGAAGTTGATGTTTGGTGTGCCAAACGATTCGACAACGTCCATCTCGGCGCCTTTGCTCCAGCGATCGCCCGCGGTCCACAGCGCGAACCAGAAGCCGGGCAGGGGCTTCGGCATCCGCACGCGCGTCTCCCAGACCATGTCTTGTCCGAGCAGGGCGCCGCCTGTGGGCAAGCTCCACTTGGCCATCAAGCTGCCGTTGCCAGCGTCGTGTCGCGCCGCGCTCACGGTTTGCTGCGACTTGGAGAGCGGCCGCACGTGCGAGAGCATCGTGTCACCCGTCCACTCGCGCGTGGGATCTGCCTCGTCTTCGATCGGTTGGCTGTCGCTCGGCAAACCGAGGCCCGAGGCTCCGATCGATGTCTCTTTGCAGCTCGCCACGGTCACCGCGCCGTAGTTGGTTCCGTTCGCGATCGTCTTGAACTGATCGTGGAACTGGAACTCGGCTTCCAGATCTGCGCGCGAGCGAATGGTGCCGTTGGCGCCGAAGTCCCAGTTCTTCACCAGCTTGTATGGCTCGCCCTTCAAGTGGGCGGCTTCGACGGGTGCTGGGCCTGCGAGCGGCGCGGCGAGGTCACCGCTGCCTACGCGTGCCGCGAGATCGGCTGGTGCTGCGGCGCCAGGCTGAGCGGTCTGCGGCAGTGCGGGAGCAGCCGTCAGCGGCTTGGCTTGCGGCTGCGTGGCGGTGCTCGGCTCGATCTCCGCCTCTGACGTTTGCACGCGCGCAGTGCTGGAGGTCACGCCGCTGCTGGCCGCAGGGGTGGAGTCGGGCTCGGCCTCGGGCTCGTCCGCCGGTGAGACAGCTGCATCGCTAGCGAGAGCGTCGAGCTCTGCGCTCGACTCGGAAGTCTCGTCGCTCAGCGCGTACACGCCCGATGGGTCTTCGATGATGCCTTCGCACGCGGCGAGCATGCTGATGACGCCTACGGTGCTCAGGCTAAACGAAACGCGCGAATGGTTCTTCAACTCGATGTGCCTTTCTCAGCATGGCGCCATGCGCCGATCTGTGAGTTTCCCGCGCGGTCAGCCACGCGGCTCGGATGCAAGCCAGTCAAAGCACGCGGTGCAGCGGACCGAGTGAGCCCAACTGCGGTGCAAGAGATGCATGATCACGGCGCGGTGAGAGGTGAAAACACCTCGAACGATCTCGTGCAGTGCGCCGATGACGAACACCACAATGGGGCGCCGATTCACATGCGGCAATGCTCATCGCCTCGTTTCCACGTCACGATTCTGTCAGTGGCCCGCACATTGTCTCCCAGCAGGCGAGACGATGTTGTCGAGTCGGCGTGGCAAGCACGCGCGCGCTATTCTCGTAAGAGAGAAATCATCCACTGTGCGGCCACGCTGCCGCAGCGTTTCGCGTCGTCACAGCGCGATAAGCGCGGGTTGATGCCAGCAGCAGCCAGTCACTGTGAACGCGTCGCGCACTGCCACAGCTGTGGCCCATCTCGGTCACACTGCGTGCGCCGTGCGACGAACGCTGTGACAAGCGGGCGCGTGCGCCTCAGCTGAGGCGTATGTGCAGCGACCTTCTGCTTCGGGAGCAGTCATGGAAATCTAATAAGTGTGGCCATGACCACGTTGAGACTTCGCGTCGATTGGCAGCGCCGCTTCGAGCGGCATGGCCTGCGTTGTGCATCGGGCGGCGCTCTGGTTGCGCCTCGAAAGCGCGCTTTTTTGGCCGATACAACGATGACATGAGAGCGAAAGAAGAACGTTATGCGACTCGAAGCAAAGTGCACGATGACACTCAACGTTGAGCAACCCACGCCGCTTGTCGCGATGCTGCGGCCTCGCAGCGGCGACGGGCAGTGGGTCGCGAGTGAAAGCTACGAGCTGGAGCCGTTCGTGCCGGTGACCGAGTACACGGATGCATACGGCAACTTGTGCCAGCGCCTCACCACGCCGAAGGGCCGTTTCAAGATCGGCGTGACGGCGCAGGTCGAGACGGCGGATCACATCACGGTGGCGCATGGCGCACCGCTCACACCGGTGACCGAGCTACCTGCCGATGTGCTGCAGTACCTGCTGCCGAGTCGGTACTGCCCTTCGGACAAGCTGCAGGACAAGGCCCGCGAGGTCGTGGGCAACGCGAAACCGGGCTACGATCAGGTCGACGCGATCCGTCACTTCATACACACCGGGATCGAATACAAGTACGGCGTCAGCAACAGCTCGACCGACGCGCTGGACACGCTGCAAGCGGGAGCGGGTGTGTGCCGCGACTTCTCGCACATTGGCATTTCATTGTGCCGCGCGCTGCAGATCCCTGCGCGCATGGTGGTGGGCTTCTTGTATCGGCTCGATCCGATGGACATGCACGCGTGGTTCGAAGCGTTCGTCGGCGGCCGCTGGTACACGTTCGATGCGACGCAAGTCGAGCCTCGCGGCGGGCGCATCACCGTGGCGTACGGCCGGGACGCGACCGACGTTGCGCTGTTCAACGAATATGGCCCAGCGAACGTCGAGCACATGCACGTCAGCGTGACCGAGCTGCGCCGCACCTGAGCGAGCGCCCAATCCCGACAGCGTTGTTACTCCCGCGCGGCAGCGCCAGGGCATAGATCATGTGCAGGAGGAAACATCATGACTCGAGCACATACCATCGTTCGTCCTGCGCAGTACCTCGAAGCACGTCTGAAGCTGTTGGCTGCGGAGCGCGAGCTCACTCGCCAGCGTGAAGCGGTCGCTGCCCAGCGCCGCAACCTGCCGTGGGTCAGAGTCGAGAAGAGCTATCACTTCGAGAGCGCAGACGGCCCGATCACGCTCAGCGATTTGTTTCGAGGCCGAAGCCAGCTGCTGATCTACCACTTGATGTACGCCCCAGAATGGGAAGCGGCTTGCAAGAGCTGTACGTTCTGGGCAGACAGCTTCGATCGCATGGTGCCGCATCTCGCCGCGCGGGACGTCAGCTTCGCGGCGGTGTCGCGCGCACCTCTCGCCAAGCTGCAAGCGTATGCGCGGCGCTTGGGCTGGAGCTTCCCGTGGGTGTCAGCCGGCGCGAGCGATTTCAACTACGACTTCGCCGTCTCGTTCACGCCCGAGCAGATCGCGCGCAAAACCGGCCGCTACAACTACGGTGTGACTCCCGCAGAGGAGACTGACCTGCCGGGCTACAGCGTGCTCTCGCGCGATGAGTCCGGCGCGGTGTTCCACACCTACTCGACATTCGCGCGAGGTATCGACGCGCTCAATCCTGTCTATCAAGCGCTCGATCTCGTGCCCAAGGGTCGTGATGAAGCCGGCCTCGCGCACACGATGAGCTGGGTGAAGCGTCGCGACGAATATTGAACGCCTACATCCGAGTCACAAGTGTGACACCTTGGCTTAGTTCCTTTGACTTTTGAAAGTCATTTTCAAACGGCGAGACGTCACCAGTCGGATCTAAGCAGTGCCCGACGATGAGGAGCGCACCTTACGGTTCTGTTGAATGCACGGTCGCGATGAGGCCATAGTGCGTTCTCATTACTGAAGTGGCACAGATGTTTTGCGCCGAAGGGGCTGATCCGAGATGATTAAGACCAACTCGAACGAATGCCGCAGGCGGCATCGCGATCGGGCTTTGCTGCTTGCGTGCTTAGGAGTGCTGCTACCTACAGTGACGGTAGCGGGCGAGCCGACCAAGCCGCAAAAACCAGGGCCTGCGCTGACGCCGCCCGCGCAGCCTGCAGCTGCAGAAACTCCAGGTGTAAAGAAGGAAACGGACGTCGCGCCCGGAGGCGGAAGCCTGCACGGCGCGAAGCCCATGCCTGAGCAGCTCACGCAGCTCGACCGCTTGTTTGCCAAGACGAAAGCCTCGCAATCGGCGCCCGCCGGCGTGGATCCCGAGTTCTGGCAGGCGCTCGTGCCCGGTGACAATGCCATCACGCCCGAGCGTGTGGCACTGGGCCGCAAGTTATACTTCGAAGCCAAGCTGTCGAAAGACGGCAGCGTCGCCTGCGCGACTTGCCACGATGTCACCCGCGGCTTCTCCGATCGTCGCGCGCGTTCGGAGGGCATCGGCGATCAGGTCGGTCAGCGCAACGCGCCGATCACGTTGAACGCCGCGTTCTTCTCGAGCCAGTTCTGGGACGGCCGCGCTGCGACGCTCGAAGAGCAAGCCCTGTTGCCGATCGTCAATCCGATCGAGATGGGCATGCCGGACGGTGCGGCCGCGGAAAAAGCGATAGCGTCCGATCCCGAATATCAGGCCGCATTCAAAGCTGCGTATGGACGCGCGCCAAACTACGCTGACATCGGTCGCGCGCTCGCGACGTTCGAGCGCACACTCATCTTCCTCGATGCGCCGTTCGATCGGTTTGCTCGCGGCGACAAGAACGCGATCTCTTCGGATGCGGTCGCGGGCTGGGCGCTGTTCAACGGCAAGGCTCGCTGCGTGAGCTGTCATCAGATCAACAGCAGCAGCCCGATCGGTACGGACAATCGCTTCCACAACATCGGTGTCTCGGCGCGTCACCAGGACTTCGAGAAGCTCGCGAAGAGCGCGCTGCAAGCGCTTGCCAAAGACTCGTCCAAAGAGACGATCGATCAGCTCGCGCTGCAGACGAACTTGTCGGAGCTCGGCCGCTTCGTGGTCACGCGCAATCGCTCTGACATCGGCGCGTTCAAGACCTCGCAGCTGCGCAATGTCGGCGTTAGCGCGCCGTACATGCACGACGGCTCGCTGAACACGTTGTGGGATGTGATGGACCACTACAACAAGGGCGGCGAGACGAGCTTGTATCTCGATGGCGGGATCGAGCCGCTTGCGCTGACCGAAAAAGAGATCGATCAAGTCGTCGCGTTCATGTTCACGCTGACTGACGATCGCCTGGCCGAGGACAACGCGGCCGAGCTCTCGCGACAGAAGCAGCTGGCTGCGAGCCAGCGGCCATTCCGCGACGAGAACCTTGCTACTCGCAAAGTCTTCCAGTTTGAGGCCCGCGTCAGCGGGAAGAGGTGAGCCGTGTCGTCGAACGATCAACGTCCCAAGATTACCGGTCATCGCAGCGTCGAGACGAAGTACATGGATCAGCGCAACGAGCTGTTCCAGGCGCTCAAGCGTCTCGATCGGCGCTCGTTCATGAAGGTGTCCGCTGCGGCCTTTGGCAGCGTCGCTGCCAGCGGGTTGGTCACCCCGCACTCGTTCCAACCGGTCAACGTCGCGCACGCGCAAAACCGTAAGATCGAGCCCTTTACGTTCGCGTACATCTCGGACTCGCACTTGTACAAGCGCACGCTCAACGATCGCTTCGTGAACTCACTGATGCGTGCGGTCGACGACGTGAACTCGATGGATCCGCAGCCGGACTTCGTGTTCTACGGCGGCGATCTCGCGCAGCTCGGTCAGCCTGAAGAGCTCGAGCTCGGCGCGCAGATCTTGAAGAGCGTAAAAGCGCCCGTGAAGATGATGGTCGGTGAGCACGACTGGTATCTCGACATGGGCGAGAAGTGGCGCGATCTGTTTGGCGCGCCGAACTACTCGTTCGATCACAAGGGCGTGCACTGCGTCGTGCTGAACAGCGTGGTGGAGAAGGACTTCTGGACGGCGCGCAAGCTCTCCCCGATGGACCGCATGAAGACCGTCGCGGGGCTCGACAATGGCGTGCAGAGCCCGTTCTCGGTCGGCGCAGAGCAGCGCGCCTGGCTCGAGCAAGATCTCAAAGGCAAGCCTTCGAGCACACCGCTGATCGTGTTCTCGCACTCGCCCTTGTACAAGCTCTACAAGCCGTGGAACTTCTGGACCGACGACGCCGACGAGGTGCAGGCGATCCTGAAGCGCTTCCAGTCGGTCGTGGTGTTCCACGGTCATACCCACCAGATGCTGACCAACCGCATCGGGAACATTCACTTCCAGGGCTTCTTGTCGACCGCATGGCCATGGCCATACGCGCCGCAAGGCCTGCCCGCGCTCACGGTACAGATGGGTCGCCCCGACCCGTTCAATCCGCAAGACGGCTGCGGCGATGGCAGCGTCACCGTGCACCCAGACGGCTTGGCGGACATCGTGCAGAACCTGTGGAATCGCAATCCGGTCACCATCGCGCGCACGTACACAGCGAGCTTTGGGAAGAAGGACAAACCTGAGGTGCCGTCGCGGCAGAGTTATTGAGGTGGATATGCCCAAGTCACAAATCACAAAACTTAGTTGGGCCGCGCTTGGCTGTGCCCTCGCCGCTGTGAGCTGCGCTTCGAACGCCGCTGGTAAGAACGAGCCCGAGTTGCCGCCCGCCGCGGCATCGTCGAGCGGCAGCGGCGACACGAGCAAGCAGCCGACGGCGGCTGCGAAGTCGGGCACCGAGGTGCTGCTCTGCGACGGTCAGACCAAGGTTACCGTCCCCGCGGGCACGCCGGGTACCTCTGTGGCCTCGTCGCTGATGGCGGAGTGGATCCGTAAGAACCCGAACGCCAACTGGGAGGCTGAGGAGCGGGAGCGTCATACCCTGCAGCCGTCAGCCGACAACACGGGCCTCGTAGGTCAGCTGCAAGGTCAGACCTACGGCCGCGTGACGGAACAGGACGTGAAGCTGTGGAAGAACGAAGTGGAGCGCGTGGCTACGGCAGGATCAGCCGTGTTCCACAGCGCGGACGAGCTCGGCAGCACGGTCGCAGTGTCCTGTGACATGTGTCACCCCCATGCTGCCAACACGCATCCCGAGACCTATCCGAAGTACCAGGCGCAGCTCGGTCGCGTCGTGTTGTTGCGCGACATGATCAACTGGTGTATCGAACATCCAGTGCGGGGGCAGCCACTGGCTGCTGACGACCCCAAGCTTCGCGCTCTGGAGGCCTATATCCTCGCACAGCGGAAGGGCAAGTCGCTCGACTACGGCCGGCACTGAGCACTGCGTATTGCCACGGAGAGCACGCGAGCATGTTCGCGTGCGAGGGAAGAGAGATCACGCTTCGGGCAGCGCGCCAGTACACAAACGAGTGCTGGCGCGCTGCGCGGTGCGGCTAGAGTGCTCTGACTGAACGGATTCGGTGCCGCCTCGCTCGATCAGAGCACTAGAGTGATCCCCAGACCTCTTTCGCGACTTCCGCCACCAGCCGCAGCTTGGCCTTTTCGCCGTCCACGCTGATGTCATTGCCGTGGACCGTGCTCGAGAACCCGCACTGTGGGCTGAGCGCGAGCTGATCGAGCGGCGCGAACTGAGCCGCCTCCTCGATCCGCTTGATCAGGTCGGCTTTGTCTTCGAGCCGGCCTGTCTTGGTGGTGATCAGACCCAGCACGACCACTTTGCCTTTCGGCAAAAAGCGCAGCGGGCGGAAGTCGCCCGAGCGCGCGTCGTCGTACTCGAGGAAGTAGGCGTCGACATTCATGCTCGACAGCAGTGCTTCGGCGACCGGCTCGTAGCTGCCCTGCGCGGCCCAGGTGCTCTTGAAGTTGCCGCGGCACAGGTGAATGGCCAGGGTCAGGCCGTCCGGCTTGTGCGCGACGACACGGTTGATGAACGAGGCGTAACGCGCGGGCAAAGTCTCGGGATCGTCGCCGCGTGCGCGAGCGGCTTCGCGCATCTTGTCGTCGCACAGGTACGCGAGGTTCGTGTCGTCGAGCTGCACGTAGCGACAACCGGCGTTGTACAGCGAATGCAGCTCCTCGCCGTACACGCGCGCGACATCCTCGAAGAAATCGGGCTCGAGCTCCGGATAGGCCTTGCTGCTGATGGCTTCACGACCGCCGCGAAAGTGCAGCATCGTCGGCGATGGAATCGACACCTTCGCGGTGTTCCCGAGGGTGATCTGTGACTGCAGGTACGCGAAGTCCGCGCGCTGGATGTCTTTGATGTGTTTGACCTTGTCCACGACGCGCATCACCGGTGGCTTGAGCTCTTCGCTGCCATCGGGCTTCTTGATCGTGGTGGGCGCTTCCGTCTGCACGCCGCCGAGCTGCTCCAGAAAATCGATATGGAAATAGGTGCGGCGAAACTCGCCGTCCGTGATGCTGTGGATGCCGGCTTCCTCCTGGAGGCGCACGACTTCGGTGATCGCCTTATCCTCGACCGCTCGCAGCTCTGCGCTTGTGATCTCGCGCCGCGCGTAACGATCGCGGGCATCGAGCAGATAGCGCGGACGCAGCAGGCTGCCGACATGATCGGCCCGGAAGGGTGGTGTGGTGCGTTGGCTCATGTCTTTCCCCTGTTTCCGTTGGTCGCGGCAGTATCCTGCAATCGCGCGCGGAGGCAAACACGAAGCATTATCAAGCTGGTTTATACAACTGGATGCCTAGTTACAGCTCAGCGACGCTGAGCCGTTTCTGTCACTTTGCTGAAGTGCGGCGACCCAGCTTTGTGCTGCGTCGAACATGGCTTCTCCGTCTCGCACCAGTTGCGCGCGGCTGCGTGCTGCTTTGTTGTACGCCTGGTGAAAGGCCGCTTGGTCCGGGGGGGGCAGGTCGCTGACGGTGATGTGATGCTCGGATGCGTAGGTGAGGCCAGCCGCTTCGGCGTGGCTCAGCTCGCGCGCGAGCGCGTCCTCCCAGAACGTGCGGCTCTCGAGCACGAGGCTTTGCAGCGCGCTCGGCAAGCGCTGCAGGCTTTCGCTGCGCACCGCGCGGGCGGGGTAAGCGCCGCGCGGGATGGCCATGCGCGTAAAGTTGTGCGCGACCTCTGCCAAGTGCAGCGAGCGCAGCGCATCGAGCGGCGCGATCACGCCATCGATCACGCCGCGCGCGAGCGACGCGTAGACATCACTCATCGGCATGGTGACGGGATCGGCGCCGAGCGTCTGGAGCAGATCCATGAGCTCGGAGGGCGCGCGCAAACGCAGGCCTTTGAGATCCTCCAGGCTGCGGATGCGCGCGTCGCGCGTCGCGATGCCGGGTAGGTTGCCGCCCTGCGCTGCGAGCACGGTGAGCCCGACAAGCTCGGCGCGAAACGCGGGAAAGCGCTCGGACAGGCACTTGTACACGGAGACCTGCTCTTCGAAGTCGCGCGCGCCCGCGTAGAAGCCGGTCTGCGTGCGCAGCACGTGTGTGCCGCCGCGCTCGTAGATCGGCTGGATCGCGGCGATGTCCGCCACACCGTGGCGCAGCTCGATCACGCTTTGATCGGAGCTCGTGAGCATGCCGGACCAGAAGGTGTCGATGTGCAGCTTGCCTTGCGATGCGCTCTGTATGTGCTCGATCCAGCGCTGGTCGGCGCGGCTAAAAGGATGCTGTGGTGGATACGGCGTCGCGTAGCGCAGCGTGTACTCGCCGTCGGCGGGTGGTTGCAGGCCGCATGCGGCCGCCGCTAGCAGCAGCAAGGACAGCAGCTGCGCGGTCAGCGTTTGGTTGCGCGCGGCGCCGCGGACGTGACGGAGCGCAGCGGTCATGTGCTGCAGCTGCGAGCGGCTAGTGCGCGGCGCAGTGTTGGCCGCCGCGGCGCTGCGGGCGTGGCCAGGCGCGCATGATGCGAGGCGCGACCGTGTCATGTGCGCTTGGACTCCACGCGGGTGCGTAGAAACTCGGAGACGCGGTCGACCATGCTGCCGTGCTCGAAGTTTTTAGCGTCGACCATATCTGCGTCGATCTCTAGCGTGGGCACGCCCGCCGCTTCGAGGCTGAGCTTGGTCAGGCGCGTTCCGCTTACCGACAAGCGATTGCTGCTCGGCACGAGGATCAGCGCCGCGTCGATGCCGCAGCGCTTGGCCTCCGCGACCATCCATTCGTTCATCCAGGGCGGCAGGTGCAGCACCTCGTTGAGCGAGCACACGCGGCTCGCGAGCGCGCGCAGCGGCTCCTGCAAGCCGAGCCGGATGTACTGCGGCCCCGCAAAGGCCAGGTACATCGACCAGACGAAGACTGCCCCGTGGCGCTCTTCCAGCGCGTTGTAAAAGCCCGGATCGTGCCACAGCCCCGCGCCGATCCACATCAGCCGGATGCGCTCGTTCCCGCACACTGCCGCGCCTTGCTCGATGCGCGCGGCCACCTCGTCGCGGAAGCGCTGGGCGTGGCTCACCGCCCACTCGGAGCCGCGATGCCACTGCGGGATCATCACGTTCGGGATCTGATCCACCACGCTCACCGGGCAGGGCCGCGCCTTGCCGATCATCAGCGCGGCTTCGTACATCAGCGACTCCTGTTGGTTCACGCGCTCCATCAGCGTGAGCAGCTTGTCGTAGTCGAAGCGCCGGCCGGTCTCGCGCTCGAGCAGCGCGATCAGACCCTTGAGCTCTTCGACGTGCAGATCGATGCGGCGTGGCTCGTAGACCTCCTCCCACTCCAACCTGCTCTTTTCGAACCAGCGCGGCTCTTTGTGCGTCCAACCTGGCGCTTCGAACAGATAGCAGTGGGTCTGCATCGCCTTTGCCCAGTGCGTGAACACGCGTTGCACGCAGTCGCAGGTCATGCGCGCGGTGATCACAGTCGGCCGCGGCAAGCCGCCCCAGGGGGCGCGCTCGGGATTCGCGTCGAGCGTGCAACCGAGGCCCAAGGTGCAGTAGCGACAGCTGTTATCCGGGTAGCCGTGATCTTGCAGCACGCGCAAGTAGTGCCCGCTGAGCTGCTTTGCAGACAGGTACGCGGACCACCACTGGTTCGTGAGCAGCGGGATGTCGAGCGCGTGGAAGATCTCGTGTGCCGTGTCGGCTTGCGCGATCGCAAATGGCTCGCGATCTTGCACCACGCGCTTTTGCAGCGTCTTCGCGAACTCACGCTGGTATGCCATCGCGAGCGCGGTGGAGCTCAGGTCCTTGCGGCTGCGAGCGGCATTCGACTCTGTCATCGCAGCACTCCTTTTACGGCGCCCGCGCGGATGCCAACCCCACGGGCTCGGCACCGCGACGCGCACGCACAGACAGGTGGATGGACGCCGTCGAGGCGCGCACCCCGCACATCGACTGCCTCGGGCGCTGGCTGGGTCATGGGCTGCCTCTCTCGGGGAGCGTAGCGTTGAAGAACGCGCGCAGCGGAATGGCAACCTCCGCGCTCGCTGGATAAGGCTGACGGGTGAGCAGCAAGCAGCGGATGCCTCGGCTTTCGAGCGCTGCGACCTGCGCGGGATGATCCCACGTCAGGCCTTCCTCTTCGTTGTAGTAGAAGAACACCGCAGCCTCGGCGCCGCTCTTGGCGGCGAGGTCGAGCAGCGCGGACAGCGGCAGCGGATAGCTGCGGGTCGAGAGACTGTGTTTATGGTAGTGCTCGCTGAGCGCGGCGAGCGGCTCAGGGCCCTCTGGGATCACAGGCCCGAACGACCAATCACCGCGGCTGTGGAACTCGGCGACGACTTGCCCGCCCGCGCGTTCGATCGCGTGATGCAGCACGGGCGTGTCGTGCGCGCTGCCGACGAGCAGTGTAGGAACACCGGGCGCGTCGCCGCCCGCACCTTCATGATTCATGGCGCACAGCGCGGCGAGCGCCACGTCGGGCGCCTGGCGCTGCACAGCGGTGAACAGATCGAGCGCGTCGGCACCGGCGAGCCGTCTCGGCCGCTGATAGCGACGCTGCAAACAGCGCTGCAGCTCAGCGCGGAGCTGATTGTAGAGCGCGATCGAGCGCGTGAGCGCGCTATCGTCGAGCGGCGTACCCGACAGCGCCGCGAGCTTGCGTGCGAACAGCGCGGTGCTCTCGAGGTTGTAGTGCGCGCTGCTCTCGTTCGGCAGCTTCTGCAGATCGTACAGGAACGGCTCGGGCAAGCGCTCGCGAAAGCTCCGGCTCAGCTCACACAGGTAGTAGTACAGGCGCTGCCAGGCGTCGATCGAGCGCGGCAGCACGAGCAGGCTGCCGTCGTTCAGCTCGCCTTGTAGGAGCTGCTCGAGCGCAGCGCGCACCATCGGCTCGAAGTTGGGCTCCAAATAGTAGTCGGCGCGGCTGTAGTCGGCCCGCGGCGCCGTCGGCAGCTGCACTGGGAAGCAGCCACTCGCGTGGATCAGCTCCACGGGAATGTCATTCGACACGTACAGCACGATCGGGCGGTTGCTGGCTCTTGCAGCGGACAGCGGCTGTTCGAGCACGGAAGTGAGCCGGGGATCGGTCAGCGTCATGGCAACATCTCTCAATGGCCGAGCACAGCGGGCAGCCACAGCGCGAGCTGGGGCACGAGGATCAAAAGTCCGAGGTGTAAGAAGTCCATGCCGAGAAACGGCAAGATGCCGCGAAAGATCGCGCGCAATGGAATGTCCGGCGCGAGGCCGTGGATCACGTACACGTTCATGCCCACAGGTGGATGCACGAACCCGATCTCCATCGCGCGTACAAGGAAGATCCCGAACCAGATCGGGCTCAAGCCGAGACGCAGCGCGATCGGCAAAAACACCGGCGTCGTGAGCAGCATCAGCGCGAGGCCGTCGAGGAAGCTGCCCAAAATCAGCAGCGTCACCGCCATCGCGCACGTCGCAGCGATCGGCCCTGCGTCGAGATCCACGACGAACTGCGCGACGCGATCGGGGATGCGCGTGACGCCGAGGAACGTGCTGAGCAGATGCGCGCCGAGCAGCACCGCGTAGATCATGCCGGTGGTCTTGAGCGTCTGGCGCAGCGCATCGAGCAACGTGTCGAGGGTCAAGCGGCGGCGCGCGGCGCACAATCCGAGCGCACCCACGGCGCCCACCGACGCGGCTTCGGTCGGTGTGAACCAGCCAGCGAACATGCCCACGAGCACCACTGCAGCCAACAGCGTCACATCGAGCAGCCCGAACACGGCGTGCCGGCGCTCCGCCCAGCTCGCGCGCGGTGACTTGGGTGCAAGCCCAGGCCAGCGCCAGACAGGAGCAAGATCGCGATCATGTAGAACAGCGCTTGGCTCAGCCCGGGAATCACCGCGGCGGTGAACAGCTTGCCGATCGATTGCTCGGCCAAGATGCCGAACACGATGAGCGCACCGCTCGGTGGAATGAGCACGCCGAGCGTTCCTCCCGCAGCGAGCACACCCGTCGCGAGGGCAGGCGAATACTGCTGCTTGCGCATCTCGGGTAGCGCCGACAGGCCCACCGTCGCGGTCGTCGCCAAGCTCGAGCCGCTGATCGCGCCGAAGCCCGCGCAACCTGCGATCGACGCGAGCGCGAGCCCGCCAGGCAGATGGCCGATGAGCTTCGCTGAGGCGTTGAAGAACTGCTGGGTCGCGCCGGCGGCAAAGCACACGTGCGCCATAAACACAAACAGCGGCAACACGCCCAGCTCGTAGCTGCTCACCGAATGAAATGCGACCACGCCTGCTTTCACGAGCGCAGCCTCTGGCGACAGGAGCACGCACAGGCCCACGCCGCCGACGAGGCCCATGGCTGCAGCGATCGGCACGCCAGCGCTGAGCAACACGAGGAGCGCACACAATCCGATGACCCCGGTCAGCTCTGGTGTCATGCGTCCCTCGCGGGTTTCAGCACTCGCACGACAAAGCAGATCACGATGCCAACCAAGCTCGCGCACCAGATCATGCGCAGCGGCATGATCGGCAGCTGCAAGAGCTCGCTCTGTTCGTTGCCTTGCCAGAGATCGAACACCAAAAGCACTGACCCGCCGAGAATAAACGCGAAGAACACGCTCGTGAGCAGATCGCTCGCGCGCGCGAACGCGAGCTTCGGTCGCGGTGCCAGGCGCTCGGTGAGCAAGTGTACGCTCGCGTGACCGCGCTCGAGCGTCACGCCGAGCAGCGATGCCGAGGCCATGCACACGATGCACAGCTCACTCAGCTCGATCGAGCCCAAGAGCGGAACACCCGTGC
>Ga0190269_10000149_pt1 | contig 35398 bp, 34 predicted proteins | sample Popmic249IS_FD_133749 | JGI IMG/M metagenome (GOLD analysis project Ga0190269, IMG submission 133749) | Populus adjacent soil microbial communities from riparian zone of Blue River, Arizona, USA - 249 IS | ecosystem: Environmental > Terrestrial > Soil > Riparian zone | place: USA: Arizona... | reverse complement strand
CCGGGTTAATCACAGCGGCGGTCGCGGGAGCCTCTCCGCAAGCTGCGCGGCTCCCGACCTCCGGGTTAATCACAGCGGCGGTCGCGGGAGCCTCTCCGCAAGCTGCGCGGCTCCCGACCTCCGCTTTTATCTGTCCCGATTTGGGTGTGCACAATCGGTGACAGATTCTGCCGCCGTCAGCGGCGGAGAGGCCTGTTGATTTCCTCGCTTCTTCGCGAAGTTGCGATGCCACGGCCGCGGCAGTGCGAGCCTGTGCGCGGAGTAGTGCGTTGCAGGAGTCACCGAACAGTAGTACTGTACTAGGCCGAAGCTCGGGCGCGACAATAGAACGAGGCCCCGAGGGGCCACTGTTCCGCTCCTGGCGACAACACGGAGAATCCATCGTGTCGCAGTCTCAGCAGTTCAAGGTCGGTGATAACGCTGTGTATCCGGCGCATGGAGTCGCCCAGATCACAGCCATCGAAACGCGCGAGATCGCTGGGCGTAAGAAGGACTTCTACATCCTCAAGATTCTGGACAGCGGCATGAAGCTCATGATCCCCACGGACGGGGCTTCGCGCGCAGGCCTGCGAGACGTCATCTCCAAGCGTGACGTCAAGAAGGTCATGGACATCCTCAAAGACCCCAAGGTCGCGGTGACCGTGCAGCCCTGGAACAAGCGCTTTCGTGAATACACGGAAATGCTCACCAGCGGCTCGGCCTTCGAGGTCGCCAAAGTGCTGCGGGACCTGCACCGTGTGAAGAACGAGAAAGAGCTCTCGTTCAGCGAGCGTCGCCTGCTGGAGCAAGCGCGCAACCTAGTGGTGGCCGAGCTGGCGCTGGCGAAGAACTGCGACGTGGAGCGCGTGCAGCGCGAGCTCGACAGCCTGCTCGGGTGAAGTCGCGCTCGCAGCGCGTGCTGCGAGCCTGGCCACTTGCGCTATGGTGCGCGCCATGCAGCTCGAGAGCCTGAAGTGGGACGCCGCGGGTCTGGTGACCGTGGTGGTGCAAGACGCCAGCAGCGGCGAGATCCGCATGCTAGCGCACGCCAATTTGGAAGCGTTGCGTGCAACGTTTGATACGGGGTTTGCCCATTTCTACAGCCGCTCGCGGCAGAGCTTGTGGTGCAAGGGTGAGAGCAGCGGTCACCGCCTGAAGGTCCAGCAGGTCTGGGTCGACTGCGATGGCGACGCCGTCGTGTACCTGGCCGAGCCGGACGGGCCGTCGTGCCATACCAACCGTGAAACCTGCTTCTTCACGCGCGCGCGAGGGCCGGGCGAGATCGAAGTGGACGCGAAGTATCACGCGGCCGCCGCGCTGCCCGCGCTCTGGCAAGAGCTCCTCGAGCGGCGAGCGTCGCCGGCCACCAAGAGCTACACGCGCAGCCTGCTGGACGCCGGGCCGGCGAAGATCAGCGCCAAGATCGAAGAGGAAGCCGAAGAGCTGAGCCGCGCGCTGCAGGGAGAGTCTGACGAGCGCGTCGCCTCGGAGGCCGCGGACGTGCTGTATCACGTACTCGTGGGCCTCCTATCGCGCGGGCTGAGCCTGCGTGACGTGGAACGCGAGCTGGCCCGCCGCTCCGGAGTGTCAGGTCTCGTGGAGAAAGCCTCGCGCGCGCCGAAAGCGTAGGCCGTTTGTCGCCGCGGCCGCACCCCGCGCGAGCCGATCGCGCGATGCGACGCCGAGCTGCCCGTTCGGGCTTTGCAAGAGCCACGATCACCGCCGATCGCGGTGCGACCTGGTCGTGCTTCGCGCCAACTCCGACGCCTGCCAGGGCGGTCGGAGCGGCGCCGCGGGCACGACTTCCCAGGGCAATGCGGGGCGCAAGCTGCCGGCCGAATCCGAAGCGGGTGTGGCATCGGACGCGCATCAGCTTTGGCGCTCTCCTCGGCCGCATACATCGGGGCGCAAGCTGCTGGTTGATTCCGTGACGCTGGCGCGCGTGAGCAAGGGTGTAGGCAGACGCAGCCGGACGCGGAGTCCGTTGGTCCGCAGCTTGTTACGGGTGTCTGCGAATCGACGGGAGCCCAGCCGCAAGGTATTGCGGCACGCGAGTGTGAGGAGCGCTCGCGGTTTGTCTCGGGTGGGCTCGCGCTGGCACGTCGTGTGCGTTGGCGCTTGCAGCGGGAGGCCAACATGTCGTTTCGATGCAGAAGATCACGCACGTGCTTGCTCGTGCTGGGCGCGCAAGCGGCTTGCGCTCGGCTTCCCGAAGATACGCGCAGCGTCGCCAGCGAGCGGCGCGCGAGCATCGTGCTCGGCCAGGCGACTGACGCGTTCCCTGGCGTCGTGCAGCTGCGGCTGCAGACGACCGGCGGCGAGACCTTCGATCACTGCACCGGTACGTTGATCAGTCCGAGGCGCGTCCTGACCGCAGCACACTGCCTGCCGCAGTCGTTCCGACGCGACGCGGAGACGTACGTGCCGAGGACAGGCATCCAGGTCTTCTTCGGCTCCGACGCGCGTGCGCCCGGTGAGGTTCGCAACGTGCTGCGGCAAGACATGCACGCGAACGAGAACGCGCCCACCCGCGTGTACCCGGTGGACTCGTACGTCGGCCAACACGATACGGCGATCCTGGAGCTCGAGACAGCCGCTCCCAGCGACATCGCGACCTTGCCAATCACGCTCGACGCGCTCAGCGACGACGAGCTGCGCGACCTTCCCAAGCTCATCGTCGGCTTCGGCGCCACGGAGGTGCTGGACGACGAAAACCGCCAGCCGGATCCGCAAGGCCAGCACATCAAGCGAGCCGGCGAGCCGGCGCCGCTCATGCGCTACTGGAGCGATGACGAAGACGCCGATTTCCTCGGCGCGTTCAACGGCACGTGGGTTGCGGCGACCGACGGGGTGCACGCAGCGAGCTGCAAGGGAGATTCCGGTGGACCGCTGTTGGTCCAACGAGGCGGGCAGTGGGCGGTGGCCGCCGTGATCTCGCGAGGCGAGCGTTACTGCGATGGCCCCACGTTCTATGCGCCGCTCACAGCATCGGAAGAGTTTCTGGAGTCGTTTCTGCCCGACCCAGCCGACACTCACGTCCAACCTTGAGCACGCGTGAAGAGGCCATGGTGGGCGCCGAGTACCCGGCGCCCACCCCGTCGCGCGTAGGTCGAGCGGCCTCGATGTCTTGCCGGGTGCGAAGCTAGGCCACCACGCCACTCTCACGCGCATATCGATGTGCGGCGAAAGCAGCATCGAATCCCGTGCGCACATCCCGGGTTACCTGCGGCTCGGTCTATGCTGAGAGTATGAGCGCGACGATTCTGATTGCGGACGACTCACGCACCTTTCGGCAGCTCGAAGCGGAGCTGCTGAAGCGCAACGGCTACATGTTGCTCGCAGCTGAAAACGGCGCAAAGGCAGTGCAGGTCGCCACGCGCGAGCAGCCGGATCTGATCCTGCTCGATCTGCAGATGCCCATCATGGACGGCGCCAAGGCGCTCTCGCTCTTGAAGCGCGGCGACGTGACGCAGTCCATCCCCGTCATCATGATCACCACCGTCGGCGATGAAGCGCAACGCACGCAGCTGCTAGCGGCAGGCGCCGCGCACGTGCTCACGAAGCCCATCGATCCGGTGAGCCTCCTCGGGGCGATTCGCAGCACGTTGGGCGAGCGCACGGGCGAGTGAGCAGCGCGCACCGCGCATTCCAGCCATGCGTTCGGCTTATACGCCGCGACAGCGGGCGCGCGCTGCGTCGCACGCCGAGCCAGGTGATTGGCCCGAGACGTGCTCGACGTCGCATACAAATCTCCATCTGATGCTCTACATCAACCTGCCTGAGATTCGACGCGCGTCGCGTGTCGCATCTCATATGGAGCGCAGATGCGTGTACCTCTTCCCCAAACCGTACGGTCGAAGTTTACGGCGGGCTGCTGTCTGCTGCTCGTGACTGCCGCTTGTAGCGGCAGCGGCACGCAGCCCAATCCGATTGCAACGGAGCCCATGTCCAGATCCGGGCCGGCGGGCAGCCCTGCGCCCGCATCGGCGACTGCTGGCAGCAGCGCGACCGCCACTGCAACGACAGGCGCGAGTGGACGCGGCTCGTCTGCGACGCTGCCGGTCGCCGGTACCCCGAGCACGCCCGCCGCCGCAGCTGCAGCTGGTAGCGGCGGAGCCTCGGCAGGGCTCGCTGGCGCCGTTGCGAGCGCCGGCACCAACGCGGCAGCGGGTAGCGTCGCTGCAGCTGGCAGCGGCGGAGTCAGCGCAGCCGTGGCCGGCATGGGCGCTGCCGGCAGCGCGGGCACCGCAGGCGCGGTGGCGCCGCAAGGACCCGTCGACTTCAGTCAGATGGGCCCACACGCGGTCATGCGCGATCAGCCCGTGGGCGAGGGCTTCGAGTATCCGATCGCATCGAGCGACACTGGCGATGGCGTGGCAGGTTGTCAGAGCTTCGCCAGCAGCTTCGGTGGTGACGCGAGCGAGACCTCCACGTTCATCACCATCCCGCCCGACCTCAAGATGAACATGTATTCGCTGTACCGCCCGGCGCAGCTCGAGGAGGGCAAGAAGTATCCCATCGTGACCTGGGGCAACGGCACGTGCGCGCTGCCGGAAGGCTACGGCACGTTGCTCAAGCACCTCGCTTCGCACGGCATCTTCGTGATCGCGGCCAACTCGCGCCAGGTCGGACAAAACAGCGTCATGACGAAGGCGCTCGACTGGGCCTTTGCCGCCAACAAGGATCCTGAGAGTCCTTACTATCAGCGCATCGACACCGAAAAGGTGGGGGCTGCCGGACATTCTCAGGGCGGCGCTGCCACGATCGCGGCCGCGTCCGACGCGCGCATCAAGACTGTCATCATCTTCAACGGCGGCTCGTCAGCGCCCAAGCCGTTCTTCACCATCTCGGGCGATCGCGACCTGCCGTTCGTCACGATCTCCAGCATGAAGAGCGCGGTGAGCTCCGCAGCGAAGGCCGCGTGGCTCTGGTACCACATGATCCCGGAGCGTGGATCGTTCGATGGCCACCTCACGTTGATCACTCAACCGGAGCGCGTCGTGGGTCCCAGCGCCGCCTGGTTCAAGTACATCTTCGACAACGATCCCGACGCGAAGCAATGGCTGGTGGGCTCGAGCTGCAAGCTGTGCGGTATGACTGACCAGCTCGAGTACGGCGCCAAAGGCCTGTGATCGTGGCGCGGCAATCCGCCGACCTTGTGAGCTGCTTCACGTGCTACCTCGTAGAGGCGCGGGCAAAGTACAGCGACGCGCGTTCTCGTGCGCGTCAGGAGCCTACGATGCTGAGCTTCGACGGACCCCACATGAGCGAGCTCGTGCGTTGTGCGCACAAGGCCGGCGATGATCTCTCCGACATCGCACTGCGCCCGGTTCTGGAGTTGATCGCGAGCGCCTGGCGCGGTGTGGTGAGACTCTGCGGGGTAACCCGCCAGCCCGAGCCGCGCCGCTCGGCTCCACCACCCTGAGCGCAATGATCCGCACGCACTAGGCGAGCTACCAGGGCTCGCCGCCGGAGGCGCTCTCATCCGAGGCGGCTGCCGGTTTGGTGAGCGCTTCCAACACCGCGCGCAGGCTCTGCACCTCGAGAGCCGGACGCTCGAGCAGCGCGTCGAGCTCGAGGTCCAGGCCTTCCGCCGCCGAGAGCTGCTGGATGAGCGCAGGGTCGACCGGCGAGTCCAGAGGCTGCGCCTCGAGCGCGCTCAGGCAGCGAGTGAGGAGCGCCGTGTCGTGCTCCACCAGCTCTTGCCGACGATTCACGAGCGCGAACATCTCGAGGCAGGCGGCGATGTCTTGCCACAGGCGCAGGCCGGCTTCAGGCGTGGCATTCACGCCCTGCAGCCACTTCAGCGCTCGCTGCTGTAGGCTGCGGAGCAGCAAGCGATCGCGCACGCGCATGCCCGAGTAGATGTCCCAGCTCACCAGGATCTCGATCTGGTTTGCGATGTAGCGGAAACGATCGCGCAGCTGATGAGGAGCCGGGTCCCCGCCCTTCGTCACGCGCTTGCGGAACTTCTTCAGCGCGCGCCGCACCGCGAGCGAATTCTCGAGCTCCGAGCGGTACTCGGCCAGCGGGGGCACACCGATCGCCCGCGCGATGCTGAGCCCCACCGCGTTGAGCGACTTGCGCGAGCGACGCAGCGAGGAATCGCACTCGCTCAACAGCTCCGCAGTGTCCAGGCTCATGCTGACGCGCTCGAGCCGCTCTGCGCGCTGCCCGAGCTCGAGCTGCGCGATGAACGCGATCTCCTCGATCGCCGCGAGCGACGCGCGATTTGCAGCCACCGCAGCATCGACGGCGCGCTCGAAGCGGCGATCACTCACCTCGCTCCGGTCGTACGGCGGCATGGAGCGTGTCACGGGGTAGGGCCGCTGCTGGATCTCGCAGACGTCGAGCAAGGACCCGAGCAGGGAGCGCGCTTCGCCGAGCAGCCTGAGCGTCGCTGGCCGCAGCTCGGCCAACAAGCGCGTCGCGCTGGCGAGCTCGTAGTCGCGCGTGTCGATGCTGCTGCAGCTCTTGACGACGGTCAGCAGGAGCTCTTGAAAGCTCGCGAGTGTGCCCGAGCGTCCGCTGTCTTCAGGCTTCGACATGGTCTCCAGCTTGCCATCATCATAGCGTCATCCCTCGCAAGCTCGGATGTCCGCGTGAGTGTGCGCCGGGCAGTCGATGTGTGGCTCACGGCATCGCGTTACATGCGCACTTGTCCGTCCAGATGCCCATGGCTGACTCGCAGGCTGCTGCTTCGGTTTCACAATCGCACGTGTGTACTCGCTGATCGTAGCAGCCGAAGGCTGCAGCCTCGCCGCCGGGAGCTGCGCCGTCCGAGCCTTCGGGTTCCTTTGTCTGCGCTGCGACCGGCCGCGCCGGCCCGGCCAGCTCCGCCCAGCGGAAGCGTGGGAAGCCGGCGGTTCCCACGGCGTCGTAGTAGCCGAGCAGCTCGATCTTGAAGAACGTGCCCTCGGTGGAGCGCAGGACGTACACGACGTCGCCAGCCGAGAGTTGGTGGTTGCCGGGGTTGTAGTCGTACCAGGGCTCCGGGCCGAGGAACGCGTAGCTCGGGTCGCCGCCTTCACTGCGGCTGTCGACCTCGCGGCTGTCTGCGACGTAGCCGTCGTCGGGTGCAACAGACAGCGCGTCGAAGTCGGCGCCAGCGAGACGCGCGACGATGACGTCGCCATCCCCGTTGTCACCGCCGTTGGTCTTGATCTTGAAGCGCGAGAACGCCAGGTCCCAGGCCGTGCTGTCCGCGTCGGCCGCGACGTTCGCGTCGAGGTCGAAGTGCACGTAGCTGTCGTCGGCGCTCGCGTTGACTGTCGTCTCGCGCACGCCGTCGCCCTTGTTCTCGGTCTGAATCGCGAGCTGGGTCGAGCCGTCGCCGTCGTCGTTGGTCTGCAGGTCTTCGGCGCAGGCGCCTGCGACGAGCGCGAGCTGGAGCGCCGTGATGACGTGCGGGAGCTGGAATGCGCGCATGAGATCCCCTTCAGTATTGGCCGCTCAGGCCCGTGTAATAGGTGCGTGGGCGCAACGTCGTGAAGGCGTCGGATGCGCCGAGCAGGTTGTCCACGCCAGCAAACGCAGCGACGTGCTGGCCGAGCGCTTGTTCGATCCGCACGTCGCCGGTGACGAGCGCCGGAGCGTCGATGCGCTCGTCGCCGTCGCGCTCGCCTGCCTCGCGTCCGCCATCTCCGAAGTACACGCGCCCGAGCTGGACCGAGCCGCGCAAACGCGCCGTGGTGCCCCACTGCGGGTGGTGCAAGCGCAGCACCGCGGTCGAGCGGTGCCGAGCGACGCCCTCCAGGGGACGACTGCGCTCCACGTTCCGGCCATGGGTGTACGTGTACGAGAGATCGCAGCTGAGCCAGTCGCTCGCGTCGACGTGCACGCTCAGCTCGGCGCCCATCGTCCAGGCGCGCGCCACGTTGGCGTAGGTGAAGAGCGTGCCCGACGCGCTTTCGCTGCCGGTGACGGTCGTGATCATCTGGCGCAGATCGTTGCGGAACAGCGCGACGAGCGCGCGCAGCCCGGCGAGCGGGGTGTAGCTGGCGCTCAGGTCGAAGCCGTGGCTGTGCTCGGCACCCAGGTTCGGGTTGCCCATCACCGTGTACCCGACGCTCGGGTTTTCGAAGCGCAGAAATAGCTGCTGAAACGAGGGCGCGCGGAAGCCGCGGCCGTAGGCAGCGCGCAAGGTCAGGCAGGGCGCCGGGTCGTAGCGCAGCGCGAGCTTGGGGGAGAGCTGCTGGCCATACTGCGAATCGAGATCGAGGCGCACACCGGGCACCACGCTCAGCTGCTGATCGCACTCGCTGCGCTCGGCGTGCTGCGCCGCCCACGGCTGCAAGCGGTGCTGCGCGAACAGCGACGTGCTCGTGCGCTCGCCGCTGCGGGTCAGGCGCGGTGCGCGCAACTGCTGCACCAGCTCCTCTGCGCCGAGCGTCAGCGCGTGTGCCGCTGACGGCTGCCAGGTCAGCATGCTCGTGATCTGGTGCAGCTGCTCGCGGCTGTCCTCGACGTTGTCCATGGCCGAGCTGCCGCGCTGGTCGCGCGCGTACTGCTCGCGGAAGAAGCTGGCGCGGTACCGTGTGCTCCAGTCGAGCTCCGGCGCGGGACGAAAGCGATACGCGAGCGCGCCAAGCCCCTGCTCGCGCAGCTGCGTGCGATCGTAGCGGGCGTCGCCGGCGCCCGCGTCGACGCCCTGGAGGCGCTGGCGGTCGTATTCGAGCGACAGCTTGATGTCGTGGGCGGCGAGCGGCTGGTAGCGCGCGGCGCCCATCGCCGTCCACTGACTGCGCGCGCTCACGTCGGTGATGTCCGAGCCGCGCTCGAGCACGGCAGGTGCGAGGTGCGCACCCGCGGAGGCCTGGACGTCCAGACCGTCTGCGACCGGCTGCGTGGCCCACGCGGTCGCGTCGAGCAGCGGGCCGTCGGTGCCGGGCATGATGCCGCCGCTCAGCGAGCCGCGGCCGTGCGCGACGCCGGAGCTCTGCTGGCCGATGATGTTGACCACACCTGCGAGCGCGTCTGAGCCGTACAGCGCGGAGGCGGGGCCGCGCACGATCTCGATGCGCTCGATGCGCTCGACCCCGATGCGATTCAGATCGATGGCACCGCCGGTGCGCCCGGTCAGACGATCGCCGTCCAGGAGCACCAGCGTGTACTCGGGGTCGAGCCCGCGCAGCCAGATCTCGGTGCCGCGGAAGGAATGGGTCAGCTGCAGCGCGGGCATGTGCTCGAGCGCCTCGGCGGCGTCGCGCGCGCCGCTCTCGCGGATGGCACGCCGCCCGATGACGTCCGTGAACACGACGGCGCGAGTGAGCTCCTCCGGTGTGCGGCTACCAGTCACGACAACCTCGACCGGCACCCCCTCGGGGGTATGCGTGGTGGCCGCCTGCGGCGCTGCTGCATGTTGCGCGAGAGCGTCGCTCGCCGCTGGCGGCGGCGCCGCTTCGGGCCGCGAGGCTGGGTCACGGCTTGCGGCCGCGGGCGGCGAGTTCTCGTGATGCGACGCAGGGTCACGGCTTGCGGCCGCGGGCGGCGAGTTTTCGTGACGCGACGCAGGGTCACGGCTTGCAGCTAGCGGCGGCGCGTCTTCGCTGCGCGAAGCGGGGTCCGGGCCTGCGGCTGGTGGCGTCGCGGCGTCGGTTCGCGAAGCGGGGTTTTGATTTGCGGTTCGGGGCGGCGGTGCGGCGTCGGTTCGCGAGGCGGGGCTTTGATTTGCGGTTCGGGGCGGCGGCGCGGCGTCGCTACGTGACGCGGGGTCATGGTTTGCGGTCAGCGGAGGCGCGGCTCGATGCTGCGACACAGTGTTTCCGCTTGCGGCTCCCGGCGGCGGCGATTCGCGCCGTTCCGCGGCGGGTGCCGCTGCTGGCGGCTGGAGTGCGAGCTCGTACAGGATGCGTGCGGCCACGGGCTGCCCATTTCGCGTGGCCGGTGAGAAGCGCAACGTGCGTGCGGCTGAGAGTGCGGCCTCCGAGAGCTCCGGCGCAGGGGACGACTCGACCTCGGCCTGCGTCACCGCGCCATGAGCGTCCACGTGCAGGCGCAGCCGTATCGTGCCCGCGGGAGCAGGTGATCGCGCGAGCGCCGCAGCCGGATACTGCGGGTCAGCGCCCGCGACGCGTACGGGCGCGACGAGCACAGGCGCGGCCGCAGCCGGTGCGGGTGGGTCCTCGAACGCTTGCACGTGCGACGGGGACATCTGCCCGAGCACGCCGAGCCACATCAGCGTGCGCGCTGTGTGGCTCGCGAGTTTCGTGCAGCGGAGCATGCGCCTGACCGAGTCGACCCGTGAGCGCGCGCTAGGCCTGGCCGCGCTCTGACTTGCCCTGCGCGAGCGCCGTGGAGAGCGCAGCTTGCAGTCGCGCGTCCGCAGCGCGTTGCTCGTGGGCGCTCAGCGCCGCGCCGAGCGTCTCCATGATCGATCGCAGACCTTCGGGTCGCACCCGCAGGGTCATCGGACCCAGGTGCAGGCTCAAGGTGCCGCAGCTACAGCGATCGACGGTGACCAGCTCGCTCTGCGCGAGCCGCACGGTGTGGCAGCTGGCTTCGCCGTGTCGAGAGTGATGGGCGCTGCCGTGACGCGGATCTGCACTGTCTGTCATAGAGAGGGCGGCGTTGTTGAAAGTGACTTTCATTCTCACTATCGTACGCCCGCCTCAGAGTCAAGCTTCAGCGCGGCCGGTCTCCTCAACGCGGAGCGAGCCGCAGCCAGGCAATGCCGCATGCGAGCGTGGCGATCGCCGAGCACGCCAGCGGCGCGATGAAGAAGTAGCGGATGCACAGCGCGGTGCCGACGGCAAAGAAGAGCGTGCTCACGAGCGTGACGCGCCGAACGAGCACCGGGCTGTCGGTGACGGCATTGGACAGCAGCCACAGCACCACGGTCCACGTCACTTTCGTCAGTGACAGGTACCAGCCCTCGCCGCGATAGAAGTCCCAGTGCGAGCGCGTGCTGCCTGCGACATCGAACGTGAAGGCGGCGAGCGACTGGAGCAGCGCGTCTTCCTGCGGGCCCTGCGACATCGCTCCGAGCATGGCTCCGAACGTGTGACCCAGGGCGATGAAGCCGCAAGCGGCAGCAGCGATACGCAGCAAGATCTTGGGTTGCATGGCGGACCTCCCGGTGATTAGCGCGCACCATCGCACGATCGCGAACGCCGTCGCCGCGATGCCGCTGAACACGCACGTATAGGCGCGGCGTAAGCATCCGTGTGGCGCTGCATTGCCAGCCGTGCTGCGGCCGTCCGCCCTCGAGGAAGCCGCGCCGGACCGCCGAAAGCGACATCCCCACGCGCGCCGCCGGCCGCGCGTCGATCAGCTACTCACACGACTACCACTGCTCGCCCCCGTCGAGGCTGCGAGGCCGCTGACCCCGCACTGCGGACAACCCGCACGCGCACCATCGCGAGGACCGCGAGCCTCTTCGCTGCCCGCGTACGTGCCGATCACCTCCAACTCGAACGGGAGTGTCCCTGGGGGGTCGTCGCTCCCGCAGCCCAGGCGAAGTGCCGGTGGCGCCATCCCCGTCGATGGCGCAGCTAGAGGGACAGTGCCCGTGGCGGCCTCCCGTCGCAGGCGCACCCGAAGGGCACTACCGGTAGCGGCGTCCGATTCGCAGGCGCAGCTCGGGGGAGTGCGGGTGGCGGCGTCCCGTCGCAGGCGCAGCTCCGGGGGGAAGTGCAGGCGGCGTCCCGTCGCAGGCGCGCTGGAGAGCGCCGGGGAGAGGTCGCGTCGCTCGCGCAGCCCGAGGAGCCGCAGGGGCCCCTCGCTCTCGGGGCTCCGGCGCATGCTGAGGCCCATGCTGACCGAGTGCTCGCCCGTGCAGCTAGGCCTGACCTCGGCGTTGCCGATCGCCAGCACGCTGCTGCTTGGCATTGACGATCGCCAGCACGCAGCTGCTCGGCGTTGGCGATCGCCAGCACGCTTCTGCTCGGCCTACGCCTGGCAGCGGGCGCCGTCAGCCTTCGTTGGCGGCGGGGGCGCTGGTGTGGCCCATCAGCGACTGTATCGTGTCTGAAAGCTTTTGGATGTCAGGCCTTGATACGAAGGCTGAGGCACCTGCTTCCAGGGCTCGGGCGCGTTTGTCTTCGCGGCCCGAGTACACGACGAGCCGCACGTGGCGGGCTGCGTCTGAGGCCTTGAGCCTCGCGATACAGGAGAGGCCATCAATCTTGGTCCCGCCTACATCCAGCACCACGACGTCGGGAGTCTCACTTCCGACGGCGATCAGCGCGTCCACTGGGTCCGAGAAGCCCGTGACATCGAAGCGCGTCGCTAGCGAGCGTTTCATGCTCTCCAGCTGCTGTGCATCTTCTTCGATGACATGAACCGTCGGGCGACCCTGACGCAGTATGTCAGGAATCGGGTACCCGTACTTACGAAGGAAGTCGAGCACGTCCACACGCCGGAAGCGCAGGTGTCTTCCTGGTGTGCGAAAGTGCCGTATCTCCCCTCTGTCGGCCCAGTTATGGATCGTTTTGAGATCGACCTGGCAGAACCGGGCGACCTCAGAGGCGGTGAACAGCTCTTTGGCCTGTGTGCGTCTGGCCATCCAGTGAAATTCTTAACATTCGTGGGTTCCAATGTCTAGGGAAAAATCCAGCCTACCCAGGAATGTCGGACAAGTAAGTGCGCATTGGATGCGCTGCGCCGCGCCACGAGCGATACATCTGACACTCAGTATCTCTCGTGAATGTCGTTTGATTTCCGTCAGTTGTGTGAGTGTTCTCCATTCTTCTCGTCACCAAACGGCGCGTGTCGGGCCGCGCAACAAGCGCTCCCTAACTGGGTGATCAGGGTCACCGGGGAACAAGATGAGGCGGTCACCGTTGGCCTCGATCCGCAGGATCGGCTCCACCGTGAACGGAGCGTTGCAGCGAGCACGTTCCAGAAGTTGTGCGACGGTCGGAACATCCGTGATCTCCAGCAACGTCCGACGTGTCGGCGGTGACAGGATCATGCTCCCTCGATCGTGTTCCGCAATGGCCACACGTGGCGAACACCAGATCGCATCGCTCGTTTCCGTGCCATCAGGATGCAAGGCCTGCACCACCGGAGCTGGCGCGACGTAGAAGCGCGCGTCGAAGCGGACGGGCTCGCTGCGCGGCGTGATCCAGCGGATCAGCGGCACCAACACGCCCAGGTCGAGGGTCAGATCGAGGCGCTCGAGCATCACGGCGAGTGGCTCGCCGGCGTGAAGACCGCGGCGTAGCTCGCCAATGTGAGTCGGATCGACCTGCTGGTCGGCGCCAAGCAAGACACCCACCTCTTCGAGCGTCTCGCGCAGCGCGGTCCACGCCAACGCGCGATCGACGACGGGATCGAGGCCATCGGGCCAGGCTTGTGGGATGCGCCGCGTGCGCGGTGCGAGCGCATCGGCCCTGTCGCCTTCGTGCAAGGCACCGCCCGGGAACACATGGGCGTTCGCCATGAAGCGCAAAGTTGCGGCACGCTTCGCGAGCAAGACTTCGATCTCGGAGCCCGCATCACGGGCGATGATGACAGTGGAGGCCGGCCGAGCGGGCGGTGGGGACGCTACGTGATCCATCGCGCCAGCCTACGCCCGGTCGCCCCCGCGTGCCGCCATTCCGATCGGCCCACGGCGGCGCAAGAGGGCGCTGTTTGAGAGGGTCGGCCCGCGGCTGGGCTGTAATGGCCAATCGCACTTCGAGGATCACGGCTTAGGCGCGCTGCAGTAAGCGATGCGGCCGGAGCGACGCTGCCCGCGCCCGACCACGACGTAGCCTTAATGGCTCGGAGTTCGCGGCACGCTGAATCGCGGCTGACGCTCCCATTGCGCGTGGGCGCAGCGCGCCGAACAAGGCGGAACGCTCGTTGAGCGCGTAAGCCGTCCGTCGATCGTCCACGGTGCACCACTCGGGCCGGTCGGCGCGTGGAAGAGCAGAGCGCGTAAGCCGTACGCCAGCACGTGGAAGAGCAGAGCGCGTAAGCCGTACGCCGGGGCGTGGAAGAGCAGAGCTCGAAAGCCGTACGCCGGGACGTGGAAGAGCAGAGCTCGAAAGCCGTACGCCAGCACGTGGAAGAGCAGAGCGCGTAAGCCGTACGCCGGGGCGTGGAAGAGCAGAGCTCGAAAGCCGTACGTCGCGGGGTGGAAGAGCAGAGCGCGCGAGCCGTAAGTCGGGGCGTGGAAGAGCAGAGCGCGTAAGCCGTACGTCGCGGGGGTGGAAGAGCAGAGCGCGCGAGCCGTAAGTCGGGGCGTGGAAGAGCTGAGCTCGTAAGCCCGTACGTCGGGTGTGGAAGAGCAGAGCGCGTAAGCCGTACGCCGGGGCGTGGAAGAGCAGAGCGCGTAAGCCGTACGCCGGTGCGTGGAACAGCTGAGCGCGTACGCGGCACGTCGGCGCGTGGATGAGCTGCGTCTCCCGGCGCAACGCGGGCCGCGATGCTGCGGCCGCAGCCCTTACAAGTATCCGAGCAACGCGGACCGCAGCGGCGACGGCCGCTGCGATTACTTTGCGCTCAGCACCACGGTGGTCGGCACGCCGATTGCGGTAGCGAGGCGTGCGAGCGTCTCGAGCGAGGGCGTGTGCCGCCCCGCTTCCACGCGCGCAATGTTCGGACGGTGAATGCCCGTGCGGCGCGCAAGCTCAGCTTGCGTGAGACCCGCGGCGAGACGCAGCTCGCGCAAGCGAGCTCCGAGGCGAGCACCGTCGACCGCACCAGCACCGTCGATGCCGTTGGTGGCGGCGTGGGTGCTCTGACCGGCGACGTTCGCCACGGCCGAGGCGCGAATTGTGATCTGATGGCCACTGCTCAACCGCAACGTTGCGGTCTGCGCGTCGCCCTCGAGCGCGATACCAGCGACCTCGCTGTTGTCGTCTTCTTCGCTGATGGGACGCGTCAGCAAAGCTGCGCTGCCATCACCGAGCAGCGCCAAGAGCTCGCTTGGCCTCGGTGATACCGTCAGGTACTCGAAGCGGTTCGCGCGGCCGCGATCTGCTCGGCGACGCAGAACGTTCGAGACGCGCGCCACATCTGTCGGAAGCTTCGCGACCAGGCCCGGGCACAGGTCCTCGAGCAGCTCCTCGATCCCGGCGAAGCGGCTCGCACCATCGGCGGGTGCCTCGGGCAGGGCGACCGCCGTCACCAGGCCGAGCGCCTTGGCGAGACCGACAGCCGTGAGTAGCTCGTCCTCATCGTAGGTAGAGGAGCCAGCGTCCAGCACCAGCAGCAAGCCCGGCGTCAACTCCGCGGCGAGGCCGTTGGGATGAACCGTTCTCAACGTGAGCCCCGAGGAGCCGAGGGCTTCTCTCCACGTTGTCTCGAATGCTGGGCGATCAGTAACCAGAGAAATCGTGGGGGACATGCTCCCTCCGCACACAGAGGAAGCCCCTTATGACAGATGCGATCCAGGCTCTCAAGCCCTTCGGTCGTCAAACTGCGGCGCTTTGGCGTACATCGCTTGCACAATCAACCCCTCAAAAAGCTGATGCATTTCGGCAAGTTGTCGATAAAACCCGCCTTTCAGCTGGTTGCCGTACCTCGGCGCAGGCCCCGGAGCGCATCGAGGTTTAAGTGGAGGCGGGCTGAGGCCAACACCCACATGGCGATCATGAGAATGGTCGTGCCGAAAGCCCACCCAGGGACGTCAAGTGAGCGCACGATCGGCTTGGCGGCGATTCCGAACGCAAACTCGAGGTGGACCCAATACACGAGCAGGGAGGCTCGCCCGAACGTCTGCAGCGGCGCGATGACCGCCGCTTTCGCGTGACTGAGCGCCAGCGCCACGCCGAGCATCACCAGGACGAGACCCACCTTGTACGCGAGCCGGATCAGCGGACCGAGCCAGGCGTGCTTGCGTATGAACAGATATGTCGGGGTCCAACCTTCGCTGGCGAGGAGCGCAATCCCTGCGCCGACCGCAATGGCGGCGACGAGGCGTAGCTCCAGCTGCGCAGCGTCGGAGGCGCGGTTCCATCCCAGACCGAGCAACGCGCCCACACAGGCGAACCCCCACCACGGCAGCAGTGGAAACAACGCAAGGACGGGCTTGCCGTCATCACTGTTCCATTGTGCGATGTAGCCGGCAAGGGCTTCGGGCAGCCGTCCGGGTAGCACGGGTCGCAGCCACGCCGTCGCGAGGCCGATCAGCACGCTGAGCGCGAGCAAGCTGCTAGCGCGTGGCGCTCGCTTGCTGCTCCTGGCGGCGAGCAGGTTCAGCAGCACCAACGAGGCGCCGATGCACTGCAGTACGTCCACCCGCAACAAGCCGCGCAGGCGCTGCGGAGGCTCGTACACGCGCACCCACAGCAGCGCGGCACACCACAGCGCGGCAGCGATCGCGCCGCTGGCGGCGGCACGCCGCGGCGCATCCGCGACCTTGCCCGCGGCGTAATAGGCGATGGCGTACGCGCCGATGAGCCCAACGATCGCGCCGTAGCTGCTCGGCCGTGCGTAGGCACCGCCATCTATCACCCACATCTGCAACCGCAGCGCATACCCCGCGACCACGAGCTGCAAGCCGCGCGCGATGTGCTTGGCCGGCTCGAGCGAGCGGCCGCTGGCTTCGGCGCGGGCCCACTGCAATCCTTGCGACGCGCCGGCGAGGGTCAAAAAGATGGGCGCAGCCAGGCCTCCGAAGAATTGTGCAGCGCTCCAGATGGTGCCGCTGCGGACGTCAGGCCGCAGCCAACCGTGGGACGTATGCAGCTGGATCATGAATAAAACGGCCAACCCCCGCAGCGTGTCCACGAACAGAAGTCGATTCAGTTCGGGTGCTTTGGTTGACACTCATAAGTCCGTTTGCTAGCGATCCGCGCCGCGCGCCGCCCGGGATGGCGGTGTACGGAAACGACTACGGTTAGCGAGGCCGCACATGATGTTCAAGTCCATTAGCATCTTCTCTGGCACGGCTAATCCGGACTTGGCGAAAGCCATCGCCGCTTCGCTCGAGCTGCCGCTGGGGCGCGCCGAGATCACGCGCTTCTCCGACGGAGAGGTGTTCGCCAAAATCCTGGAAAACGTGCGCGGGGTCGACGTGTTCGTGGTTCAGCCCACGTGCACGCCCGTCAATGACAACTTGGTCGAGCTGCTGGTGTTTTGCGATGCGCTCAAGCGCGCGTCCGCAGGCTCGGTGACGGCCGTGCTGCCGTATTACGGCTACGCCCGGCAGGACCGCAAAGCTGCGCCGCGCACGCCGATCACGGCGAAGCTCATGGCCGACGTCCTCACCACGGCAGGCATCTCGCGCGTGGTCGCGGTGGACCTCCATGCCGGGCAGATCCAGGGCTTCTTCAACGTGCCTTTCGACCATCTGTTTGCGAACAAGGTGATCCTGGACTACCTGCGGCCGAAGTTCGCGCTCGAGCTGCCGGTGTTCGTGTCGCCGGACGCAGGCGGCGTGGAGCGCACGCGCGCCTACGCCAAGCGCATGGACGCGGACCTCGCCATCATCGACAAGCGCCGCGAGAAGGCCAATGTCAGCGAGGTCATGAACATCATCGGCGAGATCGAGGGCCGGGACTGCATCATCCTCGATGACATGATCGACACCGCGGGCACCCTGTGTAACGCGGCCAAGGCGCTCAAGGACCGCGGAGCGCGCCGGGTGTACGCGGCGGCCACCCACGCGGTCCTGTCAGGACCGGCGGTGGAGCGCATTAAAGCGTCGGCCCTGGAGGAGGTGGTGGTGACCGACACCATCCCACTCAAGCAGGCGGCGGTTGAGAGTGGAAAATTCAAGGTGCTGACGGTGGCGCGTCTTTTGGGCGAAGCCATCAAACGCATTCACAACAGTGATTCCGTCAGCTCGCTCTTCGAGTAGAATACGCGCCCCCGCCCGACCCCGGCCCGACCCCAAAGTTACCCCATTGCTGAGTTGAGGATCTTCACTGCCATGTCTAGCAACACCCTAACTGCCGAATCTCGCTCTCAAACCGGAAAGGGTGCGGCGCGTCAGCTGCGTGCCCAGGGTCTCGTGCCGGCCGTGTATTACGGCCCGGGCCACGAGCCGACCGGTCTGGCCGTCTCGCCCAAAGAGCTGATCGCGGCGCTGTCCACCGCGCACGGTCGCAACGCGCTCATCACCTTGAAGATCGCCGGCAAGGACGAGCTCGCCATGGTGCAGGATCTGCAGATCCACCCGGTGACGCGTCGCCCACTCCACGTGGACTTCTATCGCGTGAACACCGAAGCGCTGATCGAGCGCGAAGTGCCGTTCGTCGCCGAAGGTCGCGCCAAGGGCGTGGTCGCCGGCGGTGAGCTCGCGGTCGTGTACCGTGCGCTTCCGCTGCGCGCGAAGCCGGGCACGTTCCCCGCGCGCGTCCAGGTGGACGTCACGAACCTCGAGATCGGCGATCACATCAAGGTCAAGGACCTCTCGCTCCCCGAGGGTGTGACCGTCGCGCTTCCGTCCGAGCGCAACGTCGTCTCCTGCACGACCCTGCGCAAGCGCAAGGATGAGGAAGAGGCTGCGGCAGCAGCGGCTCCGGGTGCTGCGGCGCCTGCGGCAGCGACGCCGTCCAAGGCTCCGCCCTCGAAGGCGCCTCCCGCGAAGGCGCCCGCCAAGAAGTAATCACCTCGCTCTGCGAGGTATTCTGGCCCGGCACGCTTCACCGCGCGTCCGGGCCTTTCTCCGTTGGAGGCTTCGCGTGTTTCTCGTCTGCGGTCTCGGCAATCCCGGCCCCAAGTACCAGAAAACCCGGCACAACGTCGGGTTCATGGTCGTGGACCAGCTCGCCGAGCGCTACGGGCGCGAGCCTTTTCGCGAGAAGTTCCAGGGCTTGTTCGCGAAGGCTGCGTTCGAGCGCGAGGAGTGTGGGCTGCTCAAGCCGCAGACCTTCATGAACCTGAGCGGGCAGTCCGCGCAGAAGGCGCTCGCGTTCTTCAAGATCGAGCCCGCGCAGCTGATCGTGCTGCACGACGAGCTGGACCTGCCGTTCGGCACGGTGCGCGTGAAGCTCGGGGGTGGGGCCGCGGGCCACAACGGCATCAAGTCGATCACCCAGTGCTGCGGGGGTCCCGGCTTCATTCGGGTGCGCATCGGTATTGGTCGGCCGCGCTCGGGCAGCGGCGAGCACTACGTGCTCTCGGATTTCAGCCGAGAGGAGTGCGCAGAGCTACCGGATGTGGTAGAAAGCGCCTCCCTCGCGGCCCGGGATATCGTGCTGCGCGGGGTTCAGGCTGCGATGAACGCCCACAATCAACAGAAGCCGCAGACATCGAAGAGCGACGGCGCTGCATAAACAGCGCGCTTTCGAGCCGGTCTCGCATGGTGCGAGCCGCGCATCCCTGCTCCGCAAGGGGCCGCAGGCCAAGGGGAGACACGCATGAGTGCTGCCACTGCCACTGCTTCGTACACAAATCCGCGTAGATTGCGCGAATACGAGACGATCTACATCCTCGAATCCACCATCGATCCGGACGAGGCGGATCGCGTTGCCACGCGCATCAAGGAGATCATCTCCGCGCGCACCGGGCACCTGCTGAAGATCGACAACTGGGGCAAGCGCAAGCTGGCGTACCCCATCCGCAAGTCGAGCCGCGGCGTGTTCGTGTTCGTGAAGTACCTCGGCTTCGAGGACCTCGTCGCCGAGATCGAGCGCAACCTGCGTCTGCTCGACGCGGTCGTTCGTTATCAGACCGTGGTGATGAAGCCGAACGTGAAGCCGGAGGAGTACCAGATCGATCCTGCGGATCTGGAGTTCCGTCGCCTCGAGGTCGCGGAAGAGGCCGAGGAAGAGCTCGGCATCGCGCAGCGCCTGGGTCTGGTGGATGCACCGCGTCCGCCGCGCCAGGAAGGCTACGAGTACGGAATGGAAGACGACTACGGCGCGCCGGGTGATGAGCCGGGCTTCGCTGCGGACGACGAGGAGGAAGCATGAGCTACTCATCTCCCTACAAAGACGACGATCTGAAGAATGGTCGCGGTGGCGGCGGCGGTGGACCTGCGGGCGAGAACGATCCGTTTGGTCTGCGTCGACGCACCGGCAAGCGCAAGGTGTGCCGCTTCTGCGCCGACGCCGCGCTCGTGATCGACTACAAGGACGCGAACCTGCTGAAGTACTTCATCAGCGACCGCGGCAAGATCGTTCCGCGCCGCATCAGCGGCAACTGCGCGCTGCACCAGCGCTCGGTGACCACCGCCATCAAGCGCGCGCGCAACATCGCCTTGATGCCTTACACGTCGGGAGCTTGATCAAATGGCAGCGCATGTCCATGTGATTTTGAGGCGCGACGTCGAGAAGCTCGGGCACGCCGGCGAGCTGGTGCGGGTGCGGCCCGGGTTCGCGCGCAACTATCTGTTGCCGCGCTCGCTCGCGGTGATCGCGACCGACAGCAACGTGAAGCAGGTCGAGCACGAGCGGAAGCTGGCCGTCGCGACCGCGGCGAAGCAGAAGAGCGTCGCCGAGGGCGTTGCCGCGCAGGTGAACGGGCTCGTGGTGGAGATCAAGGCGCAGGCCGGCGAGGGCGACAAGTTGTTCGGCTCCGTCGGTACGCGCGACATCGCCGAGGCGCTGCACAAGCGTGGGATCGAGCTTGATCGGAAGGACATCGAGTTGCCGAACGCGATCAAGGCGCTCGGTGAGTATGATGTGGCTGTTCGGCTCGGGTCTGGTGTGACCGGTACCTTCAAGGTCAAGGTTAGCGCTAGCTGAGAGCTGAGCTGGTTGTTCGTCGAGGCGCCTCGATCCGCTTGTGCGGGTCGGGGCGTTTCGCATTTAGCGACGTGTCGCTGTCCGCGGCGCTGCGCGAGATCGTCGGCAAGGAGAACGGTTGCAGCGTGCAGCTGTCGAGCCGCGTCGCGCTCGCGCGCGCCTGTGATGGGCGGGTCGAGCTGAACGGCGAGGCGCTCCAGTGCGGGGATCCGAACGGCTTCGAGCTGCACGATGAAGTCACGGTGCAACTCCGCGGACGAGCGTGCGAGCGCATCCGCACGAGCGGTGCCCAGCTCGAGATCGACTATCCCTGCAGCGCGCTCGTGCGCTGACGTGCGCGCTGCAGCGCAGCGTCCGCGAAGCGCTCGAGCGCGTGTGCGCTCTGCACGAAATACAAGGACGGTTCGATCAGCTCGAGCTCCATCAGCAGCGGTTTGCCATCGTCGCCCGTGACCATGTCGACGCGCGCGTACAACAGTGGCCGCTGCACGGCCGCAACCGCGGACAACGCCAGCGCGCGTTCCTCGGCGGTCACGTCGTGCACGCGCTCGACGTGCTCGGCGTCGCCGGAGAAACGCGGCGCCTTGCGCATGGCGTGCGTGAGCTCGCCGTCGATCCAGATGAGCGAGCGTTCGCCGCGCGTCTCCACCGCCGCGAGATAAGGTTGGACGAGGGCGTCACCATGGGCGACCAGCGCTGCGAGGTGGGCCTCCGCCTCCGCCTCGCCGTCGGGATCGCCTGCCGCAAAGCGCCGCGTGTTCAGCGAGCCGGCGCCGATCGCCGGTTTGATCACGACGGCGTCGAAGCCTCGCCGCGCGCGGATCTCGCGCAACGGCGCGGCGTCGCCGCATGCGACGAGCTCCGTGGGCACGTGCTCCACGCCGCGCGCCCCGAGCGCAAGCAGGTAGCCCTTGTGCATGTTCCAGCGGACCACCTCCGCGGGGTTCCAGAGCCGCGTGCGGCCGCTGACGGCGTCGACCCAGGCGCCGAAGCGCTCGGGCTGCTCCGGGTAGTTCCACGTCGCGCGTAGCAACGTCAGGTCGGCTGCTGCGAAGTCGTCCTGCACGCGCTCGTCGTCCCACGCGAGCGAGCACACCTCCACGCGGCGGGCGCGCAGCGCATCGAGGAGCGGCAGCTCGTCGGGGTCAGGCTCGGGTAGGCGTTCGCAGGTTGCCAGCACGATGCGCATCGCCCCCGCATAGCACGCGCGGCGCGCCGAGCGCACGTCGGAGGCGGCTGCGCCGCGCTGTCTGCAGCCCTCAGCGGAATGCGGCCACGTTGTCGGCCACGAACTGTTCGAAGCTACGCGCCGGGCGGCCGAGCAGCTCACTCACTGCGGGCGTGAGCACCGCACCCCCGCCGCGCGCAAAGTCCAGCATCAGATTCAGCATCATGTCTGCGAACGCCGCGGGCATGCCGCTGGCTTGCAGGTTGGCGAGCATGCGCTCCGGGGGAAGATCGACGTACTCCACCGGCTTGCCGAGCGCCGTCGAGAGCGTGCCCGCGATCTCCTTGTAGCTGATGGCGGCAGGACCGGTCAGCGTGTACGTCTTGCCAGCGTGCCCGTCATCCAGAAGGAGCTTCAGCGCGCAGGCGGCGATGTCCTCGCAGTCGATGAACGAGATGCGACCCTCAACAAGGAAGATCTCGTGCTCGGCGAGGGCGGTGTGCGAGATGCGGAGCTGCTGCGCGCAGTGGAGACGCGTGCGCCCGGTGTCTCGATCCTGGAGGTCGCGCGCCAGCACACGCTGGCCATGGCGCGCCGCGTGCGGGAGACCCCGGCCGCTCAGCGCCGCGCATTTCGCGCCATCGTGCAGCACGCGCCCAGCGTGCAGGCGCGCTGGCGAGAGCGGCAACGCCAGCATGAAGAGAAGCTGGCTGCGCTGCTCGCCACCGAGACCAGGGCAGCTCCGGATGATGCGACGGCGTTCGTGATCGCGGGCGTCGTCGGTCTGCTCGGCCGCCTGGCGTATTACGAGGTGCTCGGATGGCCGGACGGCAAGTCGCGCAGCGCGGCCCAGACCGAAGAGGCGATCGAGCAGGCATTCGCGACGCTCGCCAAGGGGCTCGATGGCTACGGCGTGCGGCGGCGCAAGGGCTGAGCCGTGCGGCAGACGTGACCCTGAGCGAGCGCCGCGCACCACAGACATGCCGTGCGAGCTTGGCAAAGCGTGTTGATCGGGCTGTTGTGCGCCGCGTGTGCGGCTCAAGGTGCGCGCGCGCCGCTCGCGAGCTTCGGCAAGAGCGAGGACACGGCGCGTTGTGTGCTGCCGAGCGCGGCTGACCCGTCGCTCGCGCGCACGCTGTACGAACGCTGGAAAGCAGACCTCGTCACCGCGGATGGTGCCGGAGGTTTTCTGCGCGTGCGCCGCCCGAACTCCGGGACGCAGCTCAACTCCACCAACTCGGAGGGCATCGCGTACGGGATGCTGCTCGCCGTGTACCTCGACGATCAGCCGACGTTCGACGCGCTGTGGCAATACGAGCGCCTGCACCTCGGCAAGAACGGGCTGATGGAGTGGGAGATCTCCGAGACGGGTCAGGTCCTCGGCCACGGTGCAGCGACCGACGGCGACGAGGACATGGCGTTTGCGCTGCTGATGGCTGCGGCGCGCTGGGGTGGCCGCGGCTCGCTTCCCGAGACGTACGCGAGCTACGCCCGAACGCAAATCGAGCTCGTGTGGCGCCACGAGGTCGACCACACCCGCGGCGATCTGCTCATGCCCGGCGATGAGTTCGACGGCGCGAGCGTCGTCAACATCTCGTACTTCGCGCCGGCCTTCTACCGCGTGTTCGGCGCTGCGACCGGCAAGACCTCGGAGTGGCAGCGCGTGGTCGACGCCAGCTACGCGGTACTCGAGCGCACGCTCAACGCAGCCAACGGCAACGTGGACACGGGCCTCGTGCCCGCGTGGTCCACGCCCGAGGGCGCGCCGCGCGTGCCGCCCGGGACCTCCCATCCGACGCACCACCAGCTCGACTCTTGCCGCACGCCGTTTCGAATCGCGCTCGACTATTGCTGGTTCGGTGAGCCGCGGGCCCGCGCGTACCTGGAAAAGATCGGCGCGTTCCACGCGCGTACGGGGGTCGAGCGCCTGGTGGACGGCTATCAGCTGAACGGCGCCCCGTGGCCGGGCGCCAAGCTGCACCTGGCCGCATTCGTGGCAGGGGCGGGGGCCGCGGCCGTTGCGACTCCGCACGCAGCAGCCGTCCGGGACCGGGCGTACGCGGAGATCGCCAGCTGGGACGTGCTCTTGGGCGGCAGCCAGTACTACAACAAGTCCTGGTCGGTGCTCGGCGCGCTCATGCTGACGGGACAGTTCACCAATCTGGCTGCGCCGCGGCCGTGACCCCGGTGCAGGCGGATGTCGGGGCGCAGGCGAGTTGCCCGCCCTGACAACATTTGTTATCTATGTTGTCATGTCGAGCAGCTCCGCGAAGAAGCCCGTACCCGTCTACCTGCGCGGCCTTCCCCCCGAGGTGGTGCGCGAGGCCAAAGCGGCCGCTGCTCGGCGCGGCGTGACACTCGCAGGGTACGTGGCGGAATGTTTGTCGCAAGCGCGCAACAAGTCGAGCGCTGCGACCACGCGCAGCGGCGGGTCGGAACGGTTACAGGATGAGCTGCGTTGGTTCCAGCGCGCGCGCCAGCGCCTCTCCGAGCAGTACGCGGGGCAGTTCGTGGCGATCGTCGACCGCAGCGTGGTGGACCACGACGCCGATTTCGAGGCCCTCGCCGAGCGTGTGTTCACCACGTACGGCACGCGAGACGTGCTGATGCCGCAGCTGCCGAGCGGCTCGGGCCGTCCGGCTGCGGGCAGCACGTCGAAGACGCCTCTGCGACTGCGCTCGCCGCGCGTGCTGCGGCGCGCATGACGCGCTTCCGCTTCGACGTACGCTGGCAGCCGCCTGCGCCCGTGTTGCCCGTCCACGTGGCTGGCGTCGGCGCGAATGACCCCGGCGTGCTCGTGCCCATGCTGGTGGACACCGGGGCGGACTGCTCGCTGATCTCGGAGCGTCTTGCGGACACACTCGGGTTGCCGCTCGTGGACCGCGTGATCATCCAGGGGGTCGGCGGCGACCCCGAGCCGGTGCCCGTGTACGCGGTGCGTCTGCGCCTCGGGTCGCGGCGCATGCTGGCACGCGTCGTGGCGTTTGCGGATGAGGCGCTGCTCGGGCGCGATGTGCTGAACTCGCTCTTGCTCACGTTCGACGGTCCATCCCAGGAGCTCGACTTGCCCCTGCGCCGCCGCACTACGCGCTGAGCGCCTGCGACGATCTCCGCGGTGCGTGAATCCACGCCGATCCTCCCGGGACACACAGCGAGTCCACAGCAAAACACCACTTATCCAGAGGTTGCTAACAGCGGGCTGTGGCATGCTAGCCGGCCCTTGAGCGCGGTGTGTACAACCCATGAGTGACGGTAGACCAGCTGGCCTGGGCCCGAGCCGAGTTCCACCCAATGACCTCAGCGCCGAACGCGCGGTCCTCGGTGGCATCTTGCTCGAAAACGACGCCCTCAACACCGTCCTCGAGATCCCCCTCGCGGCGGACGACTTTTACAGCGACGCCAATGCGCGCATCTACGAGTGCATGTCGCAGCTGTTCGCGGCAGGCCAGCCCGTCGACACCATCACCTTGCGCGAGCGCCTGTCGATCGCCAACAAGCTCCACGCGATCGGCGGTGACGAGTACCTGTTCAGCCTCACGAACACGATCCCCACGGTCGCCAACATCGAGGCGCACGCCAAGATCGTCCGCGAAAAGGCCGTGATCCGGCGCCTCATCGCCGCGTGCCACGAAGTCGCTGCATCAGGCTACGGTGACTACGGCTCGATGGAAGAGTTCCTCGACCAGGCCGAGCGCTCCATCTTCAACATCGCCAAGCACCGCCTGCGCACGCCGTACGAGCACATCACCGACGTCGTCGTGCGCTCGTTCGAGGCCATCACGAAGGCCGCGGAAAACAAGCAGCACATCACCGGCCTGCCCACCGGGTTCGAGCGCCTCGATCGCATGACGGCTGGCATGCACCCCGGCGACTTGATCATCATCGCCGGCCGTCCAGGCATGGGTAAGACGGCCTTCGCGCTCAACGTGGCGCTCAACGCGTGCCGCATGCGCAAGGCTTCGGCCGTGGTGTTCTCGCTCGAGATGCCGAAGGAGCAGCTCGCCAATCGTCTGCTGTGCAGCGAAGCCAAGGTGGACGCCGGCAAGCTGCGTACGGGCCACCTCTCGCGCGACGACTGGCCGAAGCTCACGGCGGCAGCCGGTACCCTCAGCGATCTGCCGTTTTGGCTCGATGACACGCCGGGCCTCACGCTCATGGAGCTGCGCGCGAAGACGCGCCGCCTCAAGGCGGAGCACGATCTCGGCTTGATCGTCATCGACTACTTGCAGCTCATGCGCGCCGGCATAAAGACCGACAGCCGCGAGCAGGAGATCAGCGAGATCAGCCGCTCGCTCAAGGGCATGGCGAAGGAGCTCGGGTTGCCGGTGATCGCGCTCTCGCAGCTCAACCGCGGCGTCGAGTCGCGCGGCAACAAGGACAAGCGCCCGCAGCTCTCCGATCTGCGTGAGTCGGGCGCCATCGAGCAGGACGCCGACACGATCTGGTTCATCTACCGGGACGAGGTCTACAACCAGGAGTCCACGGAGCGAGGCGTCGCCGAGATCATCGTCGGCAAGCAGCGCGCAGGTGCGACTGGTACGGTGAAGTGTCTCTTTCAGCGCGAGTTCACGCGCTTCGAGAACCTGGCAGACGAGCACCAGGGCAGCGAGGAATTCGGCTGAGTGCTGCTGCTGCGAGCCGCGACTCGGTCGCGCGCGCCGACTCACCAGGAAAACTTGAAATAGTTTCCTAGTCGTGACGGCTGATAGTACGCTCGCCCCGCTTCTTCACCTGTTGGAGGGAGTGCATGCGGCGTCTGTGGACACTCTCGTGTCTGGTATGGGCTGTTGTCGCACTTGGACCTCAGCGTGTAGCTGCGGGCGGTAACGAGTTCCCTGCGAACGGAACGCGCAACCTGGGCCGCGGCGGCGGCGGTCTGACGCGCGCGGACGATCCGACGCTCATGCTGCGGAACCCTGCGCTGCTCGCCGACCTGTGGGACGACGTGGCATACACCGGCATGCACGTGCTGCTCGCCAAGTCGTGCTTTCAGGCGACGGGCGCGTACGGCTGGAATCCCAGCGGCGATGACGCTCCAGACTTCGGTCAGGGTCCCGTGCTCGTCAACCTGACGAACGCCACGCAACCGAACGGCGAGCCACTGCCCAGCATCCGCGACGAGCCGTACCCGCGCGTGTGCTACGACGGCCCGATCCCAGTGCTACCCAACGTGGCGCTGTCCATGAAGCTGTCCCCGAAGATCGGCGTGGGGCTCGGCTTCTTTCCGCCCGACAACGCGGCGCTCTCGCAGTGGGGCAACCGCGACGGCACCGTGGACACGCCGAATGGCCGGCGCGCCAGTCCCACGCGCTGGTTTCGCGGTCACCTGAATACCTCGTATTTCAGCGCGCTGGGCGCGATCGGCTATCGGCCGGTGAGCTGGCTGCGCTTCGGTCTGGGCTTTCAGTGGGCGCTGGTCGTGTACTCCACCACGCAGTTCACGCGACCCACGGCGACGCGCAGCCTCGCGAGCGACGTCCGCGTGGACGTGACCGGTCGCGATCTGTTCATTCCAGGAGTCATCGCATCCGTGCACGCGACGCCGCTCGACAGCCTGGACATCGCGCTGTCCTTCAAGTGGTCGGACCGCGTCGAGTCGCGCGCCAAGCTCGACATCACCACCAGCTACTTCGGCGCAGGCCGAGCCGTGCCGTACGTGGACTCCGACGGCATCGCAGGCACGGCACCGGGCCTTCTGCCGCTGCGCAGTGACAATCGTCTCGGCAACGTGAGCTCGCCGCCGATCTGGGTGCCGCAGCTGGCGCTCGGCATTCGCTACGCGGATCGACTGAGCCCGCGCGTCAAGGACGACAACTGGCAATCCGCTCACGCCGCGGCTCCGCATAGCGTGCAAGATGCCATGGCCACGGAGCGTTGGGACATCGAGGCGAACGCGGTCGTCTTCTTCAACGCGGCCAATGACGTGTCGCGCTTCGTGAGCGCGAGCGAGACCGTGAACACGCAGTCGGTCCGGCCGGATGGCACCCCAGGCTTGCCGCTGATGGCGTATGTGGGGCAGTGCACGGGCGGCAGCGAGTGCCCTCAGCGCGAGGTGCCGACGTACCTCCACGGCAAGACGCAGTTCGCGCTCAGCCTGGGCGGTGACTACAACATCATCCCGGGCATGCTCGCGGTGCGCGGCGGCTTGTCGTACGAGACCAACGGTCAGGATCCGGCGTACCTCAACGTGACGAACTACATGTTGGGTCGCACGGGCTTACACGTGGGCGCGACCTGGCGCATCGCGGGCTCCACCGATCTGTCGATCGGGTACGCCCACTTCTTCCAGAAGGACGTCGCGCTGACGGTGAATCCCAGTCGTCCGCTCGAGCCGCGCTACGCCGCGGACCCCGGCAAGTACAACGTGGTCACGGGTGAGAACGACGGCGTGGCGCGCTTTGCGATCCCGGACGCCGCAGACTCGGTGGAGGGCCCACTGTTCGCCAACGCAGGCACATTCTACTACCACCTCGACGTCGTCTCGCTGTCGCTCGCTCAGCACTTCTGAGCGCACGGGGTGCGCTGCCGCTCACAGCGGCAGACTGCAGAAAGTAGTGGACCCTGCACGAAGTGCAGATGGCCAGCGCTGGTAAGCGTGCGATTTCCGGCGTGGCTGCGCGGCCCCATCGCGTGCGATCTGCAGCCAGGCGCTGCCCCGCTTCGGGTACACGGCTTGCAGAATCACCCGGCCATGCAGCGCAGACCCGAGGGCTTCACGTTGCTCGAGCTGATGGTCACGGTGACCGTCATGGGCACGATGGCCGCGCTCCTCGCACCGGGCATCGGTGAGTTCATGGCGGACGCGCGCGCTGCCGGTGCGACGGAAGACCTGGTGCGGATCAACCGGCATGTGCGTGCGCGGGCGCAGGAGACCGGTCTCGCACATCTGCTCGTGTACAGCGGACTCGCAGCCGACAGCGGCGGGCTCGGCCGCATCCGTGTCTGGGAAGGCATGAACAACCACTGCCGTCAGACGCCGTGGCCGCAGACCATCACCGGCCTCGACAAGGACGGGCACGCGCCCGTGGACGTGCTCGACATGCAGGCGTCGTCGATCAACCCGTCGGGCAGTAGCCGCGGTGCGAGCATCGACGATAGTGACCGTCAGGTCATCGCGCTGCGCGTGTCAGGCGCGATCGGTGCGCCCGACGGTGCGGTGATCTGCTTCGATGCGAGCGGCGCCACCTGGCAGGGCTCTGGCAACTCCAGCGCGTTCGGTTTCGCGTTCACGCGCCAGACGCAGCCGATCACGTTCACGGTCACCCGCAAGGTGAACGGCACGACGCGCGGCGCCGACCGCGTGGTCGTGTTCCAACCGGGCGGTATCGCGAGGTTCAGGTTCTGATGAAGCGTCAAGGATTTACGCTGGTAGAGGTCCTGGTGTCCCTCGGCATCATGACCATCGGTGCGATGGCGCTGCTCGGGATGCAGCAGCAGACCACGCGCGCCAACGGGCGGGCCCGCGACATGACGCTGGCCATGCAGCTCGCGCAAAACGTGGTCGAGCGCTTGAAGCTCGAGGCGCTGGCCTGGAACAACGTCACCGCGAACCCCGCGGACGATCTCCGGAGCTCGGACTTGCTCCGCACCATCACGGTGAACCCGGTGGCATCGTTCGCGACGTTGCCCGGGCGCGAGTCCAGCAACGCCGGCGTGACCCGGGCGCTGTCGAATGCGTTCGACTACTTCGGCACCGACGTCCCGCTCACGGGCGCGAGCGCCGCGCAGCTGGCACAGATTCGCTTCTGCGCGTCGTACCGGCTGTCGTGGATCTTCGAGAACAACCGCGCCATGCGCGCCGACGTGCGCGTGTGGTGGACGAAGGAGGCGCCGAGCCGCTCCATCATCGCGGACTTCCCGCTGTGCGCCGACGACAACGTCAAGCTCAACCCGGGCGGTGAGCACTTCGAGCGCTACCACGTCGTGTATCTGTCCACGGTCCTGCGACCGAGTGCGAGCTGACGCCATGCGGAGAGCACCTCAAAAGGCCCGCGGCGGCTTCACGCTGATCGAGATCATGGTGGCGCTCGCCGTCGGCGGCATCGCGATCGGCTCGCTGTACGCGGTCGGCGCGGCGTCCACGCGCCATTTCCGCGACCAGCAACGTATCTCTGCGGCGCAGACGTCGCTGCGATCGGCGCTCGATCAGCTGAAGCACGACTTTCAGCGCGCGGGCTACATGGCTTCGCCGAACTCACTGATGGCCGGTGAGACGTGCTTCCCGCCGCAAGGCGTGGATGGTCAGAACAATCGCCTCGCCGCGCTGTTCTGGTACACCAAGAACGTCGACCCCGCGCCGACAAAGCTGGATCCGGATGGGCTGAACGTGCTGAATCCGCCGTTCTACACGGTGGATGACGTGTGGCTGTCCGGCAACTACTCCACCTCCGGCGAATATCCGAACATCACGGTCGAGACCGACGGCGTGACCGTGCGCGTGCCGATGGCGTGGCAGGCCTTCCGGCGCGACTTCACGACGTGGACTGGCGTGAACGCCGGCGACTGCGACCTGGCTGCCTTCGAAGCCGCGTTTCCGGTTGGACGCCTGGTGCGCCTGCACGCGCAGAACGGCGGGTTCTTCTATTCGCGCGTGGCGCGCACGGCGTGCAGCGGCTCGAGCCGCGAGCCGAGCGGTGACTTCGCGGTCGTCGTGTTGACCGAGGCCGTGCCGACCACATGCGGCATGACGGGCGGTTGGATCGCACCCGTCAACGTCATGCGCTACTCGGTCGTGAACGCGACGGCCACCGAAGACGCGAGCGATGGCCGCATGACCGTGTTGCGCCGCACCGAGATGCGACCGGACCAGCACACGAACCCCTTGCTCGCCATCGCGGGTGGCAACGGACAGCCGATCGAAGACCGCGCGCTGCTCGACTACGTCGTGCGCTTCAGCGTGGACTTCCTCATGCGTGACGTGAGCACGCGTGTGATGAACTACTCGCTGCGTCCGAGCGCCGAGGTGCTCGCGAACCCGGAGCGGATCCGCGGCGTGGTGCTCGACGTCGCGGTGCGCACATCGCAGAGCGAGCCCGACTTCACGAGGGGCGTGCCCGAGGCCGCGTTCCGCGTGCATCCGAAAGGTGAGGGCGCAGCCCGCGTACGCCGCGCTCGTGCCGAGCTCTTGCTCCCCAACGTCGCCAATCGAGGCCTGTGATGCAGTACGACAATCGGCACCTTCGCAAGACAAGACGTCCGCGGCGCGAGCGCGAGGGCGCGGTGATGCTCGTGGTGCTGCTGATCTTGCTGACTGCCACGACCCTGGCCGCGACGTCGCTGCAGACCACACAGTTCGAGCTGCGCTCCTCGGGCTACAACCGCGCGGCGCTGCAGACCGAATACGTGTCGGAGGCCGCCGCCGCCACGACCTTGGCCTGGATCGATGCGACCGCGCTCGATGGCAGCTTGAAGTCGCACATCCAGGGCTGGAACGCGCAGTTGACGGGCCCTGCCATGGGTCTGTTCGGAGAGCCGGACGTGCGCACGGACAACCGCGCGGATGCCAACCGCACGCAGTGGACCCAACAGCGCGTACTCACAACCAACATCACCATGCCACCCATCACCGTGGCTGGTTACACGCGCCAGAACTTCGTGGATCCGATCGGGACGTTCGGCCCACGCAGCACGTACGTGCCGGGCGTGCAGAATCCAAACAGCGCCGAGACGGACTATGTGGTCGATCTGTACGACTGCCGGCGGCTGCCTCCGGGCGCGACGCCTGGTTATCAGATCAACCAGGGCGGCAGCGGCACGCAAAAGTACTATCAGCTGTATTGCGTGGTGACCTCGCGAGGGCGTGCCTACGTGCCGTACCCGGGCGGCAGCGCGCCCGCGCCCACCAAGAAGTGGACCATCCCCAACGGCGGCGTCAACGGTGAGTATGTCGTCAATCGCTTCACGATGGCGCACGACTCACGCGGTGCGGTGATTACACCGCCCATGCCTCAATGACTTCCGCGGCTCGCAGTGTAGGAGACGTGTAATGAGCAGTCGTCACAACATCTCGGCTTTACTCGCGGCGCTCGCAGCGCTGTGCTGGGCATCCGGCGCAGCCGCCGAAGAGCCCGACATGCGCAACTATCCACCGTTCGTGATGATCGTCGCGGACACCTCGGGCTCGATGGAGCGGCTGCCGACGTGCACGTGCACGACCCTCGGTTGCACGGAGTGTCTGCCCGACTGCACGCTGACGAACGATCCGGTCACCGGGGAGGCGCCTAGCGGCAAGAAGAATCGCTGGGCGGTGGTGCTCGAGGCGCTGACGGGAAAGTTCATCAACTTTCAGTGCCTGCCGCTGACGCGCACCGCGGCCAATGGGATGACCTACGACACGGACTATGCGATCCCTTACAATCGTCCGTGGTTGTGTCCCAACGGCGACAAGCTGTGCGGCTATCCCGGTACCGCAACGACTCCGATTCAGATCGAAAACGGTCTGCTCGACAACTACTCCGGTCGCATTCGCTTCGGGCTCGCGACGTTCGACGGCATGCTGACGTACGTCGGCAAGAGCGACCTGGTCGAGTCCGCGAGCTTCAGTGAGTCGCTGAGCGTCGGCACGGATGGATCGTACTCGTACGGAGGCTCCAAGACTTTCCACTACCCGACGTGCACGACAGACTATCGCGTCGACTCGGGCATCCGTGGACCGACAGCAGCGGAAGGCGGGCTCATCTCGCTCAACTCCACCAATGCGTGCTCGACACCGCCTTGCGACATGTACGAGCTGAACGCGCAGATCCAGAAGAACCTGTTGGCGGCGCGGACGTACGGCGGCACGCCCACCGCGGCCGCGCTCGATGATCTGTACTATCACCTGAAGACCGACCTGAACGATTCGCTCGCGAGCTGCCGGGAGCGCTACGCGATTCTGATCACGGACGGCTACCCGGACGACGACTTCAGACAATACGGCTGCGACTGCAAGAAGGGCCTCGCGCCGTACGGCTTGTGCCCGGCGAACGAAGATCCGAACAAGATGCACTGCCCGTATCCGCTGGCGAAGGACGCTGCGTACGCGCTCAAGCACGGCAAGGACGGCGACGACCCGATGCTGTCGCAGCTGTTCGTGGTCGGCATGTCCATCACCGACAACGCGAGCCGGGTGGGCTTGAACGAGATCGCCTCTGCGGGCGGCAGTCTCGACCTCGACAAGGATGGCAACGAAGCGTTCTTCGCAGACAACCCTGCGACGTTGACGTCGACGCTGGATCGCCTGCTCGGCGATCTCACGCGCCCCATCTCGCGCTCGGTGCCGGCGTTTGCGACCGGCCTGGCCGGCAAGCAGTACCAGGTGAGCGCCGGCTTCTCGCTGTCCTCCGAGACGCCGCCCGTGGGCTTCACGCCGCCTTGGAAGGGCATCCTGGAGCGCCGTCGCTTCGAATGTGTGAACACCGCGCTCACCGCGCCCACGCTCACCGACGATGACCGCTTCGACGTGCAGCTGAACAAGCAGAGCACGCGCTCGCTCTGGACCGCGCTGCCCACCAACCCGGACACCACGAAGGCCTCGGGCAAGCTCACGCGCGGGAGCTCCTCTGCGTCGTGTGGCACGACCGGCTGCTCGCGCGTCGAGCTCAGCAGCCTCGACCGCGCGCTCTTCAACCTCGGCAACGACACGCTCAAGACGACGTTGATCGATTGGATGTACGGCAACTCCGGCTCGATCCGCGCCAACAAGAAGCTGGGCGACATCTATCACTCCTCGCCTACCATCGTCGGACCGCCGACGGACGACCCGGGTGACCAGTCTTACTCCCTGTTCCGCGAGTCGGCGCTGATCGAGGAGCGTCCCGTCATCACCTACGTCAACTCGAACGACGGCATTCTGCACGCGTTTTCGCTCGAGGAGTACCCGCCGGCGAACGTGGTGCCGACCGTGCATCCCGGCCTGACACTCAAGGGTGGACAGGAGATTTGGGGGTTCGTGCCACCGATCTTGCTGAAGGATTTGAACTATCAGCTGTCAGCTCACCGTTTGAACCTGGACGGAACACCCGTCGTCAAGGACGTGTACTTCAGCAAGGGTACTGCTCCGACCGCGACTGACTATCACACGGTGCTGATCACCAACATGCGCGCGGGTGGAAATGGTTACATCGCGCTCGACGTGACGGATCCGATCGCGCCGAAGTTCATGTGGCAGTTCACGGATGCCGACATGGGCGAGACCTACGGTCAGCCCGAGATCGTACAGGCCATGTACGAGTGGCCCGCCGGTCAGCCGGCGAGCCTGCGCGCGATGGCGATCTTGCCCGGTGGCAAAGGCAAGAAGGGTCCTGGCCCTGGCTGCACCGGCCTCACGGCATCGTCGATGCGTATCCCGAGCACACCGTCCACGCGCTTCGCCACCCTTCCGGACCCGGATGGCTCCCTCACGACCCAGGGCCTGTCGCATCGCGGTGATGTGCCGTGCTGGGAGCGGATCGGTCGCGCGCTCTACTTCGTCGACATCGAAACTGGCGAGCTGATCAAGAAGATCTTCGACAGCGACTCTGATCTCAGCAACGGAACCATCTTCCCATCGCCGCTCACAGGTACACCGACGGCCTATCAAGACGCCGTGGGCACGATCGCGACCGAAGGCTACGTGATGGACGCCGACGGAGTGCTGTGGCGCATCGACATCAGCGCCAAGGATCCGCGTCCGAGCGAGGCGCTGTCGGGTTGGACGGTGCGGCCTTTCCACGATCTGTTCTGGGACATGGGCCCGAATCAGGGCGAGACCACGTACGAACGGCCGATCTTGTCGCTCGATAGCAAGCATCGCCTCGTCGTGATCGTGGGCACGGGCGACACGGACAACTTCGAGAAGCCCACGGTGCAAAACCGTATCGTGTCACTGACCGAGCTCACCACGACGGCGACGCCGTCGCAGCCGAGCGACTACATCGCCGCGCTGAACTGGGAGCACGTGGTGCACGGTACGGACGGCATCAAGGGCTTCGTGAACAGCGAGCTCGTGACGGGCACGATGGCGCTGTTCGACAGTCAGCTGTTCGCGGCCAGCTTCATGTCCGTGGGTGACACGACCGACCCGTGCGCGCGCGGTCTCGGCAGGTTGTGGTCGTTCCACTTCCGCGACCGCGACCCGAACGCGGTGAACCCGTTGCAAGGCTCGGCGAGCAGCACGCGCACGTACGGTCCGAAGCGCATCGCGGTCGTGTCCTCTGACACGAGCGGCAACAACGCGGACTTGGGCTTGTTCAACATCCCGCGCTCGGCGGCGGAGTCGAACCTGCTGGTGCAAGGCCTCGGGACGACACAGCGCATCAGCTGCGAAGCCGTGGGCACGAACCTCAGCAACTACTTCTCGCCCGCGCTCGTGCCGATCCAGCAGCAGTCGCAGCCGTCGATCTACATCGTCGCCCAGGCGTCGAGCGACAACAAGAACCGCACGCGTGCCGGGTCGCAGCTCGGCACGCTCGAGGTGAAGCTCAATCGTCCTCTGTCGTTATCACAGGTGTCGTCATGGGCAGGCAGCATCGAGTAATAATCAAGCAGGCGTGCGCCGGGCTGGGGCTGGTTGCTGCGTTGGCAGCCGGCGCTTGCTCCTCGTCCCGCGAGGAGGACCGCAAAGCAGAGGTTCGCCGGCAGCTGCTGCGCGCGGACAATCTGGCACAGCAGCGCGACGCGACCTTGGCTGCACAGCGGCTGTCGGACGAGGCCGGCAATCTGCTGG
>Ga0190269_10000148_pt1 | contig 35677 bp, 26 predicted proteins | sample Popmic249IS_FD_133749 | JGI IMG/M metagenome (GOLD analysis project Ga0190269, IMG submission 133749) | Populus adjacent soil microbial communities from riparian zone of Blue River, Arizona, USA - 249 IS | ecosystem: Environmental > Terrestrial > Soil > Riparian zone | place: USA: Arizona... | reverse complement strand
AGCTGGGTCGCCATGTCGGCGAGCTTGAACTGGATCGCCTGGTGGTTGGAGATCGTCTTGCCGAAGGTCTTCCGTTCCTGGCTGTAGCGGAGGGCCAGCTCGAGGGCGCGCTGGCCGATGCCGACGCCGCGGGCGGCGACGTTGACGCGGCCGACCTCGAGCGCGTCCATCATCTGCACGAAGCCCTGACCGACGCCGGCGTCCTCGCCGCCGAGCACGCGCTCGGGCGGGCACCTGTAGCCGTCGTAGACGAGCTCGGTCGACTCGACGCCCTTGTAGCCCATCTTCTTGATCTTGGGGGGGACGTTCAGGCCTTTGAAATCACCCTCGTTGGTTTCCTTCCAGGCCTCCTTCTCGGTGATGAAGCAGGTCATCCCCTTGTAGGGCGGGTCGGCCTGGGTGTCGGTCTTCATCAACACGAAGACGACGCTGGAGCCGAGGCCGTTGGTGACCCACATCTTCTGCCCGTTCAGCTCCCAGTTGCCGTCCTCGCCCTTCTTGGCGGTGGCCTTGATGCCCTGGACGTCGGAGCCGACCTCCGGCTCGGAGAGCGAGAAGGCGGCGCGGATCTCGCCGGTCGCCATCTTCGGCAGGAAGTACTCCTTCTGCTCGTCGGTGCCGAACTTCATCAACAGGTAGGAGCCGATGAAGTGGGTGTTGACGACGCCGGAGATCGAGATCCAGCCGCGCGAGAGCTCTTCGACGATCATCGCGTAGGTCGTCAGGTCGAGCCCCATGCCGCCGTACTCCTCGGGGATGGTGACCCCAAAAAGGCCGAGTTCCTTCATCTGCTCGACGATCGGCTCCGGGAAGGAATCCTCGTGGTCGTAGTGCTCGGCGTTGGGGATGATCTGCTCGTCGGCGAACTGGCGGACCATTTCGACGATGGCTTCCTGCTCGTCGGTCATTTCGCGGTAAGCGGCGGTGTCTACGGCCATTGCTCCTGCTTCGGTCGGGATGGAAGTTCGGATCAGCGCGGCAGCGTGGCTGCGGCGGCGCTCTGGAGAGCCAAGGATATAGACGCGGGGTCGATCCCGGGATCGACCGCCCGCAGCGGCGCCGCCGCCTTCAGCAGCATCTCCTCGTACTCGCGCTCGGGATCGGAGCCGAGGACGATCGCGCCGCCGGCGCCGACCGAGGCGCGGCCCTCGGCGAGGACGATGCAGCGAATAGCGACGGAGAGATCGGCGCCGCCGCCGAGGCCGAACCAGCCGATCGCGCCCGAGTAAGGCCCGCGGGCGGCGCCCTCGAGCCGATCGAGGATCTCGGTCGTGCGGCGCTTCGGGGCGCCTGTCATCGAGCCGGGTGGGAAGCAGGAGCGGACGGCATCGAGGGCGGAGACGCCGGGGCGCAGCTGACCCCGCACCGAGGAGACGAGCTGGTGGACCGTCTCGTAGGTCTCGACGGCCATCCTCTCCGGCACCTCGACGCTGCCGACCTCGCAGACGGCGCCGAGGTCGTTGCGCAGGAGGTCGACGATCATCAGGTTCTCGGCCCGGTTCTTCTCGTCGGCGGCGAGCGCGGAGGCGAGGCGCGCGTCCTCGTCGGGGGTGCCGCCTCGGCGACTGGTGCCCTTGATCGGCCGGGCTTCGGCTTCGCCGCCGCGGCTGATGCGGAGGAAGCGCTCGGGCGAGGAGCCGAGAACCGCGAGGTCGCCGAAGCGGAGGTAGGAGGCGAAAGGCGCGGGGTTGACCTCGCGCAGGCGGCGGTAGAGGTCGAAGGGATCGACGTCGGTCTCGAACTGGAGTTGGTTCGTGAGGCAGATCTCGTAGCTGTCGCCGGCCAGGAGGTGGTCTAGGCAGGCGTCGACGTCCTTCAGGTATTGGGCGTGGGGGCGGGCTGGGGACGGGGTGGTGGGCGGGCCGGGGGAGGGCCCCTCCAGACACATCTCGCTATGGCTCGATGTTGAGTGTCTGGAGGGGCCCTCCCCCGGCCCGCTCCCCGGAACCGCCCCCAGGTCAGCGATGCGCGCGGCCGTGGCATCGAGCCAGGACGCGGCCGCCTCCTCTCCATCCTGCTGATGGAGGGCCAGGAGGTAGGTCGTTTCTTCTTGGTGGTCGAAGGCGATGAGGCGGTCGCTGAAGATGAGGGCTGCGTCTGGGTGCGGTGAGCTGTGGGGCGAGGTGTAGCCGCACTCGACCTTCATCTCGTAGCCGAGGTAGCCGACGAAGCCGCAGTCGAACTCGAAGGGGAGATCTGGGATCTCAGGGGGCCGCAACTCTTCGAGGCGGCGCTGCAGGCAACCGACGAGCGGCTCCCCCTCCCCCGCTTCGTGCCTCACCACCTCAGCAAGCGGTCCGCTCGCGTCGCCCATGAACGAGAAGCGGCCACGCTCGCCGGGACGGCTGCTGTCGAGCCAGAAAGCGTGCTCACTCGCGGCGTAAAGCTCTGCGAAAGTCGACTCGGGATCAGCCAAGACCTCGAGCCGCCGCACCCGTAGCTCCGTCGCGGGAGGGGCCGGGGGGGGCCCTCTCCAGACACTCAACATCGAGCCATAGCGAGATGTGTCTGGGGAGGGTCCCCCCCGGCCCGCACCGGTCAGGTCACGGAAGTTGGCAAGCAGGCGCTTGCCGTGCTCCGTGGCGATCGACTCGGGGTGGAACTGGACGGCCCACTGGGGCCGGGTGCGGTGTTCGACCCCCATCGGGATGCCGTCGGCGGTGGCTGTCTCGCGCAGCTTCGGAGGCAGCGGGCGCGCCAAGGCGAGCGAGTGGTAGCGGGTCGCCTGGAAGGGGCTGGGGATGCCGGCGAAGAGGGGCGAACCTTCGTGTTCGATCGAGGCGACGCGGCCATGCATCGGCTCGGGCGCACGCTCCACCCGTCCCCCCTCGACCCAGCCCATCCCCTGCAGGCCGAGGCAGACACCGAGCAGGGGGCGCTCGCAGTGGCGGATGGCGTCGGCGCAGAGGCCGAAGTCCGCGGGCCGCTCGGGCCGGCCCGGTCCCGGGGAGATGACGACGTTGTCGAAGTCGAGGCGCTCCAGCTCGGTCCAGCTCGCCTCGTCGTTGCGGACGACGAGCGGCTCACTGCCGTTCACCTCCGCCAGCAACTGGAAGAGGTTGTAGGTGAAGGAGTCGTAGTTGTCGATCAGCAGCGTCTGCATCGACCGGGCCGCACCGGCAAGATACCCCCGTGACCGCAACCGACTGGCGACCCGATCCCGCGAAGGGCGTTTTCGAGACGCTGCTGGTGGCCGGCGGCGAGCCGGTCGAGCTGGAGGCGCACCTGGCGCGGCTGGGAACGAGCCTGCTGCAGGTCTACGGAGCCGAACTGCCGGCCGAGGTCGGCGAGCAGGTGCTGCCGGTCGCCGCTCCCTTCGAGCTCGGGAGGCTGCGAGTGACCGCCGTGCCGGCCCGGGGCGGCTTCGAGATCGAGATGATGGCCCGCCCCCTCGACCCGGCGATCATGTTCCCCGCGGCCGGCGCGGCCCTGAGCAGCGTCGACAGACCGGGCGGCCACGGTCCCCACAAGTGGGTCGACCGCCGCGGCATGGAACACCCCGACGACGGCGCCGGCCAGCTGATCTGCGACGGCGACGAACTCCTGGAGGCCGGCTGGGCCAACCTCTTCGCCGTCCGCGAAGAAACCCTCTGGACACCCCCAGCCGACGGCCGCATCCTCCCCGGCATGGCAAGCGCAGCCCTCCTCGAGATCGCCGCAGAAGAAGGTCTTCCAACCTCAGAGCGCCCTCTACAGGCTGAAGACCTCTACACCGCCGAAGAGACCTTCCTCACCAACTCCGTCCGCGGAATAGAGCCGGCAACCTCCCTCGACGGCACCGATCTACCAGGCTGCGGCCCCCTCAGCCATCGCCTCGCGTCCGCCCTCCGGCAACGCTGGCGCCTACCTGCTGAGGCGCTCCAAGCCGCCGTAACCGCCCCGAGAGCCGATCAGCTCTCTCGCTAAACCGGCGAAACCGCACCTCGAAACGCACCGGAGCCTCAGCAGCTCCCTCCTCCGCTCCCTCGGACGGCCCTTCTTCAACGCTTCTCCCGGTGGGTGGCGCCGATTTGGGGGACCGCCCCCCGCCAGTTGCGGGGGGTGGTGGATCCAAATCGGCGACAGGACCCGCCGGCCCGAAACCCTCGTCCCGAGCTGCGGGTGCCTGAGGAGGCCTGCGAACAACCTCCGCAGTTCGCTCAGCCGCATCCGCCGCCCTTTTCGCCTCCCGCGCCGCCTCGATCGCCATCTCGCCGACCTCCCGCACCCCCTCTTCGGAGGCCCGCGCGATCACCAGCGCCTCGTCGATCCGCGCTTCGAGCTCGGCGATCGTCGGCACCGCCGCCCGCGGCACGATCCAGTCCTCGGTGTTGTCGCGCTGCGTCCCCTCGATGAGTGAGCAATTTACGGTCGCCGCAGGCGGCAAAATCCGCCCCCTCGAATAGATTTAGCCGCCCCGAACTTCGAACACACCCGAGGAGCACGTTGAGACACCCCAGAGACTTCTTCCTGCCGCAGGCGATCGGCGCCCCGGAGCCGCTCCGCGAGATACCGGTCAAGCCGTCGCGGATGATCCACTTCCTCGACTTCTCGAACGAGAAGATGGTCGCCAAGGCTGGCGCCATCGCCGAAAAAACCGACATCCTGCTCGGCAACCTCGAGGACGCGGTCCCGGTCGACCGCAAGGAGGCGGCCCGGGCCGGCCTGATCCAGGCCGCGAAGGAGAACGACTTCGGCCAGACCTCGCTCTGGACCCGCGTCAACGCGCTGGAGAGCCCCTGGGTGCTCGACGACTTCACCCAGCTGGTGAGCGAGATCGGCGAGCAGCTCGAGACGATCATGGTGCCGAAGGTCGAGGGCGCCCACGACATCCACTACGTCGACCGCCTGCTGGCCCATCTCGAGGCCAAGGCCGGACTCTCGCGGCCGATCCTCGTCCACGCGATCCTCGAGACCCCGCAGGGCGTCGTCAACCTGGAGGAGATCGCCAACGCCAGCCCGCGCATGCAGGGCATGAGCTTCGGCCCGGCCGACCTGGCGGCGGCGCGGCGGATGAAGACCACCCGCGTCGGCGGCGGCCATCCCGGCTACCGCGTGATGGAGGACCCTGCCGACCCGGAGAACCCCGAGGCCGACCGCGTCAGCGCCCAGCAGGACCTCTGGCACTACTCGATCGCCCGCATGGTCGACGCCTGCACGGCAGCCGGCATCCTCCCCTTCTACGGTCCCTTCGGCGACATCAAGGACACCGCCGGCTGCGAGACCCAGTTCCGCGCCGCCTTCCTGATGGGCTGCGTCGGCGCCTGGTCGCTGCACCCGGTCCAGATCGGGATCGCCAAGCAGGTCTTCAGCCCGCCCCCGGACGAGGTCAAGTTCGCGAAGAAGGTGATCGAGGCGATCCCGGATGGCCGCGGCGTCCACATGATCGACGGCAAGATGCAGGACGACGCCACCTGGAAGCAGTGCAAGGTGATGGTCGAGCTGGCGGAAATGCTCGCCGAGAAGGATCCAGAGCTCGCCGAGGCATATCGCTAATACGCAGCCGCACAGGCTTTCCCCACTATTGGGGAAAGCCTATTTTTCCTTTTCCTGATCCCCTAATCTGCGCATGAAGGGGGTCCCGTTGCAGAGCCTCATGTGATCCAAAAGCGCTGCCGATACGGAGATTGCGTTGACAACCGCAACCCCCGCTCCGTTTCGGCCTTACAGATAAACCCTGGTCCCCACCTCCCCCTCCCCATGAACTCTTCCACCGACGTCCCGTTCGATCCCCCGTTTCAGGCGCAGTCCAGTCCTCGGGAAGCCCTGGTTCAGGATCGCCCGACCCTCGGCGCGATGCCGATGGCGAGACGGGGCCCGGGCCTGTGGCTGCTGCCGCTGGCGGACTTCGCCTCCTCCTCCGCGGTGCTGGCCGCCATCTCGGCGGTCGCCGGGGTCGCGTTCTTCCCCGCCTTTCCGGTCGCCCCGCTCGCCCTCTGCCTGATCTACCTGCTTCTGGGCGTCTACGGCTCGCAGTCGGCACGGGCCGAGGAGAGGGGTTCGGGCTGGCCCGTGATCCGCTTCCTGGCCGCGATCGCGTTCGCCTGGATCGCCTCGCTGCTCACCTCTCTCAGCAGTCTCGAGCAGCTGGCGATGTGGGTCGGCTTCATCGTCCTCGACAGCGCCTGCCGAAATCTCCTCACGCCGTACCTGGAACGGCACAACCCGCAGGAGCGCTGGGTACTGGTCGGCGACGAGGACGTCGCCGATCGCCTCCGCGCCTACGCGCCGCTGCGCAAGTACGCCAACGTCGTCGGCACCGTGCCGCCGGCCGAAAAGGACCCGGGCACGGCCGGCCGCGTCGCCGCCCTCGAGGTGGTCGAGCGCTACCACGCCGACCGCGTCGTCATCTCCAGCCAGAACGCCGACGACGAAGGCCTGCTGGAACTCGTCCGCGCCTTCAAGTCGATCGGCGTCCCCGTCAGCCTGCTGCCGCGTCCCCTCGACCTGCTCGAGGCGCAGTCGGCGACCCCCAGCCGGGTCGGCGGCGTGCCGCTGATCGAGGTCGAGGCGCTGGCCGCCCATGGCGCCATCCCCTACAAGGGCCCCGACCGGCGCGCGATCCGCAGGACCAAGGTCAGCGTCGTCGTTCCGGCGATGAACGAGGAGCACAACATCGGCCAGGTCCTCTCCGAGCTTCCCGAGGGGCTGCACGAGGTGATCCTCGTCGACGGCAACTCGAAGGACAACACCGTCGAGGCCGCCCAGCGCGCCTACCCGGGAATCCGCGTCACCACCCAGAGCGGCCGCGGCAAGGGCGACGCCTTCCGCACCGGCTTCGCCGCCGTCACCGGCAACCTCGTGGTGATGCTCGACGCCGACGGCTCCGCCGACCCGGCCGAGATCCCGCGCTTCGTCGCCGCGCTTGAGGCCGGAGCCGACTTCGCCAAGGGCTCGCGCTACATGGAAGGCGGTGGCAGCGCCGACATCACCAGGCTGCGCAGCCTCGGCAACTCTGTCCTCAGCGGCACCGCCAACGCTCTCCACGGCACCCACTTCACGGACCTCTGCTACGGCTACAACGCCTTCTGGGCCCGCTGCCTCCCCTTCATCTCCCTCGACGTCCCCGGCTTCGAGGTGGAGACGCTGATCAACCTCCGCATGGCCTCGGCCGGGATGAAGATCACCGAGGTGCCGAGCTACGAGAAGGCGCGGATCTCCGGCCAGAGCAACCTGAAGACCTTCCGCGACGGCTTCCGCGTCCTCGGCACCATCTTCAAGGAGGCCCGCCGCCGGCGCAGCCTCCGCCACCCCAAGCACCATCTCTCTCCCGAGGTCGCCCAAGAGCGTGCCCGGGTTGCCGCCTGAAGTCCGACCGCGGCGGGTCCGTCAGCGAGGGGCGCGAGCCGGGGGCGGGATCGGGCTCCTGGCGATGGCGCCGAACTCGTTGGGGCGGTAGGCGCTGGCACGGATGCCGCGGCGGAAGGCCACCCAGTCCTGCTTCCTGCGCTCGATCGGCCAGTTGGTGCCGCGATCGTCGACGTCGTACCAGATCACGCCGCGGACCTTGCGGTAACGGTGGCGGACCTTGACCAGCATGTCCTTGATCCAGGCCGGCTTGTTGCCGCCGCGTTCGGTGGAGGCGACCTCGGAGAGCATCATCGGCTTGCTCGGCGCGACCTTGCGAACGATTCTCCTGTAGGTGCGGTGAAAGACCTGGTTGAAGCTCAGCCAGCCGGGGGAGCCGCGCCGCTCCCCCCAGTTGAAGCCGTCGATGGCGGTCCAGTCGACGTACTCGTCACCCGGGTACTGCGTCCCGAGCGGCAGCAGGGTCCCGGTCAGGTCGATGTTGGGGCACCAGACCCAGCTGACGTTGGTCGCGCCGACGGAGTCGAAGATGTCGTGGACGTGCCGCCAGGCAGCGACGTACTGGCCCGGAGTGTTCCCGTTCACCCCCTCCGACCAGGGGAACCAGAAGCCGTTCATCTCCCAGTTGAAGCGGAGGAAGAAGGGGTGGCCCCATTCCTTTGCTTTGGTCGCGAAGTCCCGGATGTAAGCGTCGAAAGCGCCGCTCAGCAGCACGCCGAGGTTGAAGGCGGGCTGGTCGACGCTCGGTGGGCTAGAGGTCGAGTTCCAGCTGAAGACGGGGATCGCGCCGTAGCGACGCACGTTTTCCAGCGGCAGGCTGGGGAATTTGGTCATCGTGCAGCCACTCTCGCCGCATTCGGCGAAGGGCGAGGAAAACATGATCAGCGAGAGGCCCTTGCCGGCAAGGCGCTCGAAGCGGTAGACGGGGTTCATGTCCCAGGGTGCCGCTTCGCCGGTCATCTGGTCGCCGATCTGCGCCCCCCAGTAGAGCGAGGCGGGGGGGCGCTTCTTCGCGATCGCTGCGCTCGGCGCAAGCAGCAGGAGCGCGAGCAGGAGGCCCGCCCCCGCCCACGCCAACCGACACCGCGGCCGTCTCTTGCTCTTGAGCTCGCTGTTCTTCATCTATCTGCGCTTGAAACCCACCGTGAGGCCGCTTGCTGCGGCCTATTCGATCGTTCTACGTAGCCCCGCCGCCCGAGGATCAGCGCAAAGGCTGAATCGGACTGGTTGCTAGTTCCCCGAACCGGTTACCGGCATAGATGCCCTTGCGGATGCCTTTGGCAAACGCCTTGGTAGCGGAAGGCGAGGTCTCCAGAGGCCAATCGACGGTGCGATCGACCGTGTCGAAGTAGACCAGAGCGCGGACACGGGGATATTTACCTGGAAGTTGTTCGAACATCTTGCGGATCCAAAGCGCCTTGTGACCGCCGTAGGAGCTGGTCGCGAACTCCCCCAGCATCATCGGCTTGCGCCGCGCCACCTTCTTCGTCAATTCCTTGTAGGCGGGGTCGAAGAGTTCCTCGAAGCTGCGCCACGGCCGAGGGTTGACCGTATTCAGCCCCCAGTTGTAAGCGTCGAGGCAGGTCCAGTCGACGTAGGCGTCGCCAGGATAGAGCGGCTTCAGCGGATTCCTCTTCACCCGTTTTGCGGTGTCGGCATAGGGGCACCAGACCCAAGTGGCGTTGGTGGCGCCAACTGCCGCGAAGACGTCGTGCACGTGCCGCCAGGCGGCGACGAACTGCCCGGGGGCGTTGCCGTTGGCGAGCTCCGACCAGGGGAACCAGTCGCCGTTCATCTCCCAGTTGAAGCGGAGGAAGTAGGGGTGGCCCCAGTCGCGCGCTTCAGCGGCGAATTCGGCGATATACGGATCGAAGGCTCCGGCAGCGATCTTGGCGAGCTGGAATTCGGGCTGCCCCGGGCCGGTGCTCGGGCTCGACTCAGAGCCCCAGCTGAAGACCGGAATCGAGCCGTGGCCGCGGATGTTGTCCATCGCTTCGGTCGGGAACTTGTACGGCCGGCAGGGATTACTGGTGCAGTCCCGCCAAGGCGAGGAGAACTCGATCAACGACATTCCCTTCCCCAGCATCTGCTCGAAGTAGGCGACGGGGTTCATGTCCCAAGGCGCGTCGGTGCCGGTGAACTGCTCGCCGATCCAGGCACCCCAATAGACCGGCTTCGGCTTTGCCCGCTTGGCTTTGGGAGGGTGGACCGGGCCCTGCTTGGCCGCCGTTGCCCCCGTTGCCAGCAGGCAACAGGCCAGCAGCGCGGCCAGCACCACGCCGAGATGCGCCCGGCGGAGGCGTTTCAGGTCAGACCTCGAGAACAAGATCGGCAAGTGTAGGGAACGGCCCCGGCGTCACGGACCTGGCCTCAGCTCGGCGGCGGGATCGCCCCGCCGGCGAGGCCGCCGTAGCCGGCTCCGACGTAGGCCGGCTGCCCGATGCCTTCGGCGAAGGCGCCCGTGGCGGGAGCAGAGGTCTCGATCGGCCAGTCCATTTCGTCGTCGAATTTGTCGAACCAGAGCAGGGCGCGGACCTGGCGGTATTCGACCGGGATTCGGGTCAGGGCGTCGCGGATCCAGTCGGCCTTGGAGCCGCCGTGCTCGCTCGAGCCGACCTCGGCCAGCATCATCGGCTTGCTCGGGGCGACGCTTTCGACGATCTCGTCGTAGGTGCGGCGGAAGAGCTGGTCGAAGGTCCGCCAGCCGCGAGGCGAGGCGGGGTTGGTGCCCCAGTTGTATCCGTCGAGGCCGGTCCAGTCGACATAGGAGTCGCCGGGATACAGCGAGGAGAGCTCGGTCATCGAGTCGCCCGGGTCGACGAACGGGCACCAGACCCAGGAGACGTTGGTCGCTCCTACCGAGGCGAAGATGTCGTGGACGTGGCGCCAGGCGGCGACGTACTCGCCGCCGGCGTTGCCGTTGGCGCCCTCGGCCCACGGGAACCAGTCGCCGTTCATCTCCCAGTTGAAGCGGAGGAAGAAGGGGTGGCCCCAGTCGCGCGCCGCTTCGGCGAAGCCGGTGATGTATTCGTCGTAGCGCCCGGAGATCACGTCGGAGAGCTGGAAGTCGGGCTGGCTCAGGGTCGAGGGGATCGCCTGCGAGCTCCAGCTGAGGACCGGGATCGAACCGTGGGCGCGGATGTCGTCCAGCGGCGTGGTCGGGAAGGGGTAGAAGGAGCAGCCGGCGCCGCCGCACTGGGCGAAAGGCTGGAAGAACTGCACAGCCGAAGCCGACTTCCCAGCCTCGCCTTCGAAGCGGGTGAGCGCGTTCATGTCCCAGGGGGCCTGGTCACCGGTCAGGTGGTCGCCGATCGTCGCCCCCCAGTAGAGCGGCTGCGCCGGTGCCTGCGCCACGGGCGCCTTGCGGGCGCAGCGGTGGCGCACCCGCGGCAGCTTCTTGCGCTTGGCGGTGCGGGCGACGCAGCGATTGGGCCCGACCAGCGCCCGGGCGTCGCCGAGCCGGCCGTGCTTGCCGTGCCCGGTCATCGGCTTGCCGCCGCCGGCCGCGAAGGCGCCGGTGGCGCCGAGCAGCAGCATCGCCACGGCCAGCCAGAGGACGTGGGACACGGCACGGGTCGAGAAGCTTTTGGCCATACAAGGCCATCGGCCTCTCCCCCGGCCCTTTCAGCAGGATCCCCACACCTGGACGAATGTCCAATTGCGTCCGGGAGGGCGAATCAGCCCAGCGGAAGGATCTTGGTCCCGCTGAGCCCGGAGAAGGCGTTGCTGAGGTAGACGGGATCCTGGATTCCTTCGGCGAAGGCGGTGGTCGCGCTGGTGGAGGTCTCGAGCGGCCAGTCCATGCCGGTGTCGTACTTGTTGAAGTAGATCAACGCCCGGATCTTCGGGTATTCGGCTGGGATCCTCGCCAGCATGTCCTTGATCCAGGCGGACTTCGAGCCGCCGTATTCGGTCGAGGCGACCTCGCCGATCATCAACGGCTTCGAGGGAGCCAGGGAGCCGGTGATGTTGTTGTAGGTCGCGCGGTAGAGCTGGTTGAAGCTCTTCCACGAATCCGGGTGGGCCGGGTTGGTGCCGTGGTTGTAGCCGTCGAGGCCGGTCCAGTCGACGTAGGAGTCGCCGGGGTAGACCGATGCCAGCGGCGTGGACCCGTTGTACTCGAGATTCGGGCACCAGACCCAGTTGACGTTGGTGGCACCGACCGAGGTGAAGATGTCGTGGACGTGGCGCCAGGCGGCGACGTATTCGCCGGGCTGGTTGCCGTTGACGCCCTCGTGCCAAGGGAACCATTTCCCGTTCATCTCCCAGTTGAAGCGAAGGAAGAACGGGTGGCCCCACGCCTTCGCTTTGGTCGCGAAGTCGGTGATGTAGGCGTCGTAGCGGCCGGAGATCACGTCGGAAAGCTGGAAGTCGGGCTCGACCTTGCTCGAGGGAATCGACTGCGAGCTCCAGCTCAGCACCGGGATCGCGCCCCGCTGGCGGATGCTTTCCAGCGGCGTCTTCGGGAACCCGTAGAAGGAGCAGGTGGGGTTGCAGTTGGCGAAGGGCTGGAAGAAGTTCAGCATCGAGACCTTCTTGTGGACCTCTTCCTCGAAGATGTCGAGGCCGGCCATGTTCCAAGGCGGCTGCGAGCCGGCGAGGTGGATGCCCACCGTCGCCCCCCAGTAGATCGGAGCGGCACCGCCGGGAGCGGGTGCCGGCGCCGGTTCGGGAGCCGGGGCCGGAGCAGCGTTCGAGACGGTCACGGTCACCTTCGTCGTCGCCTTGACGCCCTTGGAGCCGTAGGCGGTGGCGCTTAGGACATGGGATCCGTTGGCGAACTTGGCGGTGTCGAGGCTGCCGGCGAAGGGAGCGCCGGCGTCGGTCCAGACGACGCCGCCGTCGATGCTGAACTCGACCTTGGTCGGCGCCCCGGAGACGACGCCCACTTCCCAGGCGACCTTGCCGCTGAGGGTCTGGCCGCCGGTCGGCCGGATCGTCGTGATCGCCAGCGTTTCCTTCTCGGAGCCGGTGTTGCTCCGCGAGGCGGGGGTCTCCTCTCCGCCGAGCTTCTTCGCCGGACCGACCCCTTCGGCGCCGAAGGCGGCCGGCGCCGGCAGCGCGGCAAATGCGAAAGCGAGAAGGAGAGCGGTGGCGAAGCGGCGGCAGGGGAGCATGCCCCGCTCATCGACTCACCCCAGCTCGGCTGCAGTCGCGCCCCGATCTGTGGACGTTGGGCCCATGGCTGGATGCTTAATTTTCAGTAGCGAGCCGTAAAGGTCAAGCAGCGCAGTCGCGCACTGGTCCCAGGAGGTGAGGCTCGGCGAGCGCTGCGGCAGCGGCTTCTGCAGCTCCTCCAGGGCGGCGGCGGCGATCTGCTCCGGCGTCGAGTCGAGCGGGATTCCCCGCCCGAACCCGTCCTCGGCGATCTCCCGCAGGCCGCCGGCTTCGGCGACGAGGAGGCGGCGACGGGCGGCGACGGCCTCCAGCGCCACCAGCGGGTGGCTCTCGAACTCGCTCATCAGGACGACCAGGGACACGCGCCCGAGCAGCGCCGCCATCCCTCCCGGGTCGTCGGACGGGACGCTGGTGATCTCCACCTGCTCGGCCAGCCCGAGCTCCTCGGCCTGGCGGCGCAGCTCCGCTTCGTAGGGCCCCTTGCCGACGATCAGCAGCCGTGCCCGCGGCTCGCGCTCCAGCAGCAGCGGGAACGCCTCGATCACGCGGTGATGGCCCTTGTAGCGCTCGAGCCGACCGACAGAGGCCAGGGTCGGCACCTCCGGCTCCGCCCCCGCGAGGCCGGCGTCGGAGAAGCTGAGGTCGGTCCCGTTGGGGATGAAGACCCAGCGCTCGGGCGGCACCCCGAGGGCGGTGCCGTACTCCTCGATCTCGAAGCGGGCGATCGCCACCAGCCGCGCCGCCCGCCGCAGCAGCGGGCGCAGCAGCCGCATCTGCAGGCTCCGCGAGCGGTTGCGGAAACCCGAGGAATGGCCGCCGCCGTGGAAGGTGACGACGTAGGGAAGGCGCAGCGTCAGCGCCCGCAGCATCGCCAGCGGCGCGACCAGCGTGTGGTAGCTCTGGACGTGGACCAGGTCCCACTTCTCCCGCCCCATCTCCCGCCAGATCCCCGGCGCCAGGTACCAGTCGCGCCCGCGCGGCCAGGCGCGGACGGTGCGGATGCGGACGCCGTCGCGAACATCGCTCTGCGCCGCCTTCAGCTCGGGGTCGGTGCAGAGGACCTCTACGTGGACGCCGGCGGCCGCCATCCGCCGGCTCGTCTCCATCACGTGCCGCTCCACCCCGCCCTGGGCGAGCGGGCTGCGCGGGGTCACCATGAGCACGCGCGGGGTGGCGCCGTTGGCGCCGGGGTGGGCCGCGGCGGTGTCGTCGGGCTTGGCGACGCCGGAGCGGACGCGCAGGTAGTCGACGCTGGTCGCGGCGAGCCCGACGAGGATCATCGCCGCCCGGCCGAACCCGCCGGCGTCGCCGCGGAGAGCGTCGCGCAGATCGCCGAGGACGCCCAGCGGCAGCGTGCGCCGCACGTAGGAGCGCTCCGAGGAGAGGCCGTCCCCTGAACCGACCATGCCGGTGAGGACGGCCTTCGACCGACCCTCCGCCCGGCAGCGGTCGAGGAAGTAGCGGACCCTGCCGCGGCTCGGCGGCACCACGTGTTCGACCTCGGCGGCGGGGTCGTAGAGGATCTCGGCCTCGGGCCAGCGCTGGTGGACGCGGATGCTGAGGTCGGTCTCCTCGCAGCCGACCGGCAGCGTACCGACCCGGCCGAGGTCATGGCTGAAGCCGCCGACCGCGAGCAGCGGCTCCCGCCGGAAGGACATGTTGGCGCCGACCAGGTTGCGGACGGGCGCGAGCTCCTGCGGCATCCCCGAGTGGGTGCAGCCGACGACCCAGTCGAACTCGGGCGGGAACCAGTCGGGCTTGCCCTCGACCCAGCGGGGGCGGACGGTGCCGCCGGCCCCGAGCACGTTCGGGTCCGCGTAAGCCGCGGCCAGGCGCTCGAGCCAGTGGCGGTCGGCGATCGCGTCGTCGTCGAGAAAGGCGACGATCTCGCCGCCGGCCTCGGCGACGCCGGTGTTGCGGGCACCGGAGAGTCCTTGCCGCTCGCGGTTGGGGACGATCTTCAGGTCGGGCCAGAGCCGCCGCACCTCCTCCAGCAGCTCGGGGGCGTGGTCGATCACGAGGAGGACCTCGTGCGGCGGCCGCGTCTGCGCGCGCAGCGACTCGACCGCCTCGGTCATCACCTCGAGCCGCTCGGAGGTGAAGGCGCAGACCACCACCGAGATCGTCGGCGCGGCCTGGCTCTCGGCTGGGGACCCGCTTTGCACCGGCGGGATTGTGGCACGCCCACCGCCCCGCCTCGTGCGAGTCTTGGGGCGTGCGAATCATGATGCTGGCTCAATCCTTCGCGCCGATCGTCGGCGGCGAAGAGCGGGTGGTCGAGGACCTCTCGCGCGAACTGGTCGCCCGCGGCCACAGCGTCTCGATCGCGACGCTGCAGCAGCCCGGCGACCTGGCGCCGGGCGAGGTGGAGGGGGCCCGCGTGCACACCCTGCGCAACAGCAGCTACCGGGTCACCCGCGGCAACCAGGACACCGAGAGGCGCCACGCGCCCCCCGCGCCCGACCCCGAGACGGTGCTCGACCTGCGGCGGGTGCTGCGGCGGGAGCGGCCGCAGATCGTCCACGCCCACAACTGGATCGTCCACTCCTACCTGCCGCTGGCGCGGCAGTCCCAGAGCGCCCTCGTCCTCTCGCTGCACGACTACGGCCTGATCTGCGCGACGAAGCGATTGCGGCGCAAAGATGACGTCTGCTCCGGGCCGGCGCCGGTCAAGTGCCAGCTCTGCGCCAGCGAGCATTACGGGATGACGAAGGGGCTGGTCGCCGCCTTCGGGACCCGCTCCTTCGAGTCGCGGCTGCGGCGCAACGTCGACGTCTTCCTCCCGGTCAGCTCCACCGTCGAGGAGCTCTGCCGGATCCGCGAGGGCGAGGTATCCCAGGTGATCCCGAACTTCATCGGTGAGCTGCCGACCCCCCTGCCGGACGACCCGCGGCTGGCCCAGCTCCCCGAGGAGCCCTTCATCCTCTTCTTCGGCGACGCCACCGTCGACAAGGGCGCCTGGCACCTGGCCGAGGCCTACGGCCGGCTCGAGAAGCCGCCACCCCTCGTCCTCGTCGGCCGCTGCTACATCGACGAGCTGCGGGACCGGCCCGGCATCTACCCGACGGGTGCGTGGCCGCACCGGCTGGCGATCGAGGCGCTGCGGCGCTCGCTCTTCACCGTCGCCCCTTCGCTCTGGCCGGAGCCGTTCGGGCTGGTGGCGCTGGAGGCGGCGGCGGCTGGGAAGCCGATCGTCGCCTCCGACATCGGCGGCCTGCGGGACATCGTCCTCGACGGCGAGACCGGGCTCCTCGTTCCGCCCGACGACCGCCTCGCCCTGGTCGCGGCGATGCGGCGGCTGAGCGGGGACGCGGAGCTGCGGCAGCGGCTCGGCGCCGCCGCGCAGGAACGGGCGGCGACCTTCAGCCCGGGGTCGATCATCCCGCGCTTCGAGCAGGCCTACGAGCTGGCGATCGCCAAGCGGCGACAGCGATGAGCGGCGCGGCGCGACTGCGGCGCGAGACCTACTTCCTGCTGCACCGGGCGACCGGCAGCAGGCTCGGCTCCCACTACCGCGAGTTCCTGCGCCAGGACCGCGCCCGCTCCTACCCCGAGCCCGGAGTGCTGCTGGCGCAGACGCTCGAGCACGCCGTCACGACCGTCCCCCGCTACCGGGGGGCGGCCACGCCGGCTCAGATCCGCGAAGACCCCTTCGCGGCCCTCGCCCGCTTCCCGGTCCTCGGCCGCGACGACGTCCGCGCCGGCGGGCCGGCCCTGCTCTCGGAGCAGGGGGACCGCAGCAGGTGGATCGAGAACACGTCCGGCGGCTCGACCGGCGAGCCGGTGAAGCTTCTGCAGGACCCCGACCACCTGGCCTGGACGGTGGCGGCGCGCGAGGTCTACTCGACCTGGGCCGGCGGTGGGCTGGGCGAGCCCGAGCTCTACATCTGGGGCTCGGAGAAAGACCTCGAAGGCGGAACGTCCATGCGCGGCCGCTTCGGCACCTGGCTGCTGCGGCGGACGCTGCTCAACGCCTTCCTGCTCACCGACGAGACGATCGAGGCGATCCTCGACCACCTCCGCGCGGGCCCGCCCCATCTGGTGATCGCCTACGCCCAGGCGGGGTACGAAGTCGCCCGCTTCGCCTCCCGCAACGGGATCGCGGTGCCGCCGCAGCGGGGTGCGATCGCCACCGCCGGGACCCTCCACGACTTCATGCGGGAGCAGCTCGAGGAGACCTTCGGCTGCCGGGTGCTGAACCGCTACGGCTCCCGCGAGACCGGCGACATGGCTGGCGAGTGCGAGTTCCGAACCGGCCTCCACGTCCTGCCCTGGAACTGCCACGTCGAGGTGCTGGGGCCCGAGGGGGAGCCGGTCGGCCCGGGCGAGGAAGGCGAGATCGCCGTCACCGGCTTCACCAACCGGGCGATGCCGCTGGTCCGCTACCTGATCGGCGACCGGGCGCGGCTGCCCGAGCGCGCGGTCGAGTGCCCGTGCGGGCGGCGCACGCAGATGCTGGCCGAGGTGACCGGCCGCAACGTCGACATGTTCCTCGGCTCCGACGGCCAGATGGTCGACGGGGAGTACTTCACCCACCTGATGTACTTCCGGCCCTGGCTGCGACAGTTCCAGGTGGTCCAGCGGGCGCCGGAGGAGGTCGTCTTCCGGATCGCCGGCGAGGAGGCCCCGGCGGCCGACCGCGAGGAGATCGAGGCGAAGACGAAGGCCGTGCTCGGCCCGGGCTGCGCGGTGGTCTTCGAACGGGTGGGGACGATCGAGCCGAGCGCCTCCGGCAAGCTCAGGTACACGATTCGCGAGTTCTGAGCGCGGCGCCGCCGCGCAGCAGGAAGAAGCCGGCGACGAGAACGCCGACCACCTTGCCGAGGGCCCAACCAAGGCCGGCCCCCTCCAGCCCCAGCGGCGGCAGCAGGAACCAGGTCCCGGCGATCGCGACGACGAGGCTTGCCCAGGTGGCGAGGGCCGCGTCCTGGAGGCGGTGCCTGACCCGCAGAACCGCCAGCGACAGCTGCAGGACGGAGTCGAAGGCGGCGGCGGCGATCAGGATCAAGAGCAGGGTGTCCCCTTCCTCGGCGTACTCGGGGCCGAAGAAGCCGAGGATCAGCGGGCCGGCGAGGACGAGCACCAGCGCCGGGGGGCCGGCCAGCATCGCCAACTGGCGGGCGGCGCGGCGGACGTCGCGGCCGAGCCGCTCGGGCTCGTGGGCGCCCTCGGCGAAGAGCGCGTTGCCGATCGCCGGGGCGATGAAGAAGAGGGCGCTGGCGAGCATGAACGTCGTGTAGAAGTAGGCGTTCTCCTCGGGGCCGAGGCGGGCGGCGACGAGCACCGGCAGCAGGTAGCTGGAGGCCTGGGCGCCGAGGTTGATCGACTGGTGGCCGGCGATCAGCCCCCGCATCTCCCCCAGCTCCTGCCGCCAGCCCGCCAGCGTCGGCCGGAAGTCGTGGCCGAGGGCCGGCAGTTCGCGGAACAGCGCCGCGCCGTTGATCAGCAGGAACGAGGCGTCGAAGACGATCAGGATCCAGGTGGTGCCGTCGAAGGGGACGACGCCGGCGAACGGGATCAGCCCCGTCCGCACCACCCCCGCCGCGGTGTTGCGGGTGAAGGAGAGCTTCGCCTGCCGCTCGGCGATGCAGGCGTAGTCGATCACCAGCGAACAGGCGAGGCCGATCACCCCGAGCGGCACGAGGAGGAAGGCGGCCGTGTGGAGGCCGCCCTTCAGGGCCGGGATCAGGGTCGGCAGCAACACCGCCGCGATCGCCCCGCCGACCAGGCTCGCCAGCGCCGCCAGCGCGAGCCCCGTGGTGACCGTCCGTGACCACTCCCGCCCGGCGGCGCGCGAGGTCAGGCGCGAGACGAACACCTGCCCCAGCCCGAGGTTGGTGAGGACGGAGACGAAGACCATCGCCGAGACCAGCGCCGCCGAGCGCCCCACTTCCGTCGCCGACAGCGTCCGCGCCGCGATCAGCCAGAAGCCGAAGCCGAGCAGCGACGTGACGACGGTCGTGCCCATGATGTAGAGGCTGTTGCGGAAGAGGGACTGCCCGCCGAGGCGCCTCAGCCGCTGCCAACCCTGGGCGAGGCGGGAGGGATGCATGATCCGGAGCGATTCTGTCAGTTGCCGCTGGCGGAACCGATGCTCTTCCTATGCTGCGCCCCATCGATCCAGCAACCCCTTCAACCGAGACCATCCGCCTGCAACCCACCCGCGGCTTCAGCCGCGTCCTGGCGCCGAGGGAGCTGTGGCGCTACCGCGACCTGGCGGGGCAGATCGCCTTGCGCGACATCACCGTCCGCTACCGGCAGACGGCGCTGGGCGGGGCCTGGGCGGTGCTGCAGCCGATCGGCTTCATGGTCGTCTTCTCGCTGATCTTCGGCAACGTCGCCGGGATCGCCTCCAACGGCCTTCCCTACCCGCTCTTCAGCCTCGCGGCGCTGGTGCCCTGGACCTTCTTCGCCAACGCGCTGCTGCTCGGCTCCGACAGCCTCGTCGCCAACTCGGCCCTGGTCTCGAAAATCTACTTCCCGCGGATCTTCATGCCGGCGGGGGTGATCGTCGCCGGCTTCGTCGACCTCGCGATCTCGCTGGTCATCCTGCTCGTCATCGTCCTCGCCTGGGGCTACGTCCCCTCGCTGGCGATCCTGGCGGTGCCGCTGCTCGTGGTGATCGCCGCGGCGAGCGCGCTGGGACTCACCGCCGCGCTGTCGGCGATCAACGTCCGCTACCGCGACGTCCGCTACGTCATCCCCTTCGCGATCCAGATGGCGCTCTTCGTCACCCCGGTCGTCTATCCCAGCAGCGAGATCGCCGAGCCCTGGCAGACGCTCTCCGCCGTCAACCCGATGGTCGGCGTCGTCGAAGGCTTCCGCTGGGCGACGCTCGGCACCGGCAACGCCCCCTGGGACCTGATCGGGATCTCGGCCGCCTCCGCGGCCCTGATCCTCGTCGCCGGCCTCGCCTACTTCGACCGCGTCGAGCGCGCCTTCGCCGACTACGTCTGATGGACCCGAGCACCGCGATCGAGACCCACGAGCTGGGCAAGCGCTACACCCTCGGCGTCAGCGGCCGTGGCTACGGGACGCTGCGGGAGGCGATCACGGCGAGATTCAGGAACCCCCTGCGGCGGAGCGACGACGGTGGCGAGCCGAACCAGCTCTGGGCCCTGCGCGACCTCTCGCTGACGATCGAGACCGGCGAGGTCGTCGGCCTGGTCGGCCACAACGGGGCCGGCAAGAGCACGCTGCTGAAGATCCTCTCCCGCATCACCGAGCCCTCGAGCGGCTATGCGGAGGTGACCGGCCGGGTCGGCTCGCTGCTGGAGGTCGGCACCGGCTTCCACCCGGAGCTGACCGGGCGCGAGAACATCTTCCTCAACGGCGCGATCCTAGGCATGCGGCGGGCGGAGATTCGCTCCCGCTTCGACGAAATCGTCGCCTTCGCCGAAATCGACCGCTTCCTCGACACCCCGGTCAAGCGCTACTCCAGCGGCATGTCGGTGCGGCTCGCCTTCGCCGTCGCCGCCCACCTGGAGCCGGAGATCCTCCTCGTCGACGAGGTCCTCGCCGTCGGCGACGCCGCCTTCCAGCGGAAGTCGCTGGCGAAGATGAGCGAGGTCGCGCAGGCCGGGCGGACGGTCCTCTTCGTCTCCCACAACCTGGCGATCATCCAGGCCCTCTGCAAGCGCGGCGTCCTGCTCGAGCGCGGCCGGGTCCAGGCGGACGGGCCTGTCGGCGAGATCCTCGACCACTACCTCGCCGGGCTCGAGCGGGCCTCCGCCGCCGACCTGGTCGAGCGCGAGGACCGCGACGGGCGCGGCTGGCGTCACACGGTGCTGAAGAAGGTCGAGATGGTCGACGCCAGCAGCGGCCAGAGGAACGCCGTGGTCGGCGGCCGGCCGGCGCGGCTCGTCGTCGAGGTGACCGAGCTCCTGCCCGGGCTGGAGTGCCGCGTCGTCATCGCCAACAGCTTCGGGCAGCCGGTCGCGGTGCTCGACAGCGAGGTCTCCGCCCCGGCCGACTCCAGGGATCCCGAGCTCGGGCCACGGCTGGAATGCGAGATCCCGGTCGTCCCGCTGCTCCCCGGGCGCTACCGCCTCGATGTCGGCCTCAAGGCCAACAGCGTGATCCAGGACGGCCTCCAGGCCGCCGCCTTCTTCGACGTCGAGCCGGGGGTCCTGGAGGGGCGCCCGATGGCCGGCGAGGACGCCGAAGGCAGCTTCGCCTTCCCCCACAGCTGGCGGCTGCCGCCATGAGTCAGCGGCCGACGATCGCGGTGGTGATCGCCGTCCACGAAGGGGCGGAGACCATCGTCGAGGCGCTCGACTCCGTGCTGGCCCAGGAGCCGCCGGCGGACGAGGTGATCGTCGCCGACGACGGCTCCACCGACCCGCTCGAGGAGGCGCTGGAGCCCTACCGCGACCGGATCGAGTTCCTCCGCCTCCCCCACCGCGGCGTCGCCGCCACCCGCAACGCCGCCTGCCGCCGCGCCTCCAGCGAGCTCGTCCTCTTCCTCGACGCCGACGATCTGCTGCTGCCCGGGAAGCTGGCTGCGCTCGCCCGGCTCGCCGCCGAGGAGCCCCCCCTCGACATCCTCGGCACCGACCTCTGGTTCGAGCGCGACGGCCGCCGCGTCGGGCGGTTCAGCGACGCCAACCCGTTCCCCGCGGTGGCGGAGCAGCGCCGCACCATCCTCGAGCGCTGCTTCGTCGCCCAGGTCGCCCTGCGCCGCTCGCGCCTGCTCGCGGTCGGCGGTTTCGACGAGCATCTGCGCAGCGGCTCGGACTGGGACGCGGTGCTGCGGCTCGTCCTCGACGGCTCCCGCGCCGGCTTCGACGGGGCGCCCCTGGCCGTCTACCGGATCCACGCCGGCAGCCTGACCAGCTCGCGCACCGACACCTTCCGCGACCGCGCGACGATTCTGGAGAAGGCGCTCGCGAACCCGAGCCTGCGACCGGAGGAGAGGCCGATGGCCGAGCGCAGGCTGGCGGCGCAGCGGGCCCGCACGGCCCTCGGCGAAGCTCAGGCCGCCGTCGCCGCCGACCGGCCCGACGCCCGCCGCCGTTGCGCCGAGCTCGCCCTCGCCTCCGGCTGCTCGCCGCGGGACAGGCTCTGGGGGCTGGCGGTCGCCGCCTCGCCCCGCGCCCTCCGAACTTGGCTCGGTCGCCGCGCCGGCGCCACCTCGCAGCTCTCCCGCCGGGTCCCCGGAGCCAGCTCCTGACGATGGGCCCGGCGCCTGCGGTCTCGGTCCTGATGCCTGTGAGGAACGGCGAGCGGTTCCTCGCCGAGGCAGTGGAGAGCGTGCTCGCCCAGAGCTTCACGGACCTTGAGCTGGTCGTCGTCGACGACGGCTCGACCGATTCGACGCCGCGGATCCTCGAGCGGATCGCCTCGCAGGACCCGCGGCTGGTGGTCCGCCGCCGCGAGCCCGGCCGCAACCTCTCGGAGGTCCGGAACTTCGCCGCCGGCTGCGCCCGCGCTCCGCTACTAGCCCCGCTCGACGCCGACGACGTCGCCCTGCCCGACCGCCTCCGGCTCCAGACCGGGTTCCTCGCCGCCCATCCCGAGGTTGGCCTGCTCGGCGGACAAGCGCTGCTGATCGACGGCTCCGGCCGGGAGTTCGGCAAGGCGGAATACCCGACTACCGACCAAGATCTGCGGGTGGCCCTGCGCAAAGGCAACCAGTTCGTCCACTCCTCGACGGTGTTTCGTCGCGACGCCTTCAGAACGGTCGGGGGCTACCGGTTGAACTTCGAGCACGCCGAAGACCTCGACCTCTGCCTCCGCCTCGCCGACGCGCAGCAGGTGGCCAACCTGCCGGACGTCGTCGTCAAGTACCGGATCCACGGAGATCAGCAGACGTTCCGCAAGCAGGAGGAACAGGCGACGTTCTCCGCGGCGGCGCGCGCGTCCGCCAGGGCCCGGGCGGAGGGCAGGCCCGACCCGTTCGACGGCGCCGAGATCGATGAGGAGTACCTGGTCGCGCACGGCGTCAGCAGAGAGGAGATCACCGCCTCGGTCGTCTCCTCGGCGGCCTGGCTGGGACGGACCAGCGACCGCGGGGGGTATCCCGACGCCGCCCACCGCCTCTTCGACGTCGCCTATTCGAAGGCACGCTCGGAGTCGGGGTCGCCGGCGCTGGTAGCGTCGGTCCACCGTTCGCTGGCCAGCCGACACGCAGAGCAGGGGCACCGCTTCCGCGCCAAGCTCAAGGCGGTGCAGGCGCGCCTCGCCGAACGCCGCTCGCGCGGGTGAGGGAGGACAGCCGTGGCGCTACTGAACGGGCTTGCGCGCAGTGGCGAAGATCGCGTTCGGCGGGCCCCAGGTGACCCCGAGGCGCTCGAGGCGGACCGCGGCGGCCAGGAACGGGAAAGCGATCAGCCTGATCGCCAGCGCCCGGTCTTTGATCCGGTCCCTGATCTCCTGCGCCGCGGCGGCGAGCGAGCGGTAGGTCCCCACCATCTCGACCGGCTCGAGGCCCGCGCCCCGAAGCAGGGCGGCGAGGTCCTCGCGGCTGTAGCCCTGGCGGACCTGTTCGCGCCAGGTCGAGGCGCTGCCCGGCAGGACCGGCCGCCAATCGCGGTCGGGAACCTGGACGGCCAGCAAACCGCCGGGCGCGAGCGCCCCCGCCATCGTCCGCAGGGCACCGGCGTCGTCGGGGATCTCGCTCAGGCACTCGAGCGCGGCCACGGCGTCGAAGCCGGAGACCGGCAGCGGTTGCAGCAGGTTCGCTCCCTGGAAGCTGACGTTGCCGAGGCCCTTTCCCTTCGCCCGGGCACGGGCGCCGGCGAGGATGCCCTCGTGCAGGTCGACCCCCACAAGCGTCCACCCGGGGTGCCGCCTCGCCAGGGACATCGAGAGGAGGCCGTCGCCGCAGCCGGCGTCCAGCAGCCTGATCGGGCGTCCGCCGGACTGGCGGCCGAGCGCGTCGTCAGCGAGAGCGAGGCGCAGGCGGCGCGCCGGGGCCATCAGCGCCAGCCCCTCCTCGAGCAGGGCGCGGAGCTTGGCGAGGGGGCTCATCCGCCCATTCTTCCCGACGGCTCGGCGGGGCCGTGGGCGTGACGGCGGCACGGGACTGGTGCGACGCGCCCTGGCGGACGCGCCTCCTGCGCCGGCTGCGGGTCCCCCCCGCACTGCTGGCGCCCCTGGCCTCGCGCTCCTCGCGCTGGACCGAGCTCGCCGCCGACCTCGCGCACTGGCGGCAGGTGCGGGACACAGTCACGGCGGCGGAGTGGCGGCGGGCGACGAGCTCCTACTCCGTCCTCGTCTACCACCGCTTCGCCGGTGAGCTGAAGCCCGGACAGGAGCGGATCGACCTCGCGCCGGGGCGATTCCGGCGCCAGCTGCTCGTGCTGCGGGCGCTCGGTTTCCGGCCGCTGCCGCTGGAGGAGCTGCTCGCCTTCCACCGGGGCGAGCGCAACGAGCTGCCGCGCCGCAGCTTCGCGGTCACCGCCGACGACGCGATGGCCGACGCGATCGAGCCCCTCCGCCGCGCCGCCCGGGTCCATCCCCAGCTCTTCGTCCCCACCGCCGAGGCCGGCGGCAGCGCCCACTGGATCGGAGACGAGCCGGTCGCCGGCTGGGAGGAGATTCGACAGCTCGCCGCCGCAGGCGTCGCGATCGGCTCCCACACCCGCCACCATCGCCGCCTCACCCAGCTCGGAGCGGCCGAGCGCGAGGTCGAGCTGGTCGGCTCGCTCGCCGAGCTGCGCGAGCGGCTGCCGGATGCGGCCGCAGTTCTCGCCTACCCGAACGGCGACCACGACGACGCCGTCTGCGAGGCCGCCGCCGCGGCGGGCTACGAGGCCGCCTTCACCACGGAAAAGGGCCGCAACGGCGCCGCCACCGATCCCTACCGCCTGCGTCGCGTCAGCGTCCACGGCGCCGACGGCGCCGCCGCGGTGCTCTGGAAGGTCCTTACCGGCGAGGCACTGCCGGGGTGGTGGCAGCGCCTGCGCCGTTAGGCGCCCTTTCAACCGCGGGCCAGCTCCTCCTCGACCAGGCCGAAGAACGTCGATCCCCGGAGTGCCTCGGAGGAGGGTTCGCCCGAGGACTCGAGCTGAAGGTGGCGGAGGTCGCTGCGGCTGTGGACGATCCAGGTGAGGAGGCGGAGGCGGCGGAAGTCCAAGTCGGCGATGCCGAGGGCGGCGGTGTACTCGGCGGTCGCGCGGGCGGCGACGGCGCCGTTGGCGGTCGTGGGGTCGAGGAGCCCGGCGTAGCTCTCACGGGTGCGCCCGCTCTCCAGCGCGCCGTCTAGGACGAAGGCGCAGTTGGCGAGGAAGTAGACGAGGTCGAGCCCCGGCAGACCCTCCGGCTCGGCCGACTCCCAGTCGAGCAGGACCGGTTTCCCCCCGGGCGTGAGCAGGACGTTCCAGGGCGAGCAGTCCCGGTGCTCGACCGCCGGGGGCAGGACGCCGAGGCCGTCGAGCACGGTCGCAGCAGAAGCGTGAACCGATTTGTCCCCGGTATCCGGGGACAAATGTCTATCGTCGAGGGCCGGGCCGAAGGTTTGGTCGAACCACCGCAGAGGCTCGTCGACGAGGCGGGAGCGCCAGTCGGGACCAGGGTTGCGCTGCGGGCCTTGGGCGAGCTCGACCAAGAGGCGGGTCACCTGCATCGCCAACTCCCCGAAGTTCTCGCGGCCCAGCACCTCGAGCAGTGAGTCCCCCTCGACCGCCTCCTGGACGACCGCGAGACGACCGTCGCGGCTCCCCGTGCCGACCAGGCGTGGGACGCCGGCGAGGTCCGGCCGCTCCTCCCCCAGCCGGCGCAGCACCGCGGCCTCGCGTTCGAGGCCCGGCTCGGCCTCGGAGACGCGGGCGAATTTGACCGCCTTCGTCGGCTTCTCCGAGCCGCCCTCGAAGGCGAGTCCAACCGCCTTGTTGATGCTGCGGTGCCCGGTGGTCAGCAACAGCAGCGGGCAGGAGGGTGGGAGCGGGATCCCGTCCTCGTCCGCACCGCCGGCGCGGCGGCCGACGACGTAGATCGGGGCGAGGAAGCCGGCGCCTCGCACCAGGCGCCAGAGCCAGCGCAGCAGCGTCGCCGTCAATGAACGCGGCGCCCGCGTCGCCAGCAGGTGGTCGGTCGCCTCCTCGACTTCGAGCGGCAGCCAGAACTGGGGCGGCCGGTGGGGCAGCGGCCCCGCCCAGTAGGCGCGCACCTCGGTGTAGCCGGCGGCCTCGGCCCGGCGCCTGGCCCGCCCGATCCCGCCGGGCCGCGGCAGCCGCCAGTGCGCGAGCAGCTCCGCGTCCGGCAGCAGGAAGCGCCAGTCGAGCTGCCGCACCAGCGGGTTGCGCCGCGACTCCGGCAAGTCCTCGAGGGCGCGGTTGAGCTTTTCCCTCCCATGGATGGAAAAGCTCTGCCGCGCCCCCCGATACGCCAGCAGCTCCCGGTAGGTCGCCGCGACCCGCGTCGCCAACTGCTCGCGGGTGAGTCCGGCGTCCACCCGCTCGCGGGCGCGGTCCGCCAAGTCCCGTCGCAGCTCCGCGTCGCCCAGCAGCTGGCGCAACGCCGCCGCCAGCGCCTTCGCGTCGCCCGGGGGAACCAGGAGGCCGCTGCGGCCGTCGTCGATCAGCTCGTCGGTTCCCCCGATCGCCGAGGAGACGATCGGAATCCCGGCCGCCATCGCCTCCAGCACCGCCAGGGAGGAGCCCTCGTAGAGCGAGGGCAGGGCGAAGACGTCGCAGGCGGCGAGCAGCTGCGGCACGTCCTCGCGACGACCGAGGAAGCGGACCCGATCGGCCACCCCCAAGCGCTCGGCCTCCGCTTCGAGCGGCGCCCGCTCGGGCCCGTCCCCGGCGAGGAGGAAGAGCGCGTCCGGCACCTCGGCGACCGCCTCGAGCAGGACCCGGTGCCCCTTCTGCGGGTTCAGCCGCGCCGGGGTGAGGACCAGCGGCCGGGTCTCGCTGCCGCCGAGCTTCTCGCGCAGGCCCGGCGGGGCGTCCACCGCCGCCCGCTCGACGTCTACCGCGTTGTAGACGACCTCGACCTTCTCCCCCGGCCAGCCGAGCTTGCCCGTCAGCTCGGCGGCGATCTCGCGCGAGACGGCGAGGTAGCGGTCGACCCCGCGCGCCAGCGCCCGCAGCTGCCAGTAGGCGGAGCGGTCCGGTGGCTCGTAGGCGCCGACCTGGACCGTCCCCAGCACCGCCGGCACCCGTGCCAGCACCGCCGCCGCCAGGCCCCACTTGCAGGCGACCGGGGAGCTCATGTGGGCGTGGAAGACCTGCGGGCGCTCGCGCCGCAGCAGGCGGACGAAGGCCGGCACCCGCTGCGCCCCGGTCAGCCCCAGCGGCATCGGCGCCACCAGGCGCACCGGCACCCCGAGCGCGGCCGCGCGCTCGCGCAGGGGCTCGACCTCCGGCGCGTCCTCGAGCAGCAGCGTCGGCTCCCACTCCCCGCGGTCGAGCGAGGCGAGCACCATGAACATCGCGTTCTCGGCCCCGCCGAGAACGCGGCTATCGGTGTAGAAGAAGATCGAGTGGGCCACGCTGCAGCTCTCCGGCCAGCTTCGACAGCTCGCCCTCGTCGTTTGATTCGCGCAGCTCCGCATCCACCCCTGCCCAGAAGGCGTAGTCGAGGACGGGCCGGTAGAAGAGCAGGAAGCGCCAGCCACCCAGTCTCTCCAGCAGCGAGCAGAGGGCGAAGGTCGCGCCGCTGGTCGCCGGCAGCCGTCGGGTCAGCGCCAGCAGCAGGGCTCGAGCCGCCAGCCAGGGGCGGGAGCTTTCGTCGGGGTGGGCGAGGCGGAGGTCGGGAAAGACCTCCGGATGGCGGTGGGCGAGCTGGACCGTGGTCCGCCCTTTCGCCAGCGTGTCGCGCTGCAGCCCTCCCAGGTCCTTTTCGTAGGACTGGTAGGCGAGGGCGTCGGGGTCGTAACCGAGCTCTACCCCGGCCGCCCGCAGCCGCAGCGCCAGCTCGACGTCCTCGTTGCCGTAGATCCCGAAGGAGTCGTCGAAGCCGCCGACCTCGCGCAGCACCTCGGTCCGCAGCGAGGCGTTGCCGGTGTAGAAGGACCGCGGCAGCGCCAGGTGGGCGGGATCGGGGAGGCGCGCGAGGTGGAGGTCGAACTTCTCCTTCACGTAGCGCGCCGCGCGCGGGCTGCCCTCCTCGAGCTCGACCGGGACGGGGCCGAGGACGCAGCGCCGCGAGCCCGGCGGGTGGTCGTCGCGGTGGCGCTCGACGAACTCGGGCACGCAGCGCATGTCGTCGTCGAGGATCACCGTCACCTCGCCCCGCGCCGCCGCCACGGCGGCGTTGCAGGCGCCGGCGCGGCCACGCCCCGGCGGCGAGACCCAGCGCAGTTGCAGCGGCGGCGGGAACGCCTCCAGCATCTCCAGCGTCCCGTCGCTGGAGCCGTCGACCGCGACGACGACCTCGTAGGCGGCCGGCTCGAGCGTCTGCGCCGCCAGCGACTCCAGCACCCGCCGCAGCGCCTCGCGCCGCTGGTGGGTGGGGATGACGACGCTGACCTGCGGTGCCTCAGCCATCGCTCCTCCCCCGCCGCGCGGCGATCGCCTCTTCGTAGACGGCCGTCTGGCGCTCGGCCCAGGCCTCCGGGCTGTGGTGGCGCCGGGCGAACTCGCGCGCCCGCTCGCCGAGCGCCAGCCGCCGCTCGTCGTCCTCCAGCAGCGCCGCCGTCGTCGCCGCGATCTCCGCCGCCCCCTCGCCCACCGCCAGCGGCGGCTCCTCCCCGAAGCCCGTGTAGCCCTCGGTTCCGCGCGGGGTCGTCACCACCGCCTTGCCGGCGGCCATCGCCTGCAGCACCTTCATCCGCATCCCGCCCCCGGTTCGCACCGGCGCCATCACCACCGCTGCTTCTTCGGTATGCGGGAGGACGCTGGGCGCGTCGGCGATCACTTCGACGTTCGGCCCCGCCAACTCGCAGACCTCCGGCGGCGGGCCGCTGCCGACGATCCGCAGCCGCGCCGCCCCGTGCCGCTCGCGCACCGCAGGCAGGATCTCCCGCGCTAGCCAGAGGGCGGCGTCCCGGTTCGGCGGATGATGGAACGCCCCGACGAAGAGCATCGTCCCCGCCGCCTGCCGGGCCGGGTCGGCGGCCGGCGGCAGGACCAGGCCGAAGGGATCGACGCGCACCCGCGCTGCTGCCTCTGGAGCCAGCTCCGCAATCGCCTCGGCGTCGCGGCGACTGAAGACCTGGACCCGGTCGAACCTGCTCCACGCCTGGCGCTGGAAGCGCCCCCAGCGGCGCCAGTCGAGCTCGCCGAAGGCCCAGCCGGGCCAGCTTCGCAGCCCCCCGGTCTTCCAGTCGACCGGCCGCGGCCGCAGCACCTCGTGGTGGGTGAAGACCGTCGGCACGCCCGCCGGATAGCGGAAGACCGACATCGCGCTGTCCTCGATCGCGACGACGTCGAACTCGCGCCCGGAGGCGACGCGGTCGATCAGTCGCTGGATCCCGGGGTCGGCGTACCAGACCGTGCGCCAGGGCCACCGCCCGCGCGCCCAGCTCGCCGCCATCCGCAGCTGCCGCCGGCGCCGGCGTGCACCCGGCGGCGGTCGGCGGCGGTCGGCGGCATGGACCTCGACCCGCTCGCGCAACCGCGCCACCGCCTCCTCTTCCCCGGGCTCGTCGCCTACAGCCGTCACCAGCGTCACCTCGTGCCGCCGCCGCAGCCCCTCCAGCTCGGCGTGGAGCAGGACCGGGATCGCCCCGGCGCCGTCGGCCTGCGGCGGCACCGGAAAGACGAGCAGCACCCTCATCCCGCCGCGAGGACGTCGCGGTAGGCCTGCTCGAAGCGCGGGATCACCGCACCCGCCGCGAACGAGCGCGCTTTCTCGCTCGCCGCCTGGCCGAAGCGGTCGCGCCGCTCGGGGTCCTCGATCAGCTCCCGCATCGCCGCCTCGAGCGCGCCGACGTCACCCTGCGGCACCAGCAGCCCGGCGTTGTCGCCGATCATGTCGACGTGGCCGCCGAGGGTGGTCCCGATCACGGGTTTGCCCCGGTTCATCGCCTCCGCCACGGTGGCGCCGAACGGCTCCGGCCACAACGAGGGCATCACCCCGAACATCGCCCGGTCCCAGGCGGCCATCACCGCCTTGTTGGGCACGTCGGTGAGGACGACCGCCTCGGGCGGGAAACCGTCGGGGGTATCGCGCTCATAGGTCCCCATCAGCACCAGCGGCGGCGGCGACTGCAGCCGTTCGTAGGCGTCGAAGAGCGTTTCCAGGCCCTTGACCCGGCGAAAGGCGCCGACGTAGAGGATGAAGGGCTCCTGCGGCAGCCGCGCCAGGTAGGCGCCGACTTCGCCCTCGGAGCTGTCGATCGGCTCGTGGGGGGCGATTTCCTGGAAGCTCGGGATCGTCACCTGGACCAGGTCCCCGGGGGGCCCGCCGGGGCCGAACAGGTAGCGGACGGTGACGTCGTGAACGAAGGTGCTGACGCTGTGCAGGCCGGTCATCTTCCGCGCCAGCAGCGGCCGGCAGGCGTAGACCCCCGCGGTCGCGGCCAGCCCCTTCGGGGCCCCGTCGTAGTAGTCGCGGGCGCAGGTGGCGCACTTCAGCGGCGCCGGCCCCGTGCACGGCTCGCCTTTGCGCAGCAGGGTGCGGTTTGCGCAGAAGTAGCCGTAGTCGCGGGCGGAGACCAGCATCGGGATCCGGCGCCGCCCCAGCGCCACCGCGACCGAGAAGGCGAGCCAGCCGTAAGCGTGGATCACGTCGGGTTCGAAGCCGGCGATCAGGCGGCGCAAGCCGGTGATCGTGATCGGATCGGGAAAGGGCGGCTGGTGGCGCTGCTTCTCGTCCCGAATCAGGGAGCGGATCCCGGTCCGCACCTGGCGCAACCGGTGGACGGTGACATGCCGTTCCCAGTCGAGTCCGGGCAGGCCGCCGTGCCAGGTGGTGGCGACGGCGACGTCGTGCCCGCGCTCGGCCATCCCGGCGGCGAGCAGCCGCGCCTGGCGGTGGGCGCCGCCGATGAACGGCGGGTAATGGTCGGTGGCGATCAGGATCCGCACTAACGCCGCCATCTTCCCAGCACCCGGTTGAACCGGGTGCGTCTGCCGGGGAAGAGAAACAGCTCGGCCAGCGGGCGCGCAAGCGCCCTCGGCGCCGCCGCCTCCAGCGCGAACCAGGCCACCAGGAGCGCCTTCATCGGCGCCGAGACGTCGAAGCGGCGACGGGTGGCGCGCACCGCATCGGCGAGCAGCCTCCGCGGGCGGTCTCCCGGAACCGGGTGGCGGCCCGGCTCGAGCTTGAGGGAGACGAGCCGGTTGGCGAGGTCGGAGCAGGAGAGGAGCGGCCGCGGCCGTTCTAGCCCCAGCTCGTCGGCCAGCGCTTCCAGCGAGCGCGCGGTCACCCGCGCGAAGGCGATCGACTCCCGCACGTGGTCGAGGTCGATCTCGTCGCGCTCCTGCTCGTAGTGGTTGCCGCCGTGAATCCGGTACTCGGCGCAGACCTCCCCCAGCAGCGCCGCCTCCCCCAGCAGCGCCGTCAGGTGGACGAGGTACCAGTCGGCCCCGCTGCACGGGTAGTCGGCCTCGGGGACAGGCAGGATCCGCCGCACCGCCTCGGTCCGGAAGCCGGTGCCGCCACCCGGAAGCCAGGCGAGGTCGAAGGGGAAGGCAAGCTCGGCGGCGCTCTGGTCGCCGACCGGCGCCTCCAGGTGCCCGCCCGGCTTCACCTCACCGGTCGGGCGTCGCTCGGTGTCGACCACCGCCATCGGGAACTGGACCTTCGAGAGCCGGGGCCCGGCGGCGAAGGCGGCGGCGACCCGCTCCGCCGCCTGCGGACGGAGGACGTCGTCGGCGTCGAGCAGGAGCAGGACCTCGCCGCGGCAACGCTCCACCCCCGCGTTGATCGCGGAGGCCTGGCCGCCCTGCTCCTTCAGGACCACCTCGACCCGGTCGGAGAACCGCCGCAGGACCTCCCGCGAGCCGTCGCTGGAGCCGTCGTCGACGACGATGACGTTGACCTCGGCGTGCGTCTGCGCGCAAGCGCTCTCGATCGCCTCCGGGAGAAAGCGGGCGTAGTTGTGATTCGTGATGACGATGTCGACCGGGAGCACGGCCCGAGCCTCAACCCTCGCCGGGTTGCGACCCCGCGGTCCAGGTGGTGACCCGGCGGTAGAGCTGGTGCGGCCGCTCGGAGTCGTAGAGCGAGACGACCACTTGGGTCCTCTTCCCCGCCGGCGTCTCCACCGGCACCTCTATGACACGTTCCTCGTCGGGGTCGAGCGCCAGGTGATACCTCGTCGGTTTGCCGTTCTCGCCGACCCGCGCCTCGAGGCGATAGTGCCGCCGTCCCTGCTCGGCGCTGATCACCCCGACCTTCAGGGCCGGATCGGCAGCGTCCTTCGGCGGCAGCATCCAGAGCGCGGTGTAGCCGACGGCCTTGCTGGCGGGGAGCGGCGTATAGGCGAAGACGAGGGCGCCGACCGCAACAACCGCCGCCAGGACGACGCAGGCGATGTCGATGCCGCGCAGGCGCGGGCGCGTCCAGCCGGAGGGGGGCCCGTCCGGCTTCCCCCGGCGCAGCGCCGCCGCCCGCGCCGTGGCGAGGACGACCAGCAGCAGGAGCAGCGCCCAGGTCACGGTTCGCAGGCCCCCGGGGAGGTAGTTGAGGACGATGCCGCCAAGGCAGAGCAGCGAGAGGCCGCAGAGCAGGGTCAGCATCGCCAGGCGCTGCGGGTCCAGCCGCTGCGACCCGAAAGCGGCGGCGGCAATCGCGTAGCCGGGGAGGAAGACCGCCAGCGGCAGCGCGGCCAACAGGCGCACGGTCTCCCAGGGGACCAGGCAGGCGACCAGGGCCGCGACGACCGCCGCTGCGCATACCCACTTGAGATCGCGGTGGCCTCTCACGGGCGATTCCGAAGGTTGAAGACGACGATGTTGCCGCTGTCGTAGACGCGGCCAAGCCGCCGTTCGCCGAACTTGTGCATCGCCGCCAGCGGCAGCAGGGCATTCTCTTCGGACCCCGGCACGAAGAAGTAGGAGCCGCGGCCCGGATCGGTCGCCGCCTTGCGCCGGTCGGCGACGAGGTAGCCGAGGCCGTTGCCGCGCAGGGAGGGCAGCTCCCAGTTCGAGAGCGAGGTCTCGGGAAGAATCGTCTTGATCGCCAGCGCGTTGCCGGTTTGCGCCTCCGCTTCCCCCGGCGCCAGGATCATCCGCGCGTCCGCATCAGCTGCCGCGAACCTCCGCTCCGGCAGCTGCTCGCCGATCCAGCGGGCGAGCGTGATCGGTTCCGATTCGATCTCGGCCCCCTCAGCGGTGATCCGCGTCGGCTGTGCGAGCTGGCTGTCCCACGGCCAGCCGGCGATCGCGCCGCCGATGACGACGATGCCGATGGAGCCCAGCGCCGCCGCCTCGCGAAGCCGCTGTCGTGGCCCCTCGCGCATCAGTCGCAGCACGGCGTAGGCGACGACGAAGGCGAGGCCGATGAAGAGGTACATGCCGGCGCGATTGCCGGTCTCCCAGGCGTCTGGGGCGAAACGCAGGCCCAAAGTCGCGAAGAAGGCGGCGCCGCCGATGCAGAAGAGCACCACGAAGGGCCGTTTCGACCGCCTCGCCCAGGCCTCGCGGAGTCCGGCGAGGAACCCCGCGAGCAGCAGGCCGGCCGCGGCGAGGGTGATCAGGCGGGCGACGAAGGGGGTCTCGTGGACGATCTCGGCCGAGGCCGACTGGAAGAGGCCGCGCGCCTCCGACTCGCCGAAGACGGTGTTCCAGATCGAGGTGACGGCGTCCGAGAAGACCGGGCTCAGGTAGTCGACCGTATTGCCGGCCGCGATCAGCATCCAGCCCACCGCCAGGACCGCGGCGAAGACCGCGAACGGCCACGGGTTCGGCTTCGGCGAGCGGACGAGGCGGTAGATCACCGCCAGCAGGACGAGGACGAGGACCAGCGCGTAGGAGGTGAGGTGGTGGGTGACGACGACGGCGAGGGTGCCGAGAACGATCGGGACCACCCAGGCCCTCGCCAGCCTCGACCCGGCCGCCTCGCGCTCGGCGAAGGCGGCCAGCACCGCCACCAGCAGCGGCAGCGAGAGCGACTCGTAGGAGTACTGCACTCCCCAGTAGAGGAAGTTGGAGCTGCCGGCGTAGATGACGACGGCGACGCCGGCGAGGCGGTGGGAGCCGCTGACGCGGGTGAAGAGGACGAAGAGAGCCAGCACCAGAAGCAGCCGCGCCAGGCCGATCAGGATCACGCCGGCGGTGAAGCTCGAGAGCCCGCTCAGCGACATCAGGGCCGAGGTGGCGCTGGCCAGGCCGGGGTAGCCGGAGGTCACGGGCAGGATCGGGTTGCCGTTGAAGAGCCCGTGGTGGAGCATCGCCTGGTTGGCGTTGTAGGCGTGGATCGGCTCGTCCGGGAAGGTGAAGAGGAAGGGGTCGCGGATCACCTTGATCGCGTAGAGCGAGAGGCCGAAGAGGGCGACGAGCGCAAAGCGCTCGCGCAGGCTGACGTCCTCCATGCCGACCCGGGCGGCGATCGGCACGACCACCAGCAGCACCCCGGCCCAGTAGACGAGCTGGGTGGGGTCCCCGCCTTCGCGCGAGAGCGCGTTCGTGTAGGCGCAGAGGAGAAGGCCGACGGCGGCGCTGAGGACGATCAGCGCCAGCGGCGAAGGACCCGCCGCGAGCAGCCTCTGCCGGCGCCCGGAGGCGCGGGAATCTCTGCTGCTCATCGGCGGCATCCCGCGATCTTACGCGTGAGAGGGGCGCTGACCCGCTTGCTAGGGTCGGGCGCGAGACCCATCCCAGGCAGCCACATTTGGAGGCATTTTTGAGTTCGTCCCCTAGTCATGCCCTTCTTCAATCGGACGCGGAGTGGGATGTCCGTAACCGAGTTCTTTCAGAGACGCTGACCGAGCTCGTTCGCACGGAAGGACCTGATAACGCCAAGGAGGCGCTCGACATCGGCTGCCAGAACGGCTGGACCACCGATCGCTACGCGAAGTTGACCGGCCTCGACTGGGTCGGGATCGACCCGGCGCTGAAGGAGGAGCGGCGTTCCCCCGACGGGGTCGCGCTCTACCCCGGGTTCAGCAACAAGCTGGATTTCCCCGACGACTCCTTCGACGTCCTGATGCTGGCCAACGTCTACGAGCACATCTTCCCCGAGGACCGGGTCGCCTCCTTCGCGGAGATGCGGCGGGTGCTGCGCCCCGGCGGCGTCGTCGTCGGGCAGATCCCCAACCCCTACTTCCCGATCGAGTCGCACTCCCGCCTCCCGTTCATGGGCTGGCTGCCGATGCGCCTGCAGCTGCTCTACTGGAAGCTCTCCCCCGCCCCCTGGGAGCACGACTTCTTCGTCGTCACCCCGAAGCACCTGCGACGCGACGCCACCGCCGGTGGCATGCGGCTGGCGATGGTGCGGAAGTTCAACTACCCGCCCGAGGTGATCCCACAGAAAGTCCGCTGGATCGCGCGGCTGCTGGAGCGCCCGATGCGCGTCTGGCCCTGGGCCTGGCAGTTCGTCCTGCGACCCCAGTAACCCCGTCGGGCGGCCGTGGCCGCCCGACGTTCCCGCGGCTCTAGCCCAGGCGCTGTTCGAGCGCCTCGAGCTGGGCGCTTACCTCGGCCGGCAGCTTGTCGCCGAACTCGGCCAGGTGCGCTTTCACCTGCGGCAACTGCGCCTTGACGAGGTCGAGGTCGACGGTGAGCAGCTCCTTCATCGCCTCGGAAGAGATGTCGAGCCCCTCCGTGTTGATCTCGCCCTCGGCCGGCAGCAGCCCGACCGGGGTCTCGACCGCCTCGCCTTCGCCTTCGCAACGGCGGAAGACCCACTCGAGGACGCGGCTGTTCTCGCCGAAGCCGGGCCAGAGGAACTTGCCGTCGGCGTCTTTGCGGAACCAGTTGACGTAGAAGACGCGCGGAAGCTGGGCGCCCTCGCGCTGCCCGATCTTGAGCCAGTGGGCGAAGTAATCGGCCATGTTGTAGCCGCAGAAGGGCAGCATCGCCATCGGGTCGAAGCGGAGCGCTCCGACGGCGCCGGCTGCGGCCGCGGTCGTCTCCGAGGACATCGTCGCCCCCATGAAGACGGCGTGCTCCCAGTCGAACGCTTCCTGGACCAGCGGCACCACGGTGGCGCGGCGGCCGCCGAAGAGGAAGGCGTCGATGGGGACGCCGGACGGGTCCTCCCACTCCGGCGCGATCGAGGGGCACTGTGAGGCGGGGGTGGTGAAGCGCGCGTTCGGGTGCGCGGCCGGCTTCTCGGACTCGGGGGTCCAGTCGTTGCCGTGCCAGTCGATCGCGTGCGCCGGCGGCTCGCCGGTCATCCCCTCCCACCAGATGTCGCCGTCGTCGGTCTTGGCGCAGTTGGTGAAGATCGTGTTCCGCTCGATCGTGTCCATCGCGTTCGGGTTCGTCTTGTGGCT
>Ga0190269_10000147_pt1 | contig 35688 bp, 38 predicted proteins | sample Popmic249IS_FD_133749 | JGI IMG/M metagenome (GOLD analysis project Ga0190269, IMG submission 133749) | Populus adjacent soil microbial communities from riparian zone of Blue River, Arizona, USA - 249 IS | ecosystem: Environmental > Terrestrial > Soil > Riparian zone | place: USA: Arizona... | reverse complement strand
CGCCGCGATCGGCGCGATCGCACCGCTCGCGCTCGCCCGGGGCGTCACGCTCACGTCCGAGGTCCCGCCCGACCTGGGCGTGGTGCGCGGGGACGCCGCGCACCTCGACCGAGTGCTGCTCAACCTGCTGTCGAACGCGGTGAAGTTCACGCTGCCCGGCGGCGCGGTGTCGGTCACCGGCCGCCGGGAGGGCGACGAGGCGGTGGTGACCGTCCGCGACACCGGCATCGGCATCCCCGCGGACGAGCAGGACCGCCTGTTCGACCGGTTCTTCCGCTCGTCCAACGCGATGGACGAGGCGATCCAGGGCACCGGGCTGGGCCTGTCGATCGTGAAGACGATCGTCGAGCACCACGGTGGCCGGATCAGCGCGGAGTCGGTCCTCAACGAGGGCACCACGTTCACGCTCGCGCTCCCGATCCACGCGACCGTTCGAGCCTGATCACCGTCCCCGCGTCCACGCCGAGGCGCTCGGCGGCGCTGCCCTGGTTGACCGAGAGCGCGATCCGTCCGGTGGAGTCGGCCAGCACGAGCAGGTCGCCGGGCGGTACGTCGCCGAACGTCTCGCCCCGGACCACGAGAAGCGGCTGCTGCCCGGCGTCGGCCGGAAAGACCTGTACCGGCGAGCCCAGCGGATCCAGATCCGCGGCGGTGGCCGCGAGCTGCAGTGACCCGAACCGGTCGACGGACCGGACCTCCGCCTCGAGCCACCCGGGTCCCGAGCGGGTGACCTCGGTGGGCAGACGTACCAGCGTCCCGGGGGCCACCGGCGGGCCGAGCGACGTGAGCGTGGCGCCGGTGGCCAGCCGCGCCGCCGCCGGCATGAACAGGTCCCGGCCGTGGAACGTGCGGGCCGGTGCAGGATCGGTCAGCTCCACCGCCGCGATCGGCCCGCCGAGCGCGTCGGCGGCCGGCAGCAGCAGACCGTTGTCCGGCCCCACCAGGTATCCGTCCGGGGTCTCCATCGCGATCGCGCGCCGCGTCGTTCCGACGCCCGGGTCGACGACCGCCACGTGCACGGTCCCCGCCGGCAGGTAGGGAACGGCGTCGGCCAGGACCGACGCTCCCCGCCGTACGTCGGCGAGCGGCACGAGGTGGGTGACGTCGATGATGCGGACGCCGGGCGCCGCCCGCAGCGCCACTCCGTGACAGATCGCGACGAACGCGTCCGACAGCCCGTAGTCGGTGGTGAACGAGAGGTGCCTCATACCCCGAGCATGCCCCCTTTCGGCAGGTCACTGCCGGTGCATGACGGCTCGCCGCGACGGGTAGGCAGAGCCCATGGCGCAGATCACCGCACACCACGGCATCTTCGAGGACACCGAGCTGCACGTGGACGACACCGGTGGCCAGGGGCGGCCGGTGGTGCTGATCCACGGCTGGCCGCTGTCCGGCGAGTCGTTCGCGTCCAACGTGCCGGCGCTGGCCGCGGCGGGCTACCGGGTGGTCACGTACGACCGCAAGGGCTTCGGGCGCAGTGACAAGCCGTTGACCGGCTACTCCTACGACTCGCTCACCGACGACCTGCACACGCTGCTGGAGGCTCTCGACCTGCAGGACGTGACGCTCGTCGGGTTCTCGATGGGCGGCGGCGAGGTGGCCCGCTACTTCACCCGGTACGGGGCGGAGCGGCTGCGTAGCGTGGTGTTCGCCTCGGCGATACCGCCGTACCTGGCGAAGACGTCCGGCAACCCGGAGGGGCCGCTGGAGAAGACGCGGATGGCGACGATGACCGCCGGGCTGACCGCCAACCAGGACACGTTCTACGACCGGTTCCTCACCGAGGTGTACTCGGTGGACGGGGTGCTCGCGGTGACCGAGGCGCAGCGTCGGGAAGCACTGGCGCTGGCCGGGCAGGCCTCGAAGATCGCGGCGCTGGAGTGCATGACCGCGTTCGGCAACACCGACTTCCGCGACGACCTGCCGAAGGTGTCGGTGCCCGCGCTGGTGCTGCACGGTGACCGCGACGCGACGGTGCCGTTCGAGGGCTCGGGCGCCCGGACGCTGCGGGCGCTGCCGCAGGGGGAGCTCGCGCTGATCGCGAACGCGCCGCACGGCGTCAACGTGAGCCACGCGGACGAGTGGAACCGGGCGCTGCTGCGCTTCCTCGCGAAGTGAGCGGGGACGGCTGACACGGCCCGCCCGGGCGCGGGCGGGTAGGAGGGGGAGGGGCGGCCCCGCCATCCGGCGGGGTCGCCCCTCGTGCTGCTGGCGGTCAGTCCTCGGCGGGGTCGCGGAGCAGGCGGGGCAGGAAGACGGCGCCGGACCCGATCGCGGCCGCCCGGTCGCCGGGGTTGGAGAGCCGGCACCGCTGCAGCGACAGGCACCCGCACCCGATGCACGAGTCGAGTCCGTCGCGCAGCGCCATCAGCGCGGTGATCTGCTCGTCGAGCCGGGAGCGCCAGCTGCGGGAGAGCCGCGTCCAGTCCGTCTTCGTGGGGGTGCGGCCGGCGGGCAGCGTCGCGAGCGCCGCCCTGATCTCCTCCAGGCTCAGCCCGACGTGCCGGGCCGCCCGGATGAAGGCCAGCCGGCGGAGCGTCGAGCGGTGGTATCGCCGCTGATTGCCGGTCGTGCGGGTGGCCTCGAGCAGGCCGACCCGCTCGTAGTACCGCAGTGCGGACGGTGCGTGTCCACTTCGGTGCGACACCTCGCCCATCGTGAGCAGGTCGGTCATCGAGCCTCCGGAACCTTGACCTGAAGTCAGCTTCACTTTCTACGGTACCGGCAGCGCACGATCGACTGAAGGAGAGATCATGCCTGTCGCTCTGATCACCGGCGCCTCCCGCGGCTTCGGCCGGGCCACCGCGCTCGCCCTCGCCGCGCGCGGCTGGGACCTCGTCGTCGACGCCAGGGACGCCAGCGCCCTCGACCGTGCCGTCGCGGAGTTCGGCGGCCCGGGTAGCTCGGGTGGCCAGGTGCTCGCGGTGCCCGGCGACGTCGCGGATCCGTCGCACCGCGAAGCCCTGGCTCGCGTCACCGGCACGTTCGGCTCGCTGGATCTGCTGGTCAACAACGCGAGCACGCTGGGGCCGATGCCGCCGCTGGCCGAGTACCCCCTGCACCGCCTCGCGTCCGTGCTCGCGGTGAACGTGCTGGCCCCGCTCGGCCTGGTCCAGCTGCTGCTGCCCTCGCTGGCTGCGGCGGGCGGTGCGATCGTCAACGTCAGCTCGGACGCAGCGGTGGAGGCCTACTCGCACTGGGGCGGGTACGCGACGAGCAAGGCCGCGCTCGACCAACTCAGCGCGGTGCTGGCGGTCGAGCGCGCCGACCTCCGCGTGTACGCGTTCGACCCCGGCGACATGCGCACGGCGATGCACCAGGAGGCATTCCCCGGCGAGGACATCTCCGACCGGCCGGAGCCGGAGACCGTGGTTCCGGCCCTGCTGCGGCTGGTCGACGAGCGGCCGCCGAGCGGGCGCTACCGGGCGTCCGAGCTGCTCGCGGGGGTGGACGCATGAGGCCCCGGACGGTGTTCACACTGCCCCCGGACGCCGAGGCGACCGAGCCGCCGGAAGCGCGCGGCCTGGCCAGGGACGCCGTGCGGCTGCTCGTCGCCACCCCGTCCGGCCTGACGTCGACCCGGTTCGCCGCGCTGCCCCGGTTCCTCGAGCCGGGTGACCTGGTCGTCGTCAACACGTCCGCGACGTTGCCGGCCGCGGTGGACGGTCGCCGTCCGGACGGCAGCCCGGTCGTCGTCCACTTCTCCACGCCGGATCCGGCCCGCACCGGGTGGATCGTGGAGCTCCGGATGCCGGACGGCTCCGGACCGGTGCTCGACGCCACCCCCGGCGAGCCGATCGCGGTGCCCGACGGTGCCCGGCTGACGCTCCGGGAGCCGGCCGACCGCCGCCCGTCGGGGGTGCGGCTCTGGACCGCCGACGTCGCGCTGGAGGGGCCCGTCAGCGCCTGGCTGGACCGGCACGGTCGTCCGATCGCCTACGGCTACCTGCGCGGACGCTGGCCGCTCGCGGACTACCAGCCGGTGTTCGCGCGGGAGCCGGGCAGCGCGGAGATGGCCAGCGCCGGGCGGCCGTTCACCGACCGGATGGTGACCGACCTGGTGACGCGCGGGATCGGCGTCGCGCCGGTGCTCCTGCACACCGGCGTCTCGTCCCAGGAGGCGGGGGAGGGTCCGCAGACCGAGCGGTTCCGGGTACCGGCCGTGACCGCCCGGCTGGTCGAGTCGGCACGGAGCGCCGGTGGGCGGATCGTCGCGGTCGGGACGACGGTCACGCGCGCACTGGAGAGTGCCGTGGACGCGGCCGGGCGGGTGGTCGCCACCGAGGGGTGGACGGACCTGGTGATCGGGCCGGATCACCCGGTGCGGGTAGTGACCGGCCTGGTCACCGGCTGGCACACGCCCGACGCGTCCCACCTGCTGCTGCTCGAGGCCGTCGCCGGTGCCGACCTCGTGCGGTCGGCGTACCGCGCGGCGATCGCCGAGGGCTACCGCTGGCACGAGTTCGGCGACAGCTGCCTGCTGCTTCCCTGACCGGCCTCAGGAGGTGGCGCCCGCGGTTCCCCCGGCGGTGGCTCCGCTGGTGGTGGCTCCGGCGTCGGCGGTTGCGGTGCGGCGGTCGCGCCAGAGCCACCACCAGCCGCTCAGCGCCGCGCCGACGCTGAACCCGAGCACCGCGGTCGTCAGCAACCGTGCGAGGAGACCCGGCCACGGGACCGGCGGGACGGCGTGGGTGAACGTCTCGTAGTCCGGTAGCCCGCCGAGCAACGCCAGGCACGCGCCGCCGAACGCGACCGCGAACGGACCGGCTTCCCAGCCCCGGCTCGCGAGTACCGCGGCGGCCAGCGCCGCCAGCGCCACCAGCAGTCCGACGCCCTGCCCGGTGAGCAGCCCGGTGAGGACGCCAGGGCCGGTCGCCCCCTCGGTGATCGTGCGCCCCACCGCGTCGGCGAGCTCGGCCAGCGCCGCGACGGCGAGGGCGGCCGTGACGATGCGGCGCGCGACCGGGCGTCGGCCGAAGAAGTAGGTGAGTGCGCAGAGGGCCGCAGCCACCAGCACGACCCCCGCCCACCACAGCGCGGTCGTCGGTGGCGGCTCGTAGTCGAGCGTCCCGCTCACCGTGACCCGGTCACCGGCGACCACGAGGACGACGCTCCACGGGGCGATCCGGTGCGGCGAGTCGGGATCGGCGGTGACGGCCGGCGGCGGGCCGGCGCTCATCCAGTGCGACCGATGGTCGTGCCACCGGACGATCGGTTCGGAGCCGACCTTCTTCCACTCCGGCGCCGCCGCGGTGTCGACGCGGGCGCTGGCCGGAACCGGGCTCGTTCCGTCGGCGGTGGCGTTGAGCCAGGTCGCCGGGGAGCGGGTATTGGTCCAGACGCCCTCCGGTGTGACCTTGAGGTACGGCTCGCCGGAGTAGCCGCGGACTTCGACGTCCTCGGCGGTGTTGCTGCGCAACTCCAGCCGCGCGCCGTTCTCCACGACCCGGACCGTGACGTCGCGCGGCTCGGGGGTGATCGCGGTGATCGCGGTGCGGTAGTCGGTCGCCGACGGCTCGGCGTCGGCGCCGTGCGCCCTCGCCGGTGCGGCGGTCACCGTGAGCAGCACGGCCACGGCCGCGAGCAGCACGGCGAGACGGGACGTGAGGGGGCGCTGCATGCGGTGCGGACCTCCGGTCTGACGAACGTTGCCTCCAGCATGCCGACCCGCTCGCGTGTCACCAACTCCGACCGGGCCTCCGATCGCGGCCGTCTGTGCTGTTCAGCGATGTGTTCCGGGTTTCTCGCCGAATTCGCTGAACCACTCCGGCGGCATCTCCGTCTGATGGGCGTGGGCAAGTGGGAAAGCCCATCCGGGTGCGCCGGACTCAGGAGAAGCAATGCGCAAAAAAGGTCGGTCAGGTTTGGTCCTGGGCGTGACCGTCGGTGGTGTCGCGCTCGCGCTGACCGGCGCGGCGATGGTGGGTACGTCGTCCGCGAGTGAGGAGGCGGCCTCGTCGACCGCGTCCGTGGGAACAATCACCTGCCCGGACGTCGCGGGATTGTTACCAGAAATTCCGGCCTCCGCGCAGGCGGAGGTCGACCGCAATCTGACGTTACTGCAGACGCAGATCGCGGAGGCACAGAAGAGGCTCGAATCGACGGTCGGTCAGGGCGGTCCCAATTTCGTCCAGAACGCGATCATCGGGCCCTTGGCGTCGAAGCGCTCGGCGGCGATCGACCGAATCGCGATCTCGATCGGGCGCACCGCCGAGCGGCCGAACCTGCCCGTCGCGGAGCTGTCGGCCTGCTCGGTGGTGAAGGACGGGGAGTCGCCGGAGGCACCGGCGACCACCGCCCCGGCGACCGAGGCGCCGGAAGCGCCGGAGACGTCCGCACCGCCTGCTGACGGTGGGGATGAGGGGGGCGATCCTGCTGGTCAGCAGATTTCGTGCCCCGACGTGGAGAGCGAGCTGCCGGCGATCCCGGCACCGGCACAGGCGGAGGTGGAGCGCAATCTGGCATTGCTCGATACCCAGATCGACGAGGCCGAGAACCGACTTGTGACGTCCGCGGGACAAGGAGGGCCCAACTTCGTCCAGAACGCAATACTCGGTCCTCTCGCCGACAAGCGCGGAGCGACCATCGACCGTATTCAGATCTCAATCGGTCGGCACGCCGCCCGTCCCGAGTTGGACGTCCGAGCGCTGTCGGTCTGCTCACTAGCCTGAGCCCGGAAGTGCGGTTACGCGGTCTGTGGCGGTCCGCGTAATACCGATCCCGGTCACCGGGTTCAGGCCTTCCCAGGGAGCATCGCCGGTCACCCCACCGGCGGTGCTCCCTGTGCTTTACCCGCTCCGCCGTTCCCGTCCGGGAGCGGCTTTTTTCGTGGGGCGGATGACCCTTTTCTTTATGGTTCCGGTGACTCAGTAATTGTTTTTCCGAATTGCTGAACCTCTTCCGAACAAGCGGCGTTGTTCTGTTCCGTGGGCGCACAGAGGCCCTTCCGGGTGCAACTTCAGGGAGAGCGGAATGCGAAAACGAGCAGGACGGTCGGGGTGGGCAGTGAGCGCCGCCGTCGGAGGAACCGCGCTGGCGTTGACTGCCGCGGCCATGGTCGGAGTCTCGTCGGCGAGCATGGAGTCGAACGCGGCTCCTTCGGCGACCGTGAGCGCTACGGCCGACCCCGGTGCCGATCAGATCGTGTGTCCGGACGTCGCAGGTGAACTGACCGAGGTTCCCGCGAAGGCGGAGAACGAGGTCGCGCGCAACGTGGCGCTGCTGGAGATGCAGATCGCCGAGGCGCAGACGCGGCTCGAGGCGACCGTCGGTCAAGGCGGCGAGAACTTCGTCGAGAACGCGATCCTCGGGCCGCTGGCCTCCAAGCGTCAGGCAGCGATCCAGCGGATCGAGATCGCGATCGGACGGGCGGGTGACGCGCCGGACCTGAACGAGCAGGAGCTGGCGACCTGCGCGGTCGAGGCGGGAGATGCGGCCGCGGCCGACCCGTCGGCGACCGCCGACCCGGACGCGACGGACGACGCTGCCGCCGCGGAGGAGTCCGCAGCCGCGGACGATGCGGCGGCGGAGGAGGAGTCGGCGGCTGCCGACGATGCGGCGGCGGCGGACGAGTCGGCGGCTGCGGACGCCGCGGCGGCCGATGCCGGTCTGATCGAGTGCAAGGACCTCGCGAAGTACGTGCCGGCAGCGGACGTGCCCGAGCAGGCGCAGGACGTCGTCGACGAGAACATGGACGCGCTGGCCGAGAAGGAGGCCGCGGCGGAGCAGGAGCTCGCCGAAGCCGGGAACGCCGGGGCGGCGTACGTCCAGGACAACGTCCTCGCCCCGCTGGAGGTCCAGCGCGTCGCGATCATCGTGCGCATCGGGCTCGCGGTCGACAAGTACAGCGACGCCGCGGTGGAGGACGCTGCCGAGGAGGGCGCGGCGGCGGACGAGACAGCTGCCGCCGAGGAGACGGCCGCTGCGGACGAGACCGCTGCTGCCGAGGAGACGGCTGCCGCCGAGGAGACGGCTGCCGCCGAGGAGACGGCTGCCGCCGAGGAGACGGCTGCCGCGGACGAGGGCGCTGCCGCGGACGAGGGCGCTGCCGCGGACGAGGGCGCTGCGGCGGACGACGCTGCTGCCGCGGACGACGCCGCTGCCGCGGAAGACCTGCACAAGGCACTGAAGCTCGTGATCATCGTCTCGAGTTGCTCGCTCGCCTGAGTGGGGTCGAGCTCCGGGATCCCGGCCCGCTGAACGGGCAGAGCGAGCAGGGATCCCGGAGACACCGGGGAGGACGCGGTCTGTGGCGGTCCGCGGGTAACTGATCCCGGTAGCCGACTCGGGCTGTCGTAGGCGCACCGCCGGCCGGGGAAGCCGGCGGTGCGCCTTTCGTCGATGTGCCTGTCGACGGAGTCGGCACGGAACGGCGAAGCGGGGCGGAGTATGGACTCCGCCCCGCTTCGGCTGTACCTGCCATCGGTGACCCTGGTGTCAGGTGCCCCTGATGTCGCGTGCGAGCGTTTCGTGTGAGGCGCGACCCCGCCGGTTCCGGGCGGACGGGGCCGCGCGAAATGAATATTGGCCCCTCCGCACCGCTCCTGCCGATACCTGGCGGAGTTAGACGAATGCGCCGCAGCGTCCTCCGGAATTCCGTGCGTATGCATCGGATCCGGAGTGGACGCGTTCGAACACTGTGGAGCACCCGTCCGACGGTCGGCTCCGGTGCGGCGGAATCCGGGCATCCTCCGCCGTTCGGCGGGTATCGCCCGGCACCGTCGGGCGGACCGTCTCTCCGAGGAGGCGCTAACCCGCCCGGTGGGGCTGCTGTGACGAAGCGTGATCTTTAGCGTCGAAGCATGCGTTCTCTCGATTCGGTCTCTCCCTGGGCCGCCGCACTCCGGCCCGGCGCGCGTCTCGGCGAGGACGAGACGGTGCTCCTGCGGATGGTGGCTCCGTCCGGTCCGCTCGACGACGTCACCCGTGCGCTCGACGTCCTGCCGGACTCGGCGGCGGATCGCTGGGGCGACGACTACTTCGTCCCGCGCGACGCCGCCTCCTCGTCCGCGGAGGTGGCGGTCCCGGCGCAGCGGCTCGCCGAGGTGCCGCCGCGTCCGCCCGTCGCCGACGTGCTCGCACGGCCCCCGGTGGCAGAGGCGTGCCCGCGCCCGGTGGCACCCGTCCGGCGGCCCGCCGTTGCGCGCACCGTCCCGGTCGGCAAGGCGCTCGGCGTCGTCGCGGCGGTGGCGGTCGGTGTCGCCGCGACCGGCTGGTACTTACTCGGCGGCAGCGACCGGGCCGGTGCCGACTCCGCTTCGGTCGCCGTCGTGCGTCCCCAGGGGACCGGCGACGCCACCGCGCTCGGCGGCCCGACTTCCGACGGCCCGATTCGCGACGGGGCCGTGCAGTTCGTCGTCACCGAGACGGCCTGCGGACGGGCCACCGTCGGGGACCGCGGCCCGCAAGCCACGGGCCAGTACTGCGTGGCGACGGTCGAAGTGTCGAACACCGGCAGCGAGCAGCGGGTCTTCGACGCGTCCTACCAGTGGGGCGTCGACGGCGCGGGCAAGCGCCACGTCGCCGACACCACCGCGGGTCTGTACGCCAACCACCACGGCGAGACGTTCCTGCGGGCGCTGCCACCCGGCGCGTCGGTCACCGGCGTGCTGGTGTTCGACCTCCCGGCGGGGCAGCAGCTCACCTCGCTGGAGCTGCACGAGTCCCCGGATTCACCGGGGGTCACGGTCACGAACTGAGGATCCCCTGAGCCATCGCTGCACCCGGCGCCGCGCTCAGGACAGGGCCACCACGTAGGAGTCGATCTCGGCGATCAAGCCGTCCCGGAACGTGAACAGGTCGTTGAATGCGAACCGGAAGGCGCCTGCCTCGCGGTGCCTGCCGATGCCGGTGCCGGTGGCGACGACGACCTCGCCGGCGTCGATGGTCCGCTCGACGGTCAGCTGCGGGCTGCCCTCGAACGCCGGGTTCTCGATCTCGTCGTCGAACTCGGCCTTCCCGTGCGTGGTACGCGTGCCGTGGATGCGCCAGACGACGTCCTCGGTGAGGCAGGCGAGGATCGCCGCGTGGTCGCTGGCGCGGAAGCCGTCGATGTAGCGGTGGACGGTCTGCTCAGCAGTGCTCATGGAATCGGTTCTCCGTGACGACGAGTTCGAGTCGGTCGAGGATCCCGGCCAGACCGGCGCGGGCTTGTTCGGTCTGCAGCTCGGGCGGCAACCGGCGTTGATGCACGACGACCGTCGTGCCGTCGCCGGTCGGTCGGAGGCGGATCTCCGTCAGCAGGCCCGTACGCGGCTCGACGAGCACCAGGCGGGTCGGCGCCTCGACCACCTCGTACCGGAACCGCAGCGGGTGCCTGCTGCCGTCGGCGCCGACGGTCTCCAGCTCGAAGACCCCGCCGACGCGCAGATCGACGGCTACCGACTCCGGTGGAACGGTGGCGTGATCACCGCCCCAGAAGGCCGCCAGGTGGGCCGGGCTCGTGAACACCTCCCACACCAGCGCCGGCTCGGCGTCCAGGTGGCGGGTGGCGATCAGCTGATCGCCGTCGAGAGTGACCCGGCCCGTCATCGGGGCGATTCCTGTGGCAGGGACGCGAGGTGGCGCTCGAGCCCGTCGAGGCGCGACTCCCACTCGCGCTGCTGCTCGCTGATCCAGCCGATCAGCTCCTGCATGCGGTCGGCGTCCAGGCGGCACGGCCGGCGCTGACCGTCGACGCGCTGCCGGACCAGGCCGCAGCGTCGCAGGATGCCGATGTGCCGGGAGATGGCCTGATGAGTGAGGTCGAACGGCGCGGCCAGCTCGCCCACGGTCGCCTCGCCCCGGGCGAGCCTGCTGATGATCGCCCGGCGCGTGCGGTCGCTCAGGGCGGCGAAGGCGGCGTCGAGGTCGTCCTCGACCGGGGGTGCGGTGGTCACGGCTGAACCGTAAGCGCAACTATCGCTTGTGCAAGGGATCAGTTGAATATCGAGATCGGGGAGGTGGGTGACGATCGGGGCAATACAGTGGCCGCACGACTCATCGCGTGGAGGTTCGAGTCACGATGCCGGAACGCACCGCCCACACCTTCGACCCTTCCACCGGCGTACCACCGCCCGTCGGCCCGTTCTCGCACGCGGTCCGGTGGGGCGACACCCTCTACGTCACCGGGCAGATGCCCACGGATCCCCAGACCGGCACCCTGGTCGAGGGCGACGTCGTTGACCAGACCCGGCAGGTGTTCCGCAACCTGAGCGCGGCGCTCGCCCAGTTCGGCGCCACGCTCGACGACTCGCTCATGGTGCGCGTCTACCTGACCGACTTCAGCGACTACGACCGGTTCAACGCTGAGTACCGGTCGTGGTTCACCGGTCCGCTGCCCAGCCGCACCTGCGTCGGCAGCACCGGGCTCGCCGTGGGTGCCACCGTCGAGATCGACCTGATCGTCGGGATCTCGTCGTCCCCGGCCTGAGCGACGGGAGGCCTCGCCGTCAGCCTCGGCCGAGGATGCAGAACTGGTGGCCCTCCGGGTCGGCGAGAACTGCCCACGGGACGTCGCCCTGGCCCACGTCCTCCGGCGTGGCGCCGAGGGTCCGGAGCCGAGCCACCTCCACCGCCTGATCGTCGATCGGCGTGGCCACCAGGTCGAGGTGGGCGCGGTGCCACGCGGTCGTCAGGTGCGGCGTGGCGACGAACTCCAGGAACGGGCCCGCGCCGCGCGCTGCCCGCAGCAGCGCACGGTCGTCGTCGACCTCGTGCGTCGTCCAACCCATGCCCTCGCCCCAGAACCGGGCCATCGCCCGGGGGTCCGCGCAGTCGACGACCACGGCCGCGATCGGTCCGGTGTCCCGGTAGACCTCCGCGGGTTCGAGGACACAGAAGACGTTGCCCTCCGGGTCGGCCAGGACGGTTCGCGGAGAGCCCTCCCGCACGGGTTCGGCGGGCGTCGCTCCGAGCTCGGTCAGGCGCGCGACCAGCTCCGCACAGTGGGTGGCGGACGTGGTGGCCAGCTCGAGGTGTGCGCGGTCCCGCACCGTCCCGGGGTCCGGGACGGCGATGACGTCGATGCAGACGGGAGCCGCTGGGTCGGTCCAGACGAAGCCCACCGGTGCGACGCTGGTGGCACCGCGTTCCGCGCTGGAGGCGACCCAGCCGAGCGCCTCCGCCCAGAACCGGCCCACCGTCGAATCGTCGCGAGCCTTGAGGTTCACCTGAACGAGTCGCAGCGTCATGTCGCCGACCCTAGAAGGCGGGCGGCACGACCGGCTGCGGGGGTGGCCCAGCGGGAGATCGCTCAGCGTCTGCGGAAGACGTAGACGGCGGAGTCCAGCTCAGGCGGCAGGACCAGGCGGCTGAGGTCCTCGTCCTCGGCGAACTCGAAGGCGCGCTGCCTGCGGTAGGCCGTCCAGTCGCCGGCGGCGAATTCGTGGCGGCTCCCGATCACGACGTAAAGCTGGACGCTTTCGGTGGTGAAGACGTTCCGCTCGAAGTCGTTGGCGGCAGGGGGCCACGAGCAGAGCACGACCTCGGGCTGGTAGCGACGCAGGGCGGTGGTCGCGTCGCACTTCTCGACGTGGTCGGCGAACCGCACGACGTCCCAGCTGTAATCATCGGTCGCGGTGACCTCGACGCCGTGTTCGCGCAGCAGGCGAGCGAGCGTGCCGTCGCCCGCGGCGATCTCCAGGCAGCGGCGGCCGTCGATCAGCCGGGCCAGCTCGGTGAGGAGTGGCCGGGAGTAGAAGCAGTAGATTCCCTTCTTGTTCACCAGCGGCAGCAGCAGGCGGCGCTGCCAGACCAGCGGCCACACCAGCCGGAACCAGGGCAGCGAGACCGGTTTGCGATCCAGGTCCCGGGCGAACAAGAGCTTCTGTGCGAGCCACCCGTTGAGGAGGTTGAACCGGACGCGCCCGGATGTGACGCCGGTGGCCGCGGAGACCGCGAGCTGGCGGATCAGTGCTGCGGTCATCTGCTGCCGGACCTGAGCGCGCACCTCCTGATCGACGTCCTGGCGGCGACCGGGTGATCGACGGGACGCCGGCCGGGACAACGCGGCGGCGTAGGCCGCGAGTTCCTCGGCGCCTCCTCGTGCCGCGACGGCACCCACGTCGTGCTGCACGGTCTCCCACTCGGCGGGATAGGCCTCGCAGAGCTCGTCCAGCGACGGCTTCGCGGCCAGCCACGCGGCGGTGTCCTGCGACGCCCGGACCCGACCGGGGCCGCGCTGCCCGGTCTGTTTCGTCAGCGATGAACCGCGGCTGCCTCGTCCCCGTCCGGCGCTCATCCCAACTCCCGTTCATCGCAGTTTGCTGTCCGATCGGCTGGGCCGGGCGGCGAGCTGAGCACTATCGGTCGCTCGGCGCCGGCCACGCTGCCCGATGAACTACTGGAAGGGCCGGGAACGAGGGTCCTTCGACCATCGATCGACGAAGTAACCCAGCGAAGCCAGGTCGAACCGAGGGCAGGTCAAGGTTCCGTAGCTGGTCACGGCTTTCAGCGGCTCGACCTGGCCCGGCGAGGTCCCGGCCGCGATCCGGTCCCGCGCGGCGACGAAGTCCCGCAGGCGATCGACCTGACCGTCGGAGAGCCGTGGGGTGTATTCGACGACGACGTAGCCTTCGGTGATGACGTAGGCGAACGCGTCGTCCGGGGCGGTCTCTTCCGGGCCGTAGAAGCGTTTCGGGACCGTCGCGGCGGGAGCGGCCCACAGCAGCTCGGTGCGGTCGCCCGTCCGGCAGCCGCTCGCGGCGAAGGCGTCCTTCGCATCCTGCTCATCGACCCAGGCCACCGCGATCAGCCACACGGCGGCCAACCCGGCGGCCACGAGACCGATCTGGCTGATCGGCTGCCACAGCGGGGCCCGGCGCACTATCCGGCGGCCCACGAGTCCGACCAGAACCATGACGCCGATCGCCACGAGCTGACCGGCCTCGACACCGACGTTGAACAGCACCACCCGCGGGAGCAGACCGTCGCGGGACAGTCCGGAGTCCTGGAGCCTGGTCGCGAGACCGAGGCCGTGGATCAGGCCGAAACCGAGGACCGCCGCAGCGAACCACCGCCAGTGCTGCGGACGGCCGCGCAGCCCTGCGGCCCCGACGAACACCACACTCAGCGCGATCACGGCATCGACCATCGACGCGTCGACCCGCCATCCGGCGAGCGTCGCGAGGACGAGCGTCAGGCTGTGGCCGAGGGCGAACAGCGAGATGAGCCGGGCCGCCCTGCGCGCAGTGCCGGCCATGATCAGGACGCCGGCGACGAACAGCAGATGGTCCCAGCCGAGCAGCATGTGCTCGAACCCCGAGCGCAGGAAGCTGACGACGGTCGGCCCGGTGCCGGTGATCCTGTGCGCCGCGGCGGCCTCCGGCAGCACCAGCACCAGGAGGGCGCAGCCGAGGACTGGAACGGTGATGCGCCGCAGCATGCCGCCTCCCTCCGGGTCGTTCCACGCTAGCCAGCGGCGCGGCCCGCCGTCCGTCTCGCGGCTGACAGACCGCTGTATGGAGGCGTGAGCGGCGGGTGCACCTCGTCGCGGCAAGGCGCTGCTGGGAGCGGCTGCGCGACGTCCTGCGGCGCCACCGGGGCCGCAAGGCTGAATGATCCCAGCTCGGTTTGAGCGCGGACGGGGATCAGATACCCGGTGACCGTCGCTCCGAGAACGTGTCCGCGGAGGTCGAGACACGTATCGAAAGCCGCCGGAGAGTGTCAAACGGGTCCGGTTGAACCGGACCCGTTCAGGACGGTCTGGCTGATAGAAGTGCGCCAACAGGGACTTGAACCCAGAACTCGCTGATTCTCGACCCAGGGTTGCTAGGAGTGCCCATCGATTGCTGCTCGAACCTGCTGACCTGCGGCAGAGGCGACGAAGACTGCTTGTCGCATGCTGTCGTATCGCTTCGTTTCTCACTCAATCCCATCGGATTAGCCATGGGGCGCGATGGCGCGCCGGTCGGGACCCTGGCCCGTGGCTGTTCGGCACTGTCGAGGGCGCCTTCCTGTCACTGTATGGGGTTACAAGCAACGTGTTGCCTTTCATGTTTGAAACATACAACTCGCGTACGAGCCCCTTATGTCAGAACAATCGCTTGTTGCGGTCCTCTGTCGTCTGCTGTCTCATTTGAACCTAGCGTACGCCGTTTCGCCCGAGCGGTCACGGGGTCAATCGTGAGCTGACGCGGTATCCTCCGGCGACGCAATGTCGTCCTTAATTTATCTGGGGGGTCTGAAGTGGAGCCAATATCTACTTTGATCGGGCAAGCGGTCGTCCGCGCTAGTGGATCCGCGGCCGGAAAACTTGTCGGCGGAGCAGCATCTAAAGCGTTGGCCCGGAGGAAAGCGAACTCGCTTTTCTCAGAGTTATCCGCCGATGCGGTCAGCAAAATCAGTGTTGAAACAGCTAGCCAGGTCCAGATTCAGGCGCTTAATCGGTGGCTGGCTTCGCCGGAAGTAGCGAACATCAGCGTCAAAATCGCGTCGGAAGCTCTCACAACTTCTAACCCAAAAAAATTTCGCCGTTCGTTGGAAGTCATGCGCGAGGAGTTCAGCCTGTCGGCGCGGTTTTGGATCGAGGATGTTTTCACCGCTGAGCATGTGGATAGTTTAAGTAAAGGTGTTTTCAATGCGCTGGAGGCAGAAATATTGACGCTGGTAGCGGAGAGCTCCTTCAACCTCACCGCGAATCCAGTGGCAGCAGCCCGTGTAGCATTAATCTCAGCGGAAAGCGCGAGGGCTTCAGTTCGGAATTGCGATCTTCTTCGAGGGTTGTCTAGCCTGGCAGAGATTCAAAAGTTCGAAGAAGAGTTCTGTAGGCAAGTAACTGCAATTTATGCAAAAGTGCGTCTGCCGCACACGGGTGCAAAGCAACTCGTGAACCTGTCCGATCTCTACGTCAAGCCAAGGGTAGCCCCCCTGGGTTTCGAACAGCAAGCCGCAGCAGACGACCTTAGAGATTCGATTGGTACGTCGTTACGAGCAGTTGTTCTTGGTGATCCTGGGGGAGGAAAATCTACTCTATCGACCTACTTGGCTCTAGGGATCGCCAAGGGATCTCCTGAAGTCTACGACTCTGTGCGAATACCGTTCTTGATAGTCCTACGGGACTTTGCTGCGAGCCTCTCACGCAAGCCTAAAACGTTGATTGAGTTCATTGAGGAAATCTGTCGAGAGCCTTACAATGTTCCGGCCCCCGAAGGGGCAATAGAATATCTTCTGCTCAATGGTAGGGCGCTGATTCTTTTTGATGGATTGGATGAGTTGATTGACACTGCGCTAAGGGCTCGAGTGGTCGACTCGGTTCACGGATTTGTTAGTCGTTACCCTACCGTGCAGGTTGTTGTAACTTCGCGTTTTGTGGGCTATGAGGAAGCGCCTCTAGACGAAGCTCGGTTTGACGCATTTCGACTTGCGCCATTCAGTAAGCTGCAAGTTCAGCAATACGCTACTAACTGGTTCAAGCTGGATCCTCAAATAGAGTATTCAAAGCGAAATTCGGTGGCGATGGCTTTTATTCGCGAAAGCGATATGGTGCGAGATCTGCGTGTTAATCCGCTGATGCTGTCTCTAATGTGCGGGATCTATTCGGCTGATGGCTATATTCCGCAAAATCGAGCGGATGTGTACGAGAAATGCGCTGATCTCCTATTCGAAAAATGGGATCGAGTGCGCAAGATCGAAGTTCCAGTTCCCTTTAGGGCGCACTTGCTTCCCGCGCTGTACAGCCTGGCCTTATGGCTCTACGAGAATCCTCCGCCGCGAAAAGGGTTGACAAGAGGAAAACTTGTCTCGCTGATGCAGGAGTCTTTGATCAAAAAAGTTAACGATCCTGACGAGGCATATGAAGTAGCCGACAAATTTGTGGGTTTCTGTACTGGTCGGGCATGGGTTCTCACTGACGTGGGGGCAACGAATAAGGAGTCTCTTTATTCATTCACCCACCGAACATTCTTAGAATACTTTGCTGCCCGGCAATTGTTCCGGTTGAACGCTTCTAGTGGTTCTTTGTACAAGGTTTTACAGAGCCGGATTGAGCGATCGGAATGGGACGTGGTAGCTCAAGTTGCTGTGCAGATACTTGACACGCAACTCGGTCAAGGTGACGACTTCCTTGAACTTCTGTACGAGGACGTCACTCAGGGTCCCTCTCCATCGAAGACTTTGGATCTGGCGGCGCAGGAGGCGAAACTGCGATTCGCAGCCCGATGCCTAGCGTTTTTAGTCCCATCGACCGATCTGACCCACAAGGTGATAAAGGCTGTCCTGGACTTCGAGTCGGCGCATGTGAATATGAACCCGAGTTTAGGCTCAGTATCGAGCAGTCCTATTTCGGCATTGATTGAAGTTGCTTCCCCCGACAATGCAACTGCATTGAGTGCTGCTGCGCAGTCCTGGATCAAGGATTCCGTAAAAGGAGGCTACGTTCCTCCGAACGTCCCGTATGTGCTTCTTCGTATCCCGGATGCGATTGATGCGCCACTTGAACTCTCATATGCGCGCCGGGTGTTCTGGAATAGGCTTCGACTGGAACTCTTGCAGGACTACGTTCTTCCCGCATTGTCTAGGGATCAGATAACCGATCTTCACCCCTGGGTTCGAGGCCAGTTGGTGGCTCTTGGTTACCTGCGCTTCCGTGATGCCTTTCCTAGTAGGTCCTCATGCCAGGAACTGTTTGAGGTGAGTGCGGGCTACGGACGGGTATTCACCTTCCCGCTTGTGGTGTTCATGGCGGTTGGGGCTTACGGTGCAGGGGGGCGCATTTCGGAGATGGTAGACATCGACGCGATGATCATCAATGGCTCCTTTTCCGATTTCTCGAAAGCCCTCCTGGATGCGAATCTGCCGTGGACGCGTAGGTCTGCTCCGCCTTTAGTGTCAACTCTCGCGCAAAATTATAGAGCTGCCTGGTCGGAGTTCCCGTTAACCGACGGTGAGGTGGCGGGAGTCTACCTGGGAATCGCCGCCTGGCTGGCCGAAGGCGGGAGCCGAGCGTCTCGACCGCGGACTCCGCTCCGGCGGCTGAGTAGGCTCTCTAGAGCCGAGGAAGTCGCTCCTTCCGCTCCATTTGCTAGGTTGGCATCCATGGTCGCTCCCAAGGACGCGGACGATCCCATCCTTGCGACTGCATTGATTACCCAAGATTCCCGACTGCCCATGTCGTGGCGAATGTTGCTGAGTCGCTGGAAAGCTGGCTCGATTTCTCTCTCAGGGCGGCGTCGATTCCCGACCTGAGCCGCATCCCGTCTGCCGTCGGCCCGCCCGTAGGGGTAGCGGGGCGGCGGCCGGCGGCGCGCCTGTCAACGGCGGCTTGACATCCCAACGGCGGATCGGGCCGGCGGCCGGTCTGCTCGGCTCTGCCCGGGTCGCCGGCAGACGAGATGCCCTCCCACCCCGGAGCCTGAGCGCCTCCGCCGGAGGCTGTTCGTCTGTCCGCCTCTGGCGGCCCTGGGTTTCGCACCCAGCCGAGCGACCGCGGCCGGGCGTCAGCAGGAGGCCGCGGTCGTGTCCTTCAGCGGCGGGTGCGGCGGGCCGTTCAGGGACCCCTTGAAGTCGTATAGAAACTTTGCACACGGTTTCCGCCCGGTCGGCTGGCGTCAGGCCCGGCTAATGCGGAACGGGGTCCCCGTCTTCGAGATATGCCATCTGCCCTCGCTGCTGGCTAGGAAGGACGGCCCGAATTCGCTGCGCTAGCCGTTCGACGGTGTACTCGGATAGCTCATCCGCAGCGACGTACCGGTAGTCGGAAAACTCGGAGCGTTGGAGTCGAATGCCTTTGACCTGTTCAGCGCTGAGCATGCCGCCGTCGAAAATGAACAGGATCTTGTCGCCGTCGGACTCACTCGGCGCCCCAGTCGACCGCGAGGAGTGCGCCCGGCTGGAGGTGGAGTCCCAGCTCTTCTGCGACGTCTCGTTGGCATGCCTCATAGGGTGTCTCGCCGGGCTCGACGTAGCCGCCCGGGATGTCCCAGTAGTTCTTGTACGTCGGTCTCACGAGGAGAAGGCGTCCGACGTCGTCAATGAAGAGCGCACCCGACGCGACAGCAGCTCTAGTAGCGTCTGGAACCGGAAAGTGAGTGCGAAGCCCGGAATTCCCACTGCGAAGACCTGGCGGAGTATCACGTCGGGAATCATGGGACTGGCCGTCCGGCACGGTGTCGGCTCCGCGAATCCGATTCGTGAAGTCGAGCGCATGGAGGGGAATGTGAAAGAGGGTCCGGGCGCTGACGGCAATCAAACGGAAAGCCTGGTTCAGGCGACTGGAAAGCGATCCCAAAGCGGTCCGGCTGAATCTTCCGGAACTCATTCGGTTCCCTTCGCGACCGGCGTGCGGATAGGGAGGCCTGTGCTGTGCTCTGGTCCGAGGTCGATCTCGACACTGGGAAGGTGGAGATCACCTCCACCACCGTCGGGGTCAAGGAGTTCGGCCTGATTCGTAAGACCATTGATACTGATACGGCGGCTACTGCGCCCTCCGCGCAGGCCGCCAGAAAACCATTGTCAATGGAAGTTTTCGCGCGCTCGCACGCACAAAAACTGACATCGACGCACCTCACCCCTACCACCACAACCGGCACGAGCCCCAAAACGGACAGGACGCTAGCGGAAAATCGCCACCTCATCCCGACTGGTGGGATCGTCCGCGGATCGCAGGGCCAACGGCTCACCCCGAGCCCCGCCATCCACCTAACCGCCGTTGCAGTGCACAGTCCCGCGCGGGGGAGCGGACGCTTCTTCTGCCGGCCTTCGCCGTGAGCATGCTCGAACGTCGCCTGTCCCCCCGGGACGAAGCTCGACCGGCCGGTCTTCCCGGATGCACTCGGCGGGTTCCGGGATCCCAGCAACACCCGTCGTGCTCTTCGGGACGCCCGGGGGAGTGAAGGCTTCGCCTGGGTCACCTCGCACGTCTTCGGAAGACGGCCGCGACGATCCTCGGCGAAGCAGGGCTCTCCGGCCGTCAGGTCGCCGACCAACTGGGCCACGCCCGCCCGTCGATGACGCAAGACGTCTACCTGGGCCGCAACAGCGTGAACGCCCAAGCCGCGAACGCCCTGGAGCTGGCGTTCGGCGAAAGCCATGGGTGAACCATGGCCCCCAGAAACAGCGAAAGGGCCGTGACCGGCCCTGACCTGCAAGAAGAGTGCGCCAACAGGGACTTGAACCCCGAACCCGCTGATTAAGAGTCAGCTGCTCTGCCTATTGAGCTATTGGCGCTCGTCGCTCCCGGGACGGGCGACCACCCCGGGTGACGAGAGACAACGATAGCAGCCGCGCGGCCGAGGCTGAAATCGGGCCGCCCCCGGGCCCCGCCCCCAAAACGCCGTCGGTCTGACCTGAACCGATGTGGCCGTTGGGGCGTGGGGGTTGACAACATCGTGTACAGCTGATTCACAGTGTCTTGTACGTATACGGCAGGACGTGCCGGAGGTTCCGGAAAGAGCGGGGTGACGATGCGGGCGGTCCGCACCTCAATCGGCGGCGACGCCGGCGCCAAGCGGTGGCAGCGGCTGGGCGTCGCCGTGCTGGCCGTGGGTTTACTCGCGGCGTGTAGCAGCGCAGAGGAGATCCCGACCGGCAAGTTCAGCCCGGCCGGCCATACGGAGCAGAGTCCGTCGGCGGCGCCGACCACGCTGGCCGTCACAGCACCGAAGAACAAGGCCACGAAGGTACTCACCAGCTCGGTGCTCACGTTCGCCACGAACGGCGCCCTGGAGACGGTGACGCTCACCGGCCCCGACGGGAAGCCGGTCGCGGGCAACGTGGCGAGCGACAAGAAGTCGTGGGTGCCCGCTCGGCAGCTGGCTTACAGCACGACGTACAAGGTGGTCGCGAAGGCGTCCCAGGGCGGCAACAGCGCCACCACCACGTCGACGTTCACGACGATGGCCAAGCCCGGCGCGATCACCGGCGCCGACCTCTACGTCAGCGACGGCGACACGGTCGGCGTCGGCCTGCCGATCGTCGTCGAGTTCACCAACAGCATCCCGAAGTCGCAGCGGGCCGCGGTGGAGCGGCGGCTCTTCGTCACCAGCACGCCGGCCGTCGAAGGGTCCTGGCACTGGTTCTCCGGCAACGAGATCCACTACCGGCCGCGCGAGTACTGGCCCAGCGGCACGAAGGTGTCGGTGCGGCTCGCGATCGGTGGCCTGCCGATGGGCAACGGCAACTACGGCAAGCGCGACCGCTTCGCGACGTTCACGGTCGGGCGCGCGGTGACGAGCAAGGTCGTCAACAAGGACAAGACGATGTACGTCTACAAGGACGGCAAGCTGATCCGGAAGTTCCCGATCAGCCTCGGCAAGCGGAGCACGCCGACGTCGTCCGGCAAGATGGTCGCGATGGAGAAGGCGTACGAGAAGACGTTCGACTCCGGCACGTTCGGGCTCCCGTCGGACGCCCCCGGCGGCTACCGCCAGAAGGTGTATTACGACGTCCGGTTCACCTGGGGCGGTGAGTTCGTGCACGCGGCGCCGTGGTCGGTCGGCTCGCAGGGCAACACGAACGTCTCGCACGGTTGTGTCAATGCGTCCCCGGCGAACGCGAGCTGGTTCTACGAGCTGACGCTCAAGGGTGACCCCATCGAGGTCGTCGGCACCGAGACGCACGTCGAGAAGGGCAACGGCTGGACCGACTGGGAGCTCACCTGGGAGCAGTACAAGGCGGGCAGCGCCCTGCGCTGACCCGTCGCACCCCGGGGTCGTCCTCGCGGACGACTCCGGGGGAACATGAGAAGGGCCGGTCCGCGAACGGACCGGCCCTTCTTCGTGGGGTGACTGATGGGATTTGAACCCACGACACCCGGGACCACAACCCGGTGCTCTGCCAACTGAGCTACAGCCACCACGTGCACGGCCTCAACCGTGCGGCTCACCCATCATAGCGGTCCCGCCGGGGGCACCTCGACCTCGATCCCCCCTCGGGGATCGGATCTCCGTCACTCCGGGTCGGAGAGCGACGCCGCGATGGCTCTGGCCTGCTCCACGTCCGGGCCGGGCTGGGGGACGAAGATCGCGCGCCGGTAGTACTGGAGCTCCCGGATGCTCTCCTTGATGTCGGCCAGCGCCCGGTGCGCCAGGCCCTTCGTGGGCTGGCCGAAGTACACGCGCGGGTACCAGCGTCGGCAGAGTTCCTTGATCGAGGAGACGTCGACCATCCGGTAGTGCAGGTAGTTGTCGAGCCGAGGCATGTCCCGGGCGAGGAAGCCGCGGTCGGTGGCGATCGAGTTCCCGCACAGCGGCGCGGACTTCGGATCCGGGACGTGCTCCTGGATGTACGCCAGGACGAGGTCCTCGGCCTCGGCGAGCGTCACGCGGGACGCCCGCACCTCGTCGGTCAGGCCCGACTTGGCGTGCATGTCCCGGACGACGTCCAGCATTCCGTCGAGCGCGGCGTCGGACGCGTTGATCACGACGTCGACTCCCTCACCGAGGATGTTCAGCTCGGAATCGGTGACGAGCGCGGCAACCTCGATGAGCGCGTCGTGCCCCAGTTCGAGTCCGGTCATCTCGCAGTCGACCCACACCAAGCGCTCAGTCACGCTCGGAGCCTATCCACCCGGATGGGCAACCGCGCCACCGCAGGGCGAAGGGTCTCGACCGGTTTTCCCGGCCGTACTCACCGGGCATGCACACGACGCTGACGCAAGACCGCGACAGGGGAGGAACGCCGGTGGCCGGGAAGATCGAGGACTACGCGGTCATCGGTGATCTGCACACGGCGGCGCTGGTCGGAGCCGACGGCTCGATCGACTGGCTCTGCCTGCCCCGGTTCGACTCCGGCGCGTGCTTCGCGGCGCTGCTGGGTGACGAGGAGAACGGCCACTGGCAGATCGCCCCGGTGTCCGACGGCGTCTGCGTCAGCCGGAAGTACCGCGACGACACGCTGATCCTGGAATCCGTCTGGGAGACGCCCGAGGGCCGCGTCCGGGTGATCGACGCGATGCCGCCCCGTGACGACGCGGTGGACGTCGTGCGGGTGGTCGAGGGAATCAGCGGCCGGGTACCGATGCGGAGCGTCATGCGGCTGCGGTTCGACTACGGGCAGATCGTTCCGTGGGTGCGCCACGTCGAGGGGGAGTTGGCCGCCGTCGCCGGCCCGGACGCCGTCTGGCTGCGCAGCACCGTTCCGTTGCACGGCGAGAACCGAGCGACGGTGGGCGAGTTCACGGTCGGGCCGGGGGAGTACGTCCCGTTCGTGCTCACCTGGCGCGAGTCGTGGCGGGACAACGACCGCGACGTCGACGCGCTCGAGCAGCTCAACAACACCGAGGCGTTCTGGCGCGGATGGATCCAGCAGTGCCGGTACGAGGGGCGCTGGTCCGAGGCGGTCAAGCGGTCGCTGATCACGCTGAAGGCGCTGACGTACGACCCGACCGGCGGCATCGTCGCGGCGGCCACCACGTCGCTGCCCGAGCAGATCGGCGGCCCGCGCAACTGGGACTACCGCTACTGCTGGTTGCGGGACGCGTCGTTCACGCTGCAGGCCCTGCTGGCCAACGGCTACGACGACGAAGCGCTGGCCTGGCGGGACTGGCTGCTGCGGGCGGTCGCCGGCGACCCCGCCGACCTCCAGATCATGTACTCGATCAAGGGCGCCAGGCGGATCGACGAGTGGGACGTGCCGTGGCTGGACGGCTACGAGAAGTCGGCGCCGGTCCGGATCGGCAACGCGGCCAGCGAGCAGCTGCAGCTGGACGTCTGGGGCGAAGTGCTCGATTGCCTGCACCTCTCCCGGGAAGCGGGCATCGCCGGCAGCGCGGACGCCTGGAGCCTGCAGAAGCGCATGATCACCCACCTGGAGACCGCGTGGCAGGAGCCCGACAACGGGCTCTGGGAGGTCCGCGGCGAACGGCAGCACTTCGTGCACTCCAAGGTGCTCTGCTGGGTGGCGTTCGACCGGATGGTGAAGACCGCCGAGCAGTTCGGCCAGGACGGCGACGTCGACCGCTGGCGCGCGATCAGAGACGCGATCCACGCCGAGGTCTGCGCCCGCGGGTTCGACCGCACGCGCAACTCGTTCACCCAGTACTACGGCTCCGCCGGTCTCGACGCTTCGCTGCTGCTCATCCCGCGGCTGGGCTTCCTGCCGCCGGACGACCCCCGAGTGGTGGGCACGGTCGACGCTGTTCAGCGCGAGCTGGTCGTCGACGGGTTCGTGCTGCGGTACCGCCCGGAGCAGGAGGCGGTCGACGGTCTCCCCGGTACCGAGGGTGCGTTCCTCGCGTGCAGCTTCTGGCTGGCCGATGCGCTGTTCCTGATCGGGCGCAAGGACGAGGCGGTCGCGCTGGTCGACCGGCTGGTCGGGCTCGCCAGCGACACCGGCTTGCTGGCCGAGGAGTACGACCCGGTCGCGAAGCGTCAGCTGGGGAACATGCCCCAGGCCTTCAGTCACGTCGCGCTCGTGAACTCCGCCGTGCTCATCGGAGGAGAGTGACGGGCCGGCGAGGCTCCGGGGCGCCCCGGAGCCTCGCCGGCCCGTCAGGTCCGGCCAGGTGACCTAGAACCGGTGGGACTCGTGGCCGAGGCCAAGTGCCGAGGCCACCTCACCGACGTTCTCGTACTTGGTGTCGGCGGGCAGGCCGCGGAGGGACGCGACGATCCGGTCCGGGGCGTTGTTCTCGACCAGGCGGTCGATGAGCTCGTCCCGGTACGCGGGGTAGACCTCCTTGCCGAGGTGCGCGGCGAGCTCCGAGCGCTGCTCGAGGCCCTCCGCCGTGATGCCCTCCGGGACGCCGCCGGCGAGCGTGCCGTTCGGCGCGAGGTCGGCGTCCGGCTGGTCCTCGCCCGAGGGCTCCGGGTCACGCCACTCCTCGGCGCGAGTCGAGCGGCCGCCCTGAACGAGCCCGCGCGTCTCGTGCTTGAGTTCTTCGTCCTGCCGGGGTCCGTGTTTGTCGCTGCGCTCCATGGGGTCCCGGTTACCCGCGACCGGCCCGCTCAATCACGCGGTGTGAGCTTCCGATAGGCGCGGTCGTAGCGGATCAGCGGAGTCCGGGAAGCCCCGGCAACCGCACCGACCACCGATCCCGTCACCAACAGGTGATCGCCCACTTCCTGCCGGGACGTCGTCACGCACTCGAGCGTGGCGCCCGCCCGGTCCAGCAGCAGCGCTCCGGTGAGCGCCCCCCGGGAGTGCTCCTCCGAGGCCAGCAGCAACCGCGCGCTGGGACGGCCGGCCGCGGAGAAGCGTCCGGCCAGGGCGGCCTGGGAGGACTCCAGGACGGAGAGGCCCCAGTGGGCCCGACGCAGCAGTACCTCTGCGACGTAGCCGGAAAGATCAACCGCGATTGCGACGATCGGCGGGAACAACGAGACCGGCATGAACGCTGTGAGAGTAGCGGCGATGTCGTCGGCGGGGTCGTCGAAGTCCTCGTCGGGATCCGGGGTATCGAGGCCGGGCGGAGCGGTGGCAGGTGGCCTACCGTCCCGGACGCTCAAGACCACGACACCGGTAGCGAACCGACCAAGTGCAGATTTGACCTGGTCAGGCGTGATCGGCGACGAGGCGTTCGTCACAGTTCCGTCCGGAAACTCATCGGCGCAGATTACCCGGCCGATGGCAAGGGCATCCCCTGACGGATGGCTGCTGGGGCGCGACGTTGCGCGGATCACCCAACGAAACCGGAATCTCTGTCGGGTGAACGCCGTTGAGGGTTACGTACGTGTGAGGCACAAAGAGGGATTGGGGAGACGATGACGACGGACGTTGTGGAACCGAGTACCCGGGTCGTCGAGGCGGACGACTCCGCGGTGCCGGACCGCGACCTCGTCGGCACATACCTGCACGAGATCAGCCGCACCCCGCTGCTGAACGCCGCGCAGGAGGTGGAGCTGGCGAAGCAGGTCGAGGCCGGCCTCCTCGCCGAGTACTGGCTCGACGAAGGAACGATCCCCGAACACGTCACGCGTTCTGAGCTTACCCGGCTCGTCGCCGAAGGCCGCCGGGCCAAGGACGCGTTCATTCTGGCCAACCTTCGGCTGGTGGTCTCCATCGCGCGGCGTTACACCCGCAGCGCGATGCCGCTGCTGGACCTGGTGCAGGAGGGTAACTCCGGCCTGGTCCGCGCCGTGGAGAAGTTCGACTACCAGCGCGGATACAAGTTCTCCACGTACGCGACGTGGTGGATCCGGCAGGCGATCAGCCGGGCCATCGCACAGCAGGCCCGGACGGTGCGTCTTCCCGTCCACCTCGTGGAGGAGATCAACCGGATGCGCAACGTCCGGCGCGATCTCACCCGCGAGCTGGGCCGTGAGCCCGAGATCGCAGAGCTCGCCGGCGCGCTCGACATCGAGCCGAGCCGCGTCGAGGAACTGATCCGCTGGGCGCGCGAGACCGTCAGCCTCGACACCCCGGTCGGCGAGGACGGCGAGACCTCGCTCTCCGACCTGGTCGCCGACGGTGACGAGCCCTCGCCCGAGGACGTGGTCATCGCCGCGATCCAGCGTGACGGGCTCGGGCAGATGATCGAGCGGCTCGACCCGCGGTCGGCACGGATCGTGCGGGCCCGGTACGGGCTCGAGGACGGGCGGCAGCAGTCGCTCACCGAGATCGCCGGCACGCTGGGGCTCTCGCGCGAGCGGGTGCGTCAGCTGGAGAACGCGGCGCTGCACCAGCTCCGTGAGCTCGCCGCCAGCGAGGGCGTCGTCGCCGCCTGAGTCAGTCGTTTCGAAGCCCCCGGCCGGAAGGCCGGGGGCTTCGTCGTGACCGGGGGTCCGCCGATCAGCGGTGCGCCGGAGCAGTCGATGTGCGGAGGGCGCGGGGCGTCCGGCGAAGTACGGTTTCGGCGAGGTCTTCCGAGAAGGAGTTACACGTGACGGACGAGAAGAAGATCATCGGGCGGGTCGACGAGCTGGTCGCCGAGGAGCACTCGCTCCGGCAGCGCCTGGCGGCCGGCGAGCTGACCGCCGCGGAGGAGCACGAGCGGCTCAAGCAGGTCGAGGAAGAGCTCGACCAGTGCTGGGACCTGCTGCGTCAGCGGCGGGCCAAGCGGGACGCCGGGCAGAACCCGGACGACACCGCGGCGCGTCCGGTGAGTGAGGTCGAGTCATACCTGCAGTAACCCTTCACGCCCCATTCAGTCGCGTTTCAACTGAAATCTGACTGGACCCGCTGGGCTGCTCGGGGCGAGGCGACATCCGCGTCGCCACGCCTCGAGGAGGAACCGTGTCCCAGTGGAGTGTCGGGCCCCGGCGGAGCGCGCGGTTAGCCGCGAGCTCGGCGATCGGACTCGCCCTGGCCGTCGTCGCCGCGGCGGCTGCGCCTCCGGCCGTCGCGGTCGCGCCGCGTACACCTGCGACGGCTCCGGCCGCCGCCCCGCAATCGGCGGCCGTGATCGCGCACCGCGGTGCCAGCGGCTACCGGCCCGAGCACACGCTCGCGGCCTACCAGCTGGCGATCGAGCAGGGTGCCGACTTCGTCGAGCCCGACCTCGTCTCGACGAAGGACGGCGTTCTCGTGGCTCGCCACGAGAACGAGATCGGCGGCACCACCGACGTGGCCGAGCACCCGGAGTTCGCCGGGCGCAAGACCACGAAGACGATCGACGGCAGGGCGGTGACCGGCTGGTTCACCGAGGACTTCACGCTCGCCGAGCTCAAGACGCTCCGGGCGGTCGAGCGTCTGCCGGCCGTCCGTCCCGGCAACACCGCCTACGACGGCAAGTTCCCGGTGCCGACGCTCCAGGAAGTCATCGCGCTGGTGAAGCGGGAGAGCAAGCGGCGGCACCGCACGATCGGCATCTACCCGGAGACCAAGCACCCGACCTACTTCCGGACGATCGGCAAGCCACTGGAAGAGCCGCTGGTGAAGGTTCTCCGGCGGATTCGACCGGCGAGGGTCGTCATCCAGTCGTTCGAGACCGGCAACCTGCGTCGTCTCGATTCGATGACCGACGTCCCCCTGGTGCAGCTCGTCGACGCCACCGGCAAGCCGTTCGACGATTCACGTGCCTACGACGACCTCGTCACGCCCTCCGGCCTCGCCGACGTGGCGACCTACGCCGACGGCGTCGGCCTCCACACCGCACGGGTGGTCCCGGTCGACGCGACCGGCCGGACGCAGGCTCCCACCACGGTCGTCGCGGACGCCCACCGCGCCGGGCTGATCGTTCACGTCTGGACCGTCCGCGCCGAGAACCAGTTCCTTCCGCTGGACTACCGGTCCGGTACCGACCCGAATGCCCACGGAGACGTCGAAGGCTGGATCGAGCTTCTGCTCGCGCAGCAGATCAACGGGTTCTTCACCGACTTCCCGGACGTCGGCCGGGCGGTGGTCAGCGGCCGGCGCGCTGCCTGAGCACTCGGCTGCGCGTGCCGAGGGAGGCACGCGCAGCCGATGCCGCGCGTGACCACGGCGGCACGACTCGTGCGATCGGGCCGCACTTGAGCGATCGACGCGTCTCGACCGGCGACGGCGGTGTGACCACCGCATACTGGGGATATCACTAACGCATCAGCCGCCCGCCAGGAGGAGATCGCGTCGATGGGTTCCCCGGAGCCAGCGGGGTTGCCCCTGCCGCCCTCTCCCGAGGTGCCGTCCGACTCGTCGGACGTACTGCTCGGCAGGCTGGAGCTCGCGCTCGACGCGTCCGGGATCGGCTCGTTCGACTGGCACCTGTTCACCGGCGAGCTGATCTGGGACGCCCGGCTCTGCCGCCTGTTCGGCGTCGACCCCGCCCGCTTCGACCGCCGGATCGAGTCGTTCTACGGGGGGCTACACCCCGCCGACCGCGAGCGGGTGCGGGCGGTGATCGAGCACGCCATCGACACCAGGGGCGAGTACCAGGCGGAGTACCGGATCGTCCGCCCGGACGGCACCGAACGCTGGGTCGACGCCAGGGGGCGGGTGTTCACCGACACCGACGGCCGGCCCGAGCGCCTGGTGGGGGTCGCCGCCGACTTCACCGACCGGTACGAGAACTGGCGTCGGCAGCAGGACGCCACCCGCGCCGCCTGGGAGCGCGCCCAGCTGATCAACGCGGTGACCCGCGCGCTGGCCGAGGCGCTGACGCTCAAGGACGTCACGCAGGTCCTCACCGGGACGCTGCGCACGGCGATCGGCGCGACCGCGCTCGGCGTCGTCACGATGGAGATCGACCGGCTGCGGGTCGTCGACGCGGTCGGCTACGACCCGCAGGTCGTCGCGGACTTCGACGGCGCGGCGCTCGACGACCCCCGGCCGCTCGCCGAGGCGGTACGCACCCGGCAGTCGCTCTTCGCCGGTGACGCCGCCACCTTCACCGGCCGCTGGCCGGACGCCCCCGAGGCGGACGGCGCGGCCTGGGCCTACCTGCCGATGATCGCGACCGGGCGCCCCGTCGGGGGCTTCGCGGTGCGCTGGGACAAGCCCCACCCGTTCACGTCCGACGACCGGACCCTGCTCGTCGCGCTCGGCGGCCTGGCCGCGCAGTGGTTCGAGCGGGCACGCCTCTACGACGCGGAGCACGAGCTGGTCGCCGGCTTGCAGCGCGTCATGCTGCCGCGCCGGACGGACGGCATCCCCGGCGTCTCCACCGCCTGCCGCTATCTCCCCAGCGCCGACGGCCTGCAGGTGGGTGGTGACTGGTACGACGTGATCGCGCTGCCGTCCGGAGAGGTGGCCCTGGTCGTCGGCGACGTCGAGGGTCACACCGCGCACGCCGCCGCGGTGATGGGGCAGCTGCGGATCGCGGTGCGGGCCTACGCCAGCGAGGGTCACCGGCCCGAAGAGGTGATGGCGCGGACGAACCGGCTGTTGGTCGACCTGGAGACCCGGCTGCTCGCGACCTGCTGCTACGTCACGGTCGACCCGGCCACCGGCGACGGCGTCGTCGTGCGGGCCGGGCATCCGCCGCCGCTCGTCGTCCGTGCGGACGGCCGGGTCGAGCTCTCCGAGACCGCGGGCGGCCTCATCCTCGGCGTGCAGGACGCCGAGTACCGGTCGAGCGTGGTGCACATCGGACCGGGCGACGCGCTGGTGCTGGTCACCGACGGCCTGATCGAGACGCCGGGGCGGACGATCGACGCCGGTCTGCAGGCGCTCGCCGAGCGGGTGGCCGCCGGGGCCGGTGACAACGCCGAGCACCTCGCCGACCGGATCGTCGCACCGGTCCAGTCGGCCGGGCGGCGCTTCGACGACGTCGCGGTCGTGGTCGCCCGGCGCGACGTCGGCGAGGAGGGCCGCATCGACGAGGCGCGGCACGCGATCGCCCGCACCGCACCGGGCATGATCGGCCGCGCCCGGTCGTTCGTCGCCCGGATCCTGCGGCAGTGGGGGATCGATCAGGAGGTCGTCGACCCCGCCGTGCTCTGCACCTCCGAGCTGGTCACGAACGCGATCCGGCACGGTGAGGGCCTGGTGGAGCTGGCCTTGTTCCGGTACCCCGACCGCATCCGCCTGGTCGTCGAGGACGACTCCCCCCGCCCCCCACGGGTGGTGCAGGCAGACGTGACCAGCACCGGAGGGCGTGGGCTGGACGTCGTGGCCCGACTGGCCGTCGCCTGGGGCTCGGAGCCCCGGGGCACCGGCAAGATCGTCTGGGCCGAGTTCCGCTGCTGAGCGGAGGCGCTGCCCCGCGGCGAGCGGGGTGGGCCCCGCGGCCCCCGCTTCAGCGGGAGTGCAGCAGGGCTGCTACGGAGCGTATTCATCGCTCGCCGTGTCGGCGATAAGCTGACCGCGCGGGGGCGCATTCGACCCGGCCGCCCGATGTGCGGTCGAAGCCGCACCATCTGTGCAGCTCAAGCCGTGTGGTGCCCTCGGCAGGACTCGAACCTGCGACCAAGTGCTTAGAAGGCACACCGAACTGTGCGGTGTAGCGACCAGCAGCAATCGCAGCTCAGAAAAGTCCCTAAGCTGAAGAGTTTTCTGGTCACAGGTTCCTGCACTCCCGAACCGATTACGCTCCGTATGATAGCGCCCCTGACCAGCGAACTCGACGAAGAACGATCCACAGTGGCACGAACGGCCAGGGCGGTCGCGCCGATCGGGCGGACCGCAACGCCGGGCGGCGGGAACTGACAGCTAGCTCACAGCGGTACTGACCAGCGATCACTTACCGTTCCCCGCCATGAGCTACCCCCCGCCCCACGAGCCGCACCACGGACGCGGGTACGACCCCCACACCCCTGGCGACCCCTACGGGCGCCCGACGTCCGGCGCTCCGGACTACGACACCGCCCGCGGCGGCCAGCCGAACCCCACCCGGCCGCTGCCGGCGTACGGTGCGCCGGGCTACCCGCAGGAGCAGGCTCCCGGCCCCTACGGACAGCCCGGCCAGTACGACGGGCAGCCGGCCCCGGGACACTACGGCGCGGGCGCCTACGGGCAGCCGCCACAGGCGCCCGGCTACTACGGTGCACCGCCGCCAGGAGCGCCCGGCGGCCCGCCGCCCGGCGTCTACTACCCACCGCCGAAGAAGAACAACACCGGCAAGACGATCGGCATCGTCGCCGCGGTGTTGGTCGGCCTCTGCGTCCTCTTCAGCGTCATCGGCTCACTCGGTGACGACACCAGCACCACGAACACCGCCACCGACACCACGAGCTCGGCGGCGCCGGCCAGCGCCTCGCCGGTCGAGGACGCAACCAAGGCCGCTGCGCCGAGCGCGAAGCCCTCCGTACAGCCGAGCTCGACAGCACCGGTCGTGAAGACGGTGACGATGCCCGACGTCGAGGGTCAGAATCTGCAGGTCGCGTGGGAGCAGCTGAAAGAACTCGGTTTCACGAACATCCTGCCGGCCTCGCTCGACGAGGACGACAAGGTCGTCCTGTACCCGCCGAACTGGACGATCGACGAGCAGACCACTCCAGCAGGTACCAAGGTGAAGACGGACGCCACGATCGTCCTAAAGTGCCACAAGGGCTGAGGCCCTGACGGCACGCATGCGTAAGGCGGAGACCGTGATTCCTGCCGTTGCATTCGTGCCGGGACTGCAACGGCGGTCGACCGGGTCACGTCCCCAGTCGACCGCCGTTGCCCTTGGTCCTGCGGTCACGTCCCGCAGGCGTCACCTACAGGTTGAACTCTCCGGCCTTGCACGCGGCAGTGAACGCCACCCAAGCCTGCGATTCGAACGACAGCACCGAGCCTCGCTCGTTCTGCTTCGTGTCGCGGATCATGACCTGCGCCGAGACCGCAGCCACCTCTACGCAGTTGTGATCCCCGCTGGCTCTGGATTTCCGCCAACGCACGTCCGCCATGTCCTCATCGGACATCAGCGCCTCCTTCGTTAGATTCAGCCCATCTCGCTGAGGGCCGACTCGATGATCCTTGCCGACTCGACTGTGCCCAATGCGTGCCCCTCCAGCCGGTGGGCAGTTTCGGTGTACTTGGCGGTGCCCGTCTCAAGGAGCGTCATCACCGCCGGGTTCTCGCCATAGGCGACATGCCCGAGTTCAGGTACACGCATGACGGTGAACGCGCCGATCGAGCCGATCGGTAGCGGACCTGCCGCGAACGGGATCACACGCAGCGTGACGTTGGGCAAGCTTCCGAGCATCAGAAGATGCTGGAGTTGTTCGACCATGACTGCGCGGTTGGCGGGCCGACGGTGCAAGACGCTCTCGTCGATGACCGCCGTGAACTGAGTGGGGCTGTCGGCTCGCTGGATGATCTGCTGGCGCTGCATCCGCAGATCGACACGATGAGACACGATGCGGTCGTCGCTCACGGTGTCCCGAATGACGATCTCGGCATATGCCGGGGTTTGCAGCACGCCGGGAACCAGGCTGGTCTCGTAGGTCCAAACCGAAGTTGCAGCTTGTTCGAATTCGACGAAGAGCAAGAAGTCGCTCGGCCCGGCCCAGTCCATCGGCTCGGCGATGTTGCGCTTGTTCGCATCCTTGGCCAACTGCCTGATGCGGGCGGTGAACTCTTCGTCGCCGTCGAGTGCTGCGCAGAGATCCCGGACGTCGCGCTCGCTGTAGCGCTTCTCGCCTTTGAGCCAGCGGTCGGCGGCGCTCACGCTGATTCCGCATCGCTCGGCGACTTGGACGATGGTCAGGCCACTGGCTTTGAAGCGCTTCCGGATGAGCCGGCGGAGCGACTCGCGGGCCAGCATTGGGCTTCGGCTGGCTGTCGAGTCGTCCGCTTTCGTGACCGCCTCTGTCACGATGGCCGCCTTTCTTCCCGCTAACGGCTTCCCATTTTGATGTTCCCATTCTGACCGAGAAAAACCGGGAAGGGAATTCCCAGTTCGGGGCTTGTCAGTCTGGGATCGCAAGTAGATGCTCCCAGTGTGGTTCTGGCTACCGCTAGTACGGGTGGCCACGCGATTTATCTGGCGCTGCGCTTGCACGAGCGCGCGGTGTCGGGGGACAGATGACCGCAGCGCGGCAGCTCCGACCCATCACCCGGTCCGGAAGAAGCCGCGCCGCGGTCCCCCGAAGACGCGAACCGAGGGGGCCGACAATGGATCTGGTATCCGGCAGAAGGCTGACTGAGGAAGACGTCGCCACCGCTCACTTCCTCATCGACCAGCATCAGCCGATGCAGCCAGCGCGCGGCGGACCGTACTGTCCGAACGCCCTGCACCTTTATCCGCCGGCCTGGCCGTGCTCTCGAGTCATCTGGGCGGAACTCGTCCTGGTCGCCGAAGACCAAGGCAGAGTCGCCGGCGCCCGGTCGAACGTGCGGCGGCTTCCGGCATGAATTCAGAAGGTACGGGCGGACGGGAGGCCGTGCTCGAGCGCGCCCAACAGGACGAGCGTCACGCTCACTTTTGGACAGCAATCTTCTACGCGGCCGATTACGCCCTCTTGCTCGGCCGTGACCTACAAGCCCTCGACGCGCTCATCGCCGTCGTCACCGCGAACGGAGGTACGGCCGTGAAGGCGAAGGATGAACTCGGTCTCTTGTGGGTCCCGCGGTCCGCCCCGACGGATGATCCAGACGACTGCGGCATCCTGGTTCCGATCCCGCGGGAGGAGCCGAGCGTCGTACCGCGCCAGCGAACGTCCGACGGCTACCGTCGCGGCGGCGACCGGCCGGTGGGCACCCGGTGATGAAGCTCGAGGGCGCAAGAGCACTCGCAGGTCGCGGTCCGGACGGCGGCGCGATCGGCGAGCTAGGTGCGCGGGGGCGCGGTTCGGCTGCCAGCTTGGAACCGCGCCTCCGCGTGCTAGGTCGTTTGGGCCGGGTGCCGGCACTCGCCTCGGAGTGCGAACTATGACCTACACCGGCTACTACAACATCCCGGATCCGGAGCCGACCGATCCGCACGTCGGTATCAGCGCATCCGATGTCGTGGCCACCGTCGCGCAGCAGCTGGAGACGGCAGGAGTAGTCGCGACGATCACCCCTGAGTCGATCGATGCAGCAACTGCGCACGCGGAATTGCTGCTTGCCTCGCTCGGCGTCCTCACGGCCGGAAGCCGGACGTGAGGTCAAGCGTCGACTTCGACGAACTGTTCGCGCGGGCCTGCATCGAAATACTCGGAGTGAAGACGATTCCCACCGAGTGTCTGCCCGCGGACCGCGAGGCCTTCCAGCACTGGGAGGAGACCGGACAGCTTCCGAACGGCTGGGCAGATGGCTGGCTGGCGTTACTGCGGGCCACCATTCACCGGCCGGGGGGCGTGCCGGTTCGCCGTCTCGTGCTGCTACCCGATACCGACACCACCTACGTGCGGTTCGTCCTGGCCGCGCTTGAGCTGAATGCCGCTGCCGGAGAAGACGTTCGAGTCGACTGGGCAGGCGAACAGCCGTCACATGGTGCCAACGCCTGGATGCTCGATCGGCGCACCGTGGTCGAGCTCCACGCGGACGGCGTCACCGAACGACGCTTGTGCACCGCCGACTGGTTCTGGGTGGCGGTGGCCGAGACGTCGCCCACGCTCGCGACCCACCTGGCTAGGAGAACATGATGAGCCCCAACGGACACCACCCGGAAAACATCGTGCGGACCGGCGCCGAGCTCGCCGCGTACGTCCAAGGCGTTCTTGCAAGCCAGGATCGTCGCCCGACGGCCAGCGGCGCAGACCGCGTGAACGCTGAGCTGGCAGGGGACTTGATGCTCCGATCTTTCGGTCTCGCCCCGGACCGCGACCGATCGAATCTCACCCGCTCAGCGGTCGCGCTGCTGCGCCTACTCGAGGCCGAGCACGGCCCGATGACCCTGGCTGTCCTTGAGCGCCTCGCCGAGGAGCACAACATCCCAGTCGACGGCGTTACCCAAGAGTCCCGGGTCTGAGTGCGACGTCTCTCCCGCTCGGCCGGGACTCATTCTTGCAGCCCCACTCCGTACCGCAGATATCGCTACGATCCCGCGCATGCTGCACTTTCGCCGCGCTAACGCCGAAGACGTCCCTGCGCTAACCGCGCTCATCCGGGCGCGTGGAGAGTGGCTGGAGGAACGCGGTCTTAGCGGAGCCGGGTGGATCGAAAGCGCTCCCGGCCTCGCCGCGATGGCCAAAGACCGCCCCGTCTGGGTGCTCACCCACGAACGCGACGGCGTTATCGCGACCACCGCCCTGTACGAGGGCGCACCCGATTGGCTCTGGACCGAACCGGAGGAACACACGGGACCGACGGTGTTTCTTGCGTCGTCGGTCACGCACCCGGCTTATGCCGGGCAGCGACTCGGCTGCCTGCTCATCTGGGCTGCGCTCGATCAGGCCGCGAAGCAGGAGGCGATGTGGGTGCGCCGCGGCACGTTCGTGCCTGCGCTTGTCCGGTACTACCGCGACGTTCAGCGGTTCCGGGAGGTCCGCACGGTCGACCGCGATGGGCAGCTCGTCACCGGTCTGGAACGACGCGCTGCGCCCCAGCCGCAGCTCACCGAGTGGCTGT
>Ga0190269_10000146_pt1 | contig 35757 bp, 32 predicted proteins | sample Popmic249IS_FD_133749 | JGI IMG/M metagenome (GOLD analysis project Ga0190269, IMG submission 133749) | Populus adjacent soil microbial communities from riparian zone of Blue River, Arizona, USA - 249 IS | ecosystem: Environmental > Terrestrial > Soil > Riparian zone | place: USA: Arizona... | reverse complement strand
GCTGGCGCACTCGCTCGACTACACGCAGTGGCGCATCCCTCCGATCATGGAGCAGCTGAAGGCGGAGGCGAAGGCGCTCGGGCTGTGGAATCTTTTCCTGCCGGACGCGCAGTACGGCGCCGGTCTCGACAATCGCGACTACGCGCCGCTCGCCGAGCTGACGGGTCGCAGCATGCTCGCGCCCGAGGTGTTCAACTGCAATGCGCCGGACAGCGGCAACGCCGAGGTGCTCCTGCGCTACGGCACGGACGAGCAGAAGGAACGCTGGCTCAAGCCGCTGCTCGCGGGCGAGATCCGCTCCGGCTTCGCGATGACGGAGCCCGCGGTCGCCTCGAGCGACGCGACCAACATGCAGGCGAGCGCGGAACTGCAGGGCGATGAGGTGGTGCTGAACGGGCACAAGTGGTGGACGAGCGGCGCCGGCGATCCGCGCTGCAAGTTCCTGATCTACATGGGCGTCACCGATCCCAACGCGGATCGCCACGTGCGGCACTCGATGGTGCTCGTGCCGATGGACGCCAAGGGCGTCAACATCGTGCGCATGCTGCCGGTGTTCGGGCACCTGGACGAGCCGCACGGTCACGCCGAGATCGTGTTCGAGAACGTGCGTCTGCCGAAGAGCGCGTTCATCCTCGGCCCCGGTCGCGGTTTCGAGATCGCGCAGGGGCGCCTCGGCCCCGGTCGCATCCATCACTGTATGCGCTGCATCGGCATGGCCGAGCGCGCGCTCGAGCGCCTGTGTCAGCGCGCGGTGCACCGCGTGGCGTTCGGGAAGCCGCTCGCAAATCTCGGCTCGAACCGTGACATCATCGCGAACTGCCGTATGGCGATCGAGCAGGCGCGCCTCTTGACGCTCAAAGCGGCGTGGGCGCTGGACAAACACGGGACGTTCGGCGCGCTGACGGACATCTCCGCGATCAAAGTCATCGCACCCAACGTGCTGCAGATGGTTGTAGATGCGGCCATCCAGATCCACGGCGGCGAGGGCATGGCCGACCGGGAGCTCAATACGCTGATGGCGGCGGCCCGCGCCCTGCGCATCGCGGACGGCCCGGACGAGGTGCACCGCGGCATGGTCGCGCGCCTCGAGCTGAAGAAGTACGTGTGACCGACTCGAGCAATCGACGCGTGTGAGCCGGTGAACACCGCTGCGCACAACGCAGCGAGCGTGCGGCCGGGGCCATAAACGGACGCCGCAGCGCGCATGGCGTTGCATGCGTAAAAATGGCCACGGCAAGGTGACTGCGGACAGGCTTGCGATGTTAGCCATCGTTTGGATGGCCGCGAGCTGTTCCTCGGAGTCGAGCACGCCACCGAACCGCGGCGCGGCCTCCGCCGCTCCCAGCGGCGCCTCTGGCAGCGGCACCTTACCCAATACGGCCGGCGGCCAGACTACGCCGGCCGGCGCGGCCAATGCTCCGACCACGTTGCTCCCCACGGCCACTGCCCCTGCAAGCGCTGCTGGCACAGGCGGCATGCAGCAGCCCCAGGTCACACCGAGCGCGGCGATCACGCGCGAGCCCATCGCGATCGACGACTGCGGCGCCAACAATCCCGCGGGCTTGTCCGCGGCGGACGCGCAAAAGCTCAAGGCAGGTGGGCGCGCGCCTGGCGCCTTGAAGTGGCTCTACCCTTACGAGGGCACCGTGTTTCCGCGCGGCATGATCGCACCCGATCTGATGTGGGACGGGCCGCCCTCAGATGCGGTGTACGTCCACATCAAGAGCAAACGCGGTCGAGCAAGCGCACGGCCTGGCGTTGATGCGCTACGACACCAAGACCCACACGGCCAGCGAATACAGCGTGCTGCACAAGGAGCCCGCGGGCGCGATGCGCCCAGCCTGGCCGTTCGTGCTGCCTGACAATCGCGCGGTGGTGTTCGTGCGAACGGACGACTTCGACTTCACGGGAGGAGGTGTGGGCGTGTCAGGGGACATCCCGCCGGGCGCTGCTGCACCGTTCGCCGAGCTCTCGATCATCGACGTCGCGTCGAAGAAGGTGACCGTGCTCGCCAAGGCGATAGGCTTCGACACGCCCGAGGACGCGGCCGCGAACAAGACCTACCTGCCGTTCGGGGCGGCTGAGCTGCACCACGCGTACTACCCCACCGTCTCGCCGGTGGGTGCGGGCGGCTATTTCTGGGTGTTCTTCGACTCCGTGCGTCACTACGGCGGATTCGGCCTTCAGCGGCAGCTGTGGGGCGCGGCCATCGACATCTCTGCCGATGGAACCTACACGCGCGATCCGAGTCACCCCGCGTTCTACGTGACAGGTCAGGAGTTTGGCACTGGCAATCACCGCGCGTTCGCCGCGCTCGATCCGTGTCGCAAGGATGGCGACAAGTGCTCGAGCGGCATCGACTGCTGCGGCGGATACTGCACCTTCGAGGGCCAGGCGGAGCTCGCCGAGCCCGTCGGCACGTGCTCGCCGAAGAAGATGGTGATGGAGTGCTCGCGCCAAGACGAGCGCTGCTCGGTGGCGGGCGACTGTTGCTCGAACGACCCCAAGGCGCCGCCGCTCCAGTGCATCGCGGGCTTCTGCGCGGTCGTGCGGGGTCCGGACTGAACGACGTCTGACCTGCCAGGGTGGTGGGATTCGGTCGGCAGGCACCGGATCGGCCTCATCTGATGGGCCTGAGTCATGCGCTGCGCCCGCCGACCGGGCATGCTCGCTGGGTGAAGCGCGCAGCGTTCGTCCGTGACATCCCGACGCATCCGCTGGGGCGAGAGCTCTACGAGCACGTCCGCAACAACACCGCAGTCTTCGACCTGCTGCGCGAGGTCACCCTCGACGGGCTGTTCTATCGCGACCTGACCCACCCCGAGCACGAGTGGAGCGACGATCGGCTGTGGCAGCTGCTCGGCTACTCGGACGCTGATGGCGGCAGGTACAGCTCGCGGCAGGCGCTGCTGTTTCCGGAGGATCGACTGCGCGCCCACGCGGAGCTCCAGCGCTGCAACGCGGATCCCGAGCGCACCTACGACTGCGTGTTGCGCTATCAGCACCGCGATCGCTCCACCGTCTGGGTGCGTTGCCGAGGCCTCGTCCTGCGCGACGCGCAGGGCCAGCCGGTGCGCTTGCTCGGCACGCACGTGGATTTCAGCGAGCTGCAGCGCACGCGCGAGGAGCTGCAGCGCGTGAATCGCGAGCTCGAGCTGCGCGTGAACGACCGCACGCGCGAGCTGGGGGAGACCTTGACGCGCATGGCCGAGAGCGAGCTCGCCCACCAGCGCACGCGCACGCGGGAGCTGCGCCAGCTGATCGAGGGCTTGCCGCTCCTGGTGTGGACCACGCAACCCGATGGCGCGTGCGATTACCTGAGCCCACAGTGGGTCGCGTACACGGGCATCCCGGAGAGCGAGCAGCTGGGCTCGGGTTGGTTGCATCAGATCCACCCGGAGGATCGGCAGCGCGTCACGCTCGCGTGGCAGAGCGCGCTCGCGTCCGTGCAGCCCTTCGATACCGAATACCGCATCCGGCGCCATGACGGCGTGTACCGCTGGTTCCAGACGCGCGCCGTCCCGCTGCCCGCGCCGGAGGGAGTCAGCGCCAAGTGGCTCGGCAGCAGCTCGGACATTCACGAGCGGAAGCATTTGGAGGAGACCCTGCGGCAGCGCACGGCGGCGCTCGAGCGCTCGAACGCGGACCTGGAAGAGTTCGCCTACCTGGCTTCGCACGACTTGCAGGAGCCGCTGCGCACGGTCGCCAGCTACGTGCAGCTGCTCGAGCGGCAATACGGTTCGAAGCTCGACGCGCGCGCGCACGAGTACATCGCGTACGCGGCCGCTGGCGCGCGGCGCATGCGCAGGCTGGTGACGGACCTGCTGGATTACTCGCGCGCCGTGGCCACGCCCGGAGAGCTTCAGGAGGCCGACGGCACGGCGGCGCTCGACAACGCGCTCCAGTCCGTCGCCGCGCTGGTCAGCGAGACGCGGGCGCGCGTGGTGCGGGCGGCTTTACCGCGCCTCGCGATCGACGAGGCGAGCCTGACGCGTGTGCTGCAGAACCTGCTGTCCAATGCGCTCAACTACCGCGCGGAGGTGGTGCCGCAGATCGTGGTGTCATGTCAGATCGATGGCCCGAGCGCCGTGATCGCGGTCGCGGACAACGGCATCGGCATCGCGCCCCAGCATCAGCGCCGCATCTTCCAGATGTTTCAGCGGCTGCACTCGTCGCACGACCGCCCGGGCACCGGCGTGGGTCTCGCGCTGTGCAAGCGCCTCATCGAGCGCGCCGACGGGCAGATCTGGCTCGAGTCCGAGGTCGGACGCGGCACCACGTTTTATGTGCGCTTGCCGCTGGTAGCGGCGACGCGCGAGGTACGCACATGACCGGCCCCGCACGCAGGCTGTTGTGCGTCGAAGACAACCTGGGCGATCTACGGCTCTTGCAAGAAGCGCTCGAGATCTTGCAGCTGCCGCACCAGCTGGAGCACGTCGGGGATGGGGAAGCTGCGCTCACGTATCTGCGCGAAGCGCAGGCCGGCAAACACCTCTGGCCTGATGCCGTGTTGCTCGACCTGAATCTGCCGCGCAAGAGTGGCAGCGAAGTGCTCGCGGAGCTCGGCGCCGACCCACGGTTGCGTCAGCTGCGCGTCATCGTGCTGACCACGGCCGCTCGAGAGCGCGAGCTGTTGGTCGGACCGCAGCACATGACTGTTCACTTCTTGATCAAACCGCTCGACTTCGATGACTTCCTCGGCGTGGTCGAGACGATCGACCACTTGATCCGGTCTTAGCGTCCGATGAGCGGAGCGGCTACCTGTCTACCTCTTGGGCTCGTAGCGCAGCGAGACGGCCCCGGAGCGGAACTCCTGACGCCCGACGAGCTTCAAGTCGACGTACTTCGTTAGCCCGGCGAACAACGTCCGCCCGTGGCCCACGAACCTGGGCAGTACGATGATCTCGTATTCATCGATCAGCCCCAGCTCTGCCAACGCCTGCGGCAGCTGCACGCCTCCCACGTACAGACCGTTGCCCGGCTCCTGCTTGAGCTTCTGCACGGCCGCACCCAGATCTCCACGCACGAGCTCGGCGTTCCAGTCGACCTGCTTCAGCGTGCTCGACACGACGTACTTCTTCGCCGCGCTGATCATCCGGGCGAAGGGTTCCGTCCACTCGGGCCTCGCGCCCTTCTGCGGCGCTCGCCACGCGCCCTCCATCATCTCGTAAGTCACCCGGCCAAACAGCAGGGCATCGGCCCGGGCGAGGCTCTCCGCGGCGTGACGATGCAACTCCTCGTCCGGTATGCCTACGCGATGATCGCAGCAACCGTCTAACGTCACGTGAATGGAATAGCGTAGGGGGCGCATGGCGCGAGGATACGCGTAACGGCCGCCGTCGCAGTCAGAAATGATAGGCCGGTCCGACGGCGATCAGCGCGCCCGCTGATGCGAGGTCGTGGCGTGCGATCACCGTGCCGACCTGATCGCGGACGACGAAGCTCCTGAGCAGGGTCTGCCGAGCGAGCCGCCGCAGCGTAGAGCGGCGCCCCGCGCGGATGCGCCCGACAAGCGCAGCACGCGCTCGCAGCGCGCGCACAAAGAACGCGCACCGGCACGCGCTGCGAGCGCGCGTGGGGAACCGGAACGCACGCCCGAGCCGCGAGCGAGCGCCCCCGCCGATGCGCAGGCTGCGTTGCCGGCGCCGCGAGCGGCGAGCGAAGAGCAAGTGTCCCGCGAAGGCGCGCCCGCGCCCGAGCCGCCTCGCGCACAGCCCAAGGTGCGAGCGCAGGGCCCGAACGACCTCGAGGAGATGCAGCAGGTCGCAACGGCAGAGCCGCTGCTCGAACGCTCGCCAGCGCGCGCGCTCACGCTGGTGCGGCAGGGCGACGAGCGTTACGCGCACGGCTACTTCCAGCAGGAGCGCATACATTGCGATCATGGCGTTGATTCGCCTCGGCCGGATCGATGAGGCGCGCGCGAAAGCCGCGAGCTTCGCGAAGCAGTTTCCGGCGCTGCCTTACGGTGCGCGCATTCGCAGCGCCCTCGAGGGCCGCGAGGCTGCACCGCGCAACGCGGTTCCCTGACGCTGCATAAGGTCTTCGGCTCATTGCAAATACAACCAAGGATCCGCCGCGGCCCGGCATGAACGCGCTGAGACATCCCGCGAATCGCAGCCTGAGCTCCTGCCTGGGGCTCGTGTCCGTCATCGCAGCTTGCGGCGGCGCTGGCGAGGACGGCTTCGTCACGGTCGGAGTTCGTCCGACCGATGTCGCTGCAGCTCCGGGCGGCAGCGCTGCGGGTGCGGGTAGGCTCCCGGTCCCTGGAAGTGATGTGATGAATCCCATTCCCGATGGCAACGACACGACACCCACGGGCGCCGGTGCGTTCGCCGGGATGTTTGCGGGTGGCGCGGGCGCGATGGCAGCCGGAGGTGCAGCGGCTGCGGGGGTCGGGGCCGCTGGCAGCGGCGCGGCGGGCGCGGGCGGTTCGCGCGCTGCGAACGAAGACGAGTGCGGCGTGATCCCGTCCCAAGCGCGCCCGAGGTGGACTACTTCTCCGCGCCCATCTTGTCGCCCGACGGCCTCCACTGCTGCATCGAGAAGATGATCCTCAAGGCCAAGCGTAACTGAGGCGCTCCCGGTGTAAGCTCACGCGCTCTGTCGAAGGAGTCGTGCATGAGCTTGAGGATCGTGGGGCGTAGTAGCTCGCATTTCACCCGGACTGTTCGCGTGGTGGCGCACGAGCTGGAGGTGGCGTACCAGTTCGCGCCGCTGCTGGATCTGAGCTCGCGGAACGCGGCGGACTACGCGGGCAATCCGGCGCTGAAGATCCCGGTGCTCGAGACGGAGGCGGGCACGTGGTATGGCGCGCTGCCGATCTGTCGCGAGCTCGCCCGGCGCGCGCGCGAGCCGGGCCGGATCGTCTGGCCGGACGAGGTGCGCGAGCGGCTCGCGAGCAACGCGCAGGAGCTGGTGCTGCAGGCGATGGCCACGGAGGTGCAGTTGATCATGCGCGGCGCGGCGGATGCACCGGATGCCGTGAAGCCGCGCGCAAGCCTCACGGGCAGCGTGGAGTGGCTCGAGGCGCACCTCGATGAGGCGCTCGCCCAGGTCGGGCGGCCGGGCGCGCTGCCGTTCCTCGCGATCTCGGCGTTCTGCTTCCTCACGCACCTCGGCTTTCGTGAGGTGCTGGACATCGACCCCCTGCCGAGATTGAGGGCCTTTTGTGCCGCGTTCGAGGCGCGGGCCTCCGCGCGCAGCACGCCGTACCGCTACGACGCGCCGCCCGGCTGAGGTGCGGTTGAACAGGTTGCAAATGCTGAACGGGCGTGCATGCTCTGGGAGTGAAGGACGTTCGAAGGCGCCTCGCCATCCTCGCGGACGCGGCCAAGTACGACGCCTCCTGTGCGAGCAGCGGGTCCACGCGCGCGCGCAGCGGGCAGGGCGTGGGCAACACGGAGGGCATGGGCATTTGTCACAGCTACACGCCGGATGGGCGCTGCGTGTCGTTGCTCAAGATCCTGCTGACGAATCACTGTGTGTATGACTGTCAGTACTGCGTGAATCGCATCACGAGCGATGTGCCGCGCGCCAGCTTCGAGCCGGAGGAGGTGGCCGGGCTGACTGTCGAGTTCTACAAGCGCAACTACATCGAGGGCCTGTTTCTCAGCAGCGGCGTGCTGAAGAGCCCGGACATCACCATGGAGCGCTTGATCCGCGTGGCGAAACTGCTGCGCGTGCAGCACGAGTTCGGCGGCTACATCCACCTGAAGGCCGTGCCGGGCGCCTCGCCGGAGTTGCTGCGCGAGGCGGGCCGGTACGCAGATCGTCTGAGCGCAAACCTGGAGCTGGTGACGACGGCCGATCTCGCGCAGCTCGCGCCGGAGAAGAAGCGCGCGGACGTGGAGCACGCGATGCGCACGATCGCCAGCGAGATCGATGAGGCTCGCGCGGCGCGGCCTAGCAGCCGAGAGCTGCACACCGAAGATGGCAGCGTGCTGCGACGCGCGCCCGAGGCCTACGCGCCCGCGGGCCAGAGCACCCAGATCATCGTGGGGGCCACGAACACCTCGGACCGCGAGATCCTGCACAACGCGAGCTTGCTGTACGATCAACACAAGCTGCGGCGCGTGTACTACTCCGCGTTCAGCCCGATCCCGCACGCCGACCCGCGCTTGCCGCCGAAGCAGCCGCCGCTCGTCCGGGAGCACCGTCTGTACCAGGCGGACTGGCTCATCCGGCACTACGAGTTCGCGGCTGCGGAGCTGACGGCGGCGCACGAAAATCTGGATCTGGAGCTCGATCCGAAGCTCGCCTGGGCGCTCGCGCATCGCGCGCTGTTCCCGCTCGACATCAACCGCGCGGCCCGCGAGGAGCTGCTGCGCGTCCCGGGCCTCGGCGTCCGCAACGTCGATCGCATCCTGCGCATGCGTCGCCACCGCCGCCTGCGCCTTTCGGATCTGAAGGCGCTACGCGTGCCGCTGCGTCGCGCGGAGCCGTTTTTGACGACGCTCGATGCGCACGCGCCGAGCGTACGGCTGCTCGATCGCGCCGACCTCGAGCAGCGCTTCCGCCCGCGTCGCGCGGCACAGCTGGACCTGTTCGAGGTGGCTAGCAGCGCACGCACGGGAGAGTTGTGACGCACGTCATCGCGGTCTCTGACTTCGCCGAATTCCGGGAGGCCGTGCGCCCGCTGCTCGCGCGCAACATTCCTCCGCAGCAGCTGCGCCTGCGCGATGCCGCGGATCGCCAGGCCCTGCTGTTCGACGCACAGCCGGCCGCCACAGGCAGCAGTGCCGCGCTCGACACCGCGCCCGAGCGCGGCGCTCTGCCGCGAGTGCCGCGCCGCTATCTGGAGCTCGCCGAATACGCCGCGCTGTTCCGTTCTGCCGATCGCTTCGAGCTGCTGTACCGCGTGCTCTATCGCCTGACGCACGGAGAGCCCCAGCTGCTGGAGGACGCCGTCGACCCGGACGTGCGGCAGCTGGGCTTGCGCGCGCAGAGCGTACGCAAGGACGAGCATCGCATGCATGCGTTCCTGCGCTTTCGCCGCTGTGAGCTGCAGGGGCAGGAGCACTTCGTGGCCTGGTACGCTCCGGAGCACCACGTGCTGCGCCTGACGGCGCCCTTCTTCCAGCGCCGCTTCGGGAGCATGCGCTTCGCGATCCTGACGCCGGACGAGAGCGCGTTCTGGGACCTGGAGACGCTGAGCTTCGGTCCGGGTGCGGAGCGGAGCGGTGCGCCCGCCGCGGACGAGCTAGAGGCGCTGTTTCGCACGTACTACAACTCGACCTACAACCCGGCGCGCGCAAACCTGAGCCTGTTTCGCAAGCACATCATCCCTGCCTTCGCGCGCCACATGCCGGAGCTGTCCGACATGCCGCAGCTGATGCGGGAGCACGATGGATCCGGGAAGCTGGCCACCTTGCCGCCGTCCGCGGCCGAGTTGCTGCCGCCGCGCGCGGACCTGCCCGCGCTCCGTACTGCCGCTGTGAGCTGCCAAGCCTGCGAGCAAGGTCAGCGCGAGTGTCAGACGGTGTTCGGCGAGGGCCCGACGGCGGCCCGCTTGTGTCTGATCGGCGAGCAGCCGGGCGAAGAGGAAGACCGCACCGGGCGCGTGTTCATCGGCCCCGCAGGCCAGGTGCTGAACCGTGCGCTCGCCGAAGCCGGCATCGAGCGGGACGCCACGTACCTCACGAACGCCGTGAAACACTACGGCTACGAGCTGCGCGGTAAGCGCCGCATCCACAAGCGCCCGCACCTGCGCGTGATCCAGGCCTGCAAGCCGTGGCTCGAGGCCGAGCTGGAGGCGGTGTCGCCCCGGGTGATCGTGTGTCTGGGTGCGAGCGCTGCGCAATCACTCCTCGGTCCGCGCGTCACCGTCAGCGCGGCGCGTGGCCAGCTCCTGTCCACGCCGCGGGGAGCGGCGCTGCTCGTCACATACCATCCGTCCGCCGTGTTGCGCGCGCAGGGCGCCGAGGCCGAAGGGGTGTACCGCGCGCTGGTGTCGGACCTGACGCGCGCGCAGCAGCTCGCAGCGGCGCCGTGATCGGCGCACATCGCATGCGGTTGCCGCTCTTTGGGCGCAGCCGCTGCGGGTGTTAAGTTTCGGATCGGCTTCTCTCACGCAGATCCAAAAGGAATTTCATGCGCAGCACAGCTCTCTCGTTCGTGATCCTCATGTCCGTGCTCGGTTGCGGCGACGACAACGCGACGGTGGTGGACGGCCCGGGCGTTGGCGGCGCTAGCGGTGGCGCCGCTGGCAGCGGCAGCACGGGCACAGCGGCGCGCACCACCGCGCTCAAGGACCTCTCCCAGAGCGAGCTGATCTCGCTGTGCAGAGCCAACGAGGCCAAGCTCGAGAGCCTGGGCGGCTGCGAGGCGACGGGCATCGAGGAGTCGACCGAGGCCGAATGTCAGGCCGCCGTCGCGCAGTGCGAAAAGGCGAGCGCCACCGAGAGCTACAACGACATCGACTGCGCGGGCGCCAGCACGAGTGGCCTGAGCAACTGCGCGGTGACCGTCGGCGAGTTCTCGGACTGCCTGACCGACCTGCAGAACTATTTGAAGAGCCTGACGTGCAAGGACGCGGGCAAGCCGATCACGCCTCCGCGTTGCTTTACGACGGTTTCGAGTAAGTGCCCCGGGTTGTTCGACTGAGGCTGGGTTCGAGCTGGGTGAGTCGTTGCGAGCAGGCTGCTCGGAGTGGCGTGATCGCGCGTGCTCGAGCTCCTCGGAAGCGGAACCTTGCACCTGAACAGCCATCAAGCTACTCGCCCCGCATCTAACGCCGGATAACCACGTGCATCTGCTCGAGCGAGCACGGGGCATGAGCAAGCGCGAGGTAGAGCAGCTGGTGGCGGAGATAGCACCCAAGCCAGACGTGCCGAACCGACTACGCAAGCTGCCGCAGCCCGTCGGCACGCACTTGCCAACCGCAGCTGACGTGCTCGCTGCAAGCGGCGGACGTGTCATTGCCCGAGTCGGCGGACGCCGCGCACGCTAGTGACGCGTTGCATGCGCAGTCTAGTCTCGTGACCTCTGCCACTGCAGCTATGAGCAGCGAACCCTGTTTCAAGCCGAACGGCGCGCAGCCGTCCGCGGCCGGCGCCGTGTGTGTGCCCGTCAGAGCCATTGCCGAAAAGCCAGCGTTCGTCCTGCAGCCGTGCGCTCCAGGCTGAGCGAGATTTCGGGCGAGACTTCATGCTTCGCAAAGTTGCGGCAAGTGCGTGCGGCGCGTAACGCGTGCTCGTTGCGTGAGGCAGAGGTACTGGATTGAGCCTCCGCAGACTTCATGAGGACGCCGCATTGGGTCCGCTCCACTCGCACTCGGTCCAGAGCTTGTAATCAACCATGATCAGCTCCGGGGCCCGTGCGCACGCGCCGGGACGGGACATGCTCCGTGCGCGGCACGACGCCAATTAGGCGCGCGGAGCGCGCCGTAAGCCGCCGAGCTTTCCGACAGCACCACGCTGCCGCGCGCCCGATGCGTTCAAGCTCATCGCGACGCCCTGCGCACCGAGGCCAGCCTACGGCATCGCGCCATACGGCGCCCCGACGCCAACGGGTTCCGACCCGGCCCCTCGCCCCCTCGTAGCCATGACCACGCCGGCATCTTCACCGGCCTGCAATCAATCCAGTCCCCGCTAGATCCGCTGCGCCGCGCTGACCGCGTATTGCATCATGTCGCGCTCGCCGATGCCGAGGCCGGGCCACGCCTGGCGCCACTGTGCCATGTGGGGGGACGCGCGGTGGGCGGCTAGCGCGGCCTCGTCCTGGAAGACCTCGAAGATGCGGATCAGGTGGTCGTCCAGCACGTCGAACGCGAACGAATACGCTACGCAGCCGGGCTCGGCGCGGGTGTGCTCGACCATGTAACGCAGCGTCGACAGCGCCTCTTCGCGCTTGCCCGCGGCTACGCGGATGCTTCCAGCCAGGATGATCATGGCCGGCTTGTAGCACGCTCGGTCCATATCACGCGTGGCCCGGATCGCTGCCGGGGTGGGGCGGCGACTTGCCCCGGCTCGCTTTAGCCTCCATCTTCCCGGACGACCCGAGCTAAGCTGCCGAAGTAGCTTGGCTCCCGACGTGAGGAAACGCAGCGATGGCGAACGAACCCGAGCTGGTCCTGACTCCTCCAGCCCCTGTGCCGGCTGTACAACCCGAAAAAGCCACCGGCCTCGTGCCGCTGGAGACCGCGCAAAAATCCGAGCTGAACAAGCGTGTGGACAAGTTCATCGGTGAGCTGTTGGATCTGGACGCCAACAGCCCCGAGTTCGGCAAGCGCGCCGAGCTGCTGATGCGCCTCGGCCAGCGCGAGATCGCGGAGGCGGCCGGGCAGTCGAATCGCTTCCTGGAGCGTCCGGTCAAGGCCATGGCCTCCGAGTCGAGCGTCGGCGCGGACCTGACTGAGCTGCGCCGCACCGTCGAGAGCCTGGATCCGGGCCGGCGCGGCGACCTGCTCGCTCCGAAGAAGCTGCTCGGCATCATGCCCTTCGGCAACAAGCTGCGCGATTACTTCGACAGCTACACGTCCGCCCAGTCGCACATCTCGTCGATCCTGGCCCGCCTCGCGAGCGGCAAAGACGAGCTGCTGAAAGACAACGCGGCCATCGACGTCGAGCGTCAGGCGCTGTGGGCGGCGATGCAGCGCCTCGAGCAGATGATCCACGTCTCGAAGGCGCTCGACGCGGGCCTCGAGGCCAAGGCCATGGATCTGGAGAGCCTGGATCCCGCCAAGGCGAAGGCCGTGCGCGAGACCGCGCTCTTCTACACCCGCCAGCGCCTGAACGACCTGCTCACGCAGATGGCCGTGACGGTGCAGGGTTACCTCGCGCTCGACCTCGTCAAGAAGAACAACGTCGAGCTGATGAAGGGCGTGGAGCGCGCGTCCACCACCACCGTGTCGGCGCTGCGCACGGCGGTCACGGTCGCGCAGGCCATGACCAACCAACGCCTCGTGCTCAACCAGATCACGGCGCTCAACACCACCACGGCGAACATCATCGAGTCGACCAGCGAGCTGCTGAAGAAGCAGACCGCGGAGATCCACAAGCAGGCCGCGTCGTCCACCATCCCCGTGGACACGCTCAAGCGCGCGTTCCAGAACATCTACCAGACCATGGACGCCATCGACACGTTCAAGTCGCAGGCGCTCGTGAGCATGAAGACCACGGTGGATGCGCTGAGCGACGAGGTCGAGAAGTCCCGCGGTTACATCGCGCGCGCCGAAGGCGCCGCGCAGCTCACGCCGGGTGAAGCGGCCGATCCGTTTCGGCTGACTGACTGACCATGTCCAAGAGACCGCGAAGTGAGCTCGAGAACGCACTGGCGCACGCCGCGTCGGCGAGCCCGCTCGTGCGTCGCCTGTCCGACGAGGTGCAGTTCCGCTACCGGCGCCGCCGCAGGCGCAGGAAGCGCAACGTCATGCGCTTCGTGATCGCGGGCCTCTTGATGATGTTCGTCACGTTCGTGGTCATCCCCTCCATGATCGCGGCCGGCTTCTTGCTCGGTCCGCGCGGCGTGGAGGGGCTGATCGCTGCGCCGCTGATCTTGTTCGTCTGTTACGGCTCCATCCTGTACTGGGCGTTCGCGCGCAAGCCTTCGCTGCCCGCGCTTCCGGCGAAGACCGTGAGCGTGGCGCAGCTCCCCGCGCAGACCGATGACTGGCTGGACCAGCAGCGGCGCTTCCTGCCGTTTGCCGCGCAGGGCAAGCTGGACAGCATCGCCATCCGACTCGAGCAGCTGGCGCCGCAGGTGCAGAACCTCACGGCCGATCGCCCGGGCGCCGCAGAGCTCAAGCGCCTGCTCGCCGAGGAGCTACCCGAGTTGGTGCGCGGCTATCTCAAGGTGCCGCGCGCATTGCAGACGCAGCCGCTGCACGGCGGCCTGACTCCGGAGAAGCAGCTCGTCGAAGGCCTCGGCACGATCGATGAGCAAATCGGTCGCTTGCACGAGCAGCTCGCGGCGGACGACCTGCGCGCGCTCGCCACGCATCAGCGCTATCTCGATCTCAAGTACAAGCGCGACGACGAGCTGAAGTAGCTCGGCGCGCGCCGAGCTTCAAACTGTTAGATGTCTACGGGCGCGGCTGTTAGATGCGCCGCCCGGTCGTTGCGAGCGTTCCTGCGCAGCCCAGCCCAGCACGACGAATGCGGACAACAGTCCGAGCCTGCCAACGTCGGGACAGGCGGGAAAAACACGCAGACGCTCGTAGCGATCGCCGCCACTGGCGACACCCGCTCAACCGCCACGATTGACACAGACGTCACGCTTTGGCTGGCGCTGAGTTACACGCCTGCCTCGCGCCGGCGGCACGTTCGTAACGTTCGAAGCATTGTGCGGTTGCGCCGAGCCGCAGCGCGTGCCACGTCAGACACGTGCTGATCGCGCGCCGCCAGTCGCTTGCCGCACGCCGTTGCACGAGCCCACATCTTCCGGCGCGAACCGCGCGCTTTCCATGGGTTACGTGGTTGTCCCTTTCGCTGCTGTCGCTCGGGTTCGCGCGCTGCACGCTCGACACCGAGCCGCTGCGCGGAGCGCAGGTGGAGAGCGTCACGGCGCCCCCAGATGCGAGCATCGCGCCGACGCCGACGCCGACCCGGGACGCGACCGTCGTGGATGACGCGAGCGGCCCCTCGGGCGAGGACGCGCAAATCCCGGGCGCGCAGTGCCAAAGCGCGTTCGACTGTGCCGCTCGCGGCGAGTGTCGCGTCGCCGCCTGCAGCGGCGGCCGTTGCGTAGACGCGCCGGCGCAACCTGGTACGCCTTGCGGGACAAACGGCGTCTGTTCCGAGACCGGCACCTGTGGCGAGTGCCAGCGCGGCCAAACGCGCTGCGCGAGTGACCGCTCGCAGTCCACGTGTGGTGCCGATGGTCGCTGGGCCGCGCCCGCGAGCTGCAGCCACGGTTGCATCGCGAGCAGCTGCGCCGACTGCACGCCGGGAGCTGCCGAGTGCGCGGGCAATGCGGTCCGGGTGTGTGAAGCCAGCGGCGGCTGGTCGGCGGCGATCGAGTGCAAGCTCGGCTGCGGCGCGGGCGCGTGCCGCGTGTGCATGCCGGGCGCCGTGCAGTGCACGGACGCCGCTCAGAACGTGCGCGCGTGCTCGGCGGACGGCCAGTGGGGTAGCAAGTCCGCTTGCCCGAACGGCTGCGCGAACGGTCGTTGCAACGAGTGCAAGCCTGCCGCTGTGCGCTGCAGCAACGGCATGGAAGAGACCTGCGGAGCGGATGGTCGCTGGGGCAGCCCGCAGAGCTGCGGTGCCGCGGGGTGCGCCGCTGATCGCTGCGCGCAGTGCAAGGCTGGCTCGACCGAGTGCTCCGGCGACATGCTGCGCGTGTGCTCGCAGGCTGGCAGCTGGGGCGCGGCCATGGCATGTCCGGGCGGTTGCAGCGCCGGCGCGTGCAACGCCTGCATGCCCGGCGAGGTGCGCTGCGTCGACGGCAGCGGCGTGCAGACGTGCGGCGCCGACCGGCAGTGGTCGAAGGCCATGCCGTGCAGCGCGGGCTGCGACGGCACGCAGTGCGCCCAGTGCATGGACGGCGCGGTGCAGTGCGTGAGCAGCGTGGAGCTGCGGCAATGTGTCAACAAGCGTTGGGGCAGTGCCACCGGCTGCCGCCCCGACTCGATGTGTGACGCCACGCCAGCGGGCGGCAACAGCTGCCCGTGCAACCCGGGCTTCGACGACCCGCACCCGAACCCGGGCACGTGCGTGCGGCGCAACTGACGCGCTACTTCTTCCAGCGGATCGGGGTACCGGTCGCGGGCCGGATCTCGAAATCGATCGGCTTGCCCTGCAACAACAGGTCGATGGCGCGGACCAGCTCGCGACGCTTGACCTGCGAGGGCTCTTTCCAGTTGTCGTCGCAGCGCCCGTGGTAACGCAGCGTGCGCTGAGCGTCGTACAGAAAGATGTCGGGCGTGCAGGTTGCGCCGTACGCCTGGGCGACGCGCTGGGATTCATCGCGCAGGTACGGAAAGTTCAGCTGGCGCGTGCGCGCACGTGCCTGCATCTGCGCGTAGCCTTCGTCGGGCAGCGCCTTTTCGTCGTTCGAGTTGATGGCGCAGAAGCGCACGTTGTCCGCGTAGTCGCGCTGCATGCCGATGAAGCGCGACTCGTAGGCTTGCGCGTACGGGCACGTGTTGCTCGTGAAGACGACGACCAACAGCTTGGCGCCGTTGAACGATTCGATGGAGTATTTCTTGCCGTCCGTGCCGAGCAGAGAGAACGCGGGTGCGCTGCTGCCGAGCACCAGCTCTTTCGACTGTGCGATCATGTGGAAGACCCCTGAGCGCGCCGGACCGGCGGCTCTCACAAGCGTACCGCAACCGCAGCCGTAGGCGGCTGGAATAGCGGCGCCAGCTCCTGTCGCATGTATGCCTGCGCGGATACGTCTCGACATGCGAGCGCCGCTGCCACCACGCTCATTGGCCGCGCGCGCCGCTGTGCTTTCGTACGTGGTCCACGATCGCGTCGGGAGCCTCGAGCATCAACATGTGTCCCTTGCCCTCGAGCCACACGCTCTCCGCGCCGTGGATGCGCCCGGCGAGCTCGCGCGAGTGCCAGGCCGGGCAGGTGCGATCCTGCGTCCCACACAGCACCACCGCGGGCACGGGGATCTCGCTCAGCCGATCGTAGTGATCGTCGTCCAGCATGGCGTTGAGCATGGGCCAGGTCAGGTCGACGCGCTGCGACAAGAGGACCTGGCGCGTGTGCTCGACGTGCTGCGGCGCAGGATCTGCGCCGAACAGCTGGCGCACCATGGCCTGGCCCACGCCAGGTGTCCTCCACAGCCAGCGCAGCACGCCGCTCTTCAGCAGCGGCACTTGCAGCTTGTTTTGCGCGCTGCCGCGCGCGACGGCGCCCGCGTTCGCACCGAGCAACACGAGCCGGCTCAGGTGCTTGCGCGCCGCCTCCGGCTGCTGCAGGCAGAACACCACGCTCAGAAATCCGGCCATGGAGTGCGCCACGAAGCTGCCGTCCTGCACCCCGTAATGCTCGAGCAGCGCGCGGTAATCGGAAGCGAGTGCCTGCGGGCCGAGTCCGTCCGAGCCGATGCTGGAGCGCCCGTGGCCGCGCTGATCGAACGCGATCACGCGATGCCCCGTCTCGACCAGGCGCGCGAACACCTGCGTGTAGACGCTGACGTCCAGCAAGTAGCCGTGTGCGAGCACGACGGTGGGGCCCGCGCCCGCGCTGATCGTGAAGAGGCGCGTCCCGTCCGGGCGCTCGATCACCTGGACATCTCCGCGCGGCAGGCTCTGCGAAACATCGGTCATCACGCAACTCCGTAGGGCAGGGCGGCCGAGCGTACGGGAGCGTGGCGCGAGTAAGCAAGCGCGGCGCTTGCTAGAGTAGCGCTCTAGAGTCATACTCTAGTCATGTCCACGACCGCGACTCGCGCGCGCATCCTGGCCGAGGCCACGCGCCAGCTCACCGAGCTGGGGTACGCCGCGTTCACCATCGCCGGCGTGCGCGATGCGCTCGGGCTGTCGAGCGGCAGCATGTTCCACGCGTTCGCCTCCAAGCCGGCGCTCGCGGCTGCCGTGTACGTGGAAGGCATGGCCGACTATCAGCGCGCCGCGATCACCGCGATCACGAGTGCAGACTCGGCGGACGCCGCGCTGCGCGCGTTCATCGCGGCGCACCTGGCCTGGATCGAAGACCACCGCGCGCTGGCGCGCTACCTGTTCGGCAGCTTGCCTGACGAGGTCATGGCCGAGGCAGCGCGTCCACTCGCCGAGCACAACGCGCAGTTCTTCGGCGTACTGGATGCGCTCTACCTGCGGCTCAGCCGCGCCGGGCTGATGGCTGCGCTCGATCGCAGTGTCGCGCAGGCGCTGTGCATCGGGCCCGCGCAGGAGTACGGCCGGCAGTGGACGCGCGGCCTCGCGAGCATCCCGCCCCGCAAGCTGACGCGCGCGCTGCAAGCCGCCGCTCTCGCAGCACTGGCCAGTACGAGCTCGAGCACTGCGCGCACGCGCCGCAACACCAGGAGGACTGAACGTGACTGACACATCCCCCGTGACGTACGAGCTGCGCGAAGGCGTGGCGCACATTCGAATGGACGATGGCAAGGCCAACGTCATGAGCGAGCGCATGCTGCACGCGCTGCACGGCGCGTTCGAGCGCGCGCGCGGAGATCGAGCCGTGGTCCTGCTCTCGGGGCGCGAGCGCATGTTCTCGGGCGGCTACGAGCTCGAGCTGTTCTCGCGCGGACCCGAAGCCATCGTGCGCACCTTGCGCGCGGGTGGCGAGCTCGTGGAGCGCATGGCGGGCTTCCCGTACCCGGTCGTGGTCGCGTGCACAGGTCACGCCGTGGCGCAGGGCGCATTCACTCTGCTCGCTGCGGACGAGCGCATCGGCGCCGCGGGCGCGTTCAAGATCGGGCTGAACGAGGTCGCGATCGGCTTGACCATCCCGCACTACGGCGTGGAGCTCGCGCGCATGCGTCTGAGCCCCGCGTGGTTCAACCACAGCACCATTACGGGCGCTTTCTACGATCCGGAGGCTGCGCTGACGGCCGGCTTCCTGGACGCGGTCTGCGAGCCGGCCGCGGTGCTGGACCGCGCGCGCGCAGCCGCAGAGCGCCTGACGAAGCTCGACATGCCCGCCCACGCCGGCACGAAGCTGCGCGTGCGCGGCCCGGCGCTCGCCAAGATCCGCGAGGGCATCGAGCAAGAGCTGAAGCTGTCCTGAAGCGTGCCCGGTTTGCTGCGGCCGCGGATCGCGGTAGGAAGCGGTATGCCGCACGCACGCTTGCCGATCCCGCTGTACTACGAGCTGCATGGCCGAGGTGCGCGCCTGTTGTCGATCTCGGGCAGCGGCTCGAACCTCAACATGCGCCCGACCATCGTGACCCATCCGGCGCTCGCCGAGCTCGAGATCCTGTCCTACGAGCATCGCGGGCTGGGCCGCAGCGGCGCGGCGCCCGAGACATCACAGATGGCCGACTACGCGGACGACGCCGCGCGCTTGCTTGATCATGTCGGCTGGGACAGCGCCCACGTCATCGGCGTGTCGTTCGGTGGGATGGTCGCCCAGCACCTCGCGCTGCGCCATCCGGAGCGCGTGCAGAGGCTCGTGCTGGCCTGCACCTCGTCGGGCGGCGCGGGTGGCAGCTCCTATGCGCTGCACACGCTCATGCATCTGAGCACGGCGGAACGCTGGCAGACCACGTTGCCGCTGTTCGACACGCGGCCTGCGGAGGTCGAAAAGATGAGGCAGCTGATGCCCGTCATCCTGGAGCAAGTCGTCGACCCGGCCACCGACCGCGGGGCCCGCACGCAGCTGCGCGCACGCGCCGCGCACGACACCTGGGAGCGCCTCTCCCAGCTGCGCAGCCCCACGCTCGTATGCGCAGGCCGCTACGATGGCATCGCCCCCCTCGCGAACTCCGTGGCCCTGGCGTCGCGCATCCCGGGCGCCAAGCTCTGGGTGTTCGAAGGCGGCCACAGCTTCCTCCACCAGGACCGCCGCGCGCTCTCCACGGTCGCGCGCTTCCTCCAGGGAGCGGACCTCGCCGACGCGCAAGGCAGCCCGCTCGGAGCCGCGTAGCCCGTACAGAGAGCTGCCGCGCGGCCCGCGCGCTGCGGGCATGCAGGTGTGCCTCAACGGGGCTGACTTGCTGCTGGGAGCGGCGTCGATCCGGCCATCCTCGGCCGCGCGGCTGGTGCTGATCTTGCTGCGTTCGACCGCATGCCTGTTCGGCTTTCAGTTCCTTTCATTTCCGGCGGGAACAGCGTGCTCGCGTTCGTGGCGCCTCACGCGCTCGGCTCGACGCCGCCCGACCTTCTGTCATGTCTGTGCGCACAGCTGCGCGGACTGGGTGCGTCGCTGTTCGTCGTCTCGGAGCAAGCTTGGTTGTGCCTGCGTCCAGAGGGTGAGCTGTCGCACGTGCTGTGCGAGCCGGCCGACATCATCGCGCTGTGTCGCGCCTGGGATATTTCGCCGGCGGCGCTGCGCGCAGGTGCGCTGTCCGCGCTCGTGATGGACGCGCGCGGCAGACTGCGGCACAGGCAAAACGTGCTCAGTCACGAGGAGCCGCTGCTGCTCCTCGCCCGCTGTCTGACCCAGTCATTGCGCGAGCTCGATCAGCGCATCGATCGCAGCGAGCTCACGCGCAACGAGCTGTACGCCGCGAGCCTGGCGAGCGGGATATCGGCCGTGCTGTCGGCGAGCGGCTCGCCGCTGCCGGGCGACTACGCCAGCCCGCCGCCGCAGCCCACAGCGGCACCCAGCGGCGGGCGACCCGGCCAACCGCCCGCGCGTTGACGGCCCGTGCAGGGCGTGTTGTACGCTCCGCGCATGAGCATGGTGGAGAGCGGGACGAGCGCGGGCATCTGGTGCGCGGTCCTCGCCGGCGGCCGCTCCGAGCGGCTGGGTCAACCCAAGCAGCTGGTGACGATCGCGGGCGTGCCGCTCGTGCGGCGCATCGCGCACGTGGTGCTCGAAGCTGGCTTCGCGCGCTGCGCGATCGTGCTGGGCTGTTACGCCATCGAGGTGGAGCAGGCGCTCATGGGCCTGCCGCTCGAGCTACTGCCCAATCCCGAGTGGGAAGAGGGCATGGCCGCCTCGATCCGCCGCGCCGCGCGCTGGGCGGAGGGGTCTGCGGGGCTCGTGCTCGCGACGTGCGATCAGTGGCGTCTGAGCGCTGAGCATCTCGGCCGCCTGCGCACGGCCATCGCTGGCCCGGAGGACCTGGCCGCGTCGCACTACGAGAACGGGACGGGCGTTCCGGCGGCGTTCGGCAGCGCGTGGCTCGGGCGCCTCTCTGGCCTTTCCGGCGGTCGGGGGGCGGGCAAGCTCCTGGCTGCAGCCGGCAGCGTGCAGCGCATCCCCTGGCCCGAGGGCGCGGACGATCTGGACACCGAGGCAGACCTGGCCCGAGCCCGGGCGCTCGCCTAGCCCGGCGGTGGCTCGCACCCAGCGGAGGAGCTGGCCTCCGCTGGTACTGCAACAGCTCTACTTCGTCTTCTTCTCGACCGGCTTCTTGCCTTGGTCTTCCTGCTTCTTACGCCACGCGGCCAGCTTGCGACTGGCCCGCACCTTTTGCTTCTTGCGGGTGGAGGGATCTTGGGGGGTAGACATGCCGGCTTGGTACCACGGGCCGCGCGGCGCCCGCAATCGTGGACCCGGCGAGCGGAGCTGCCGCCACGACCGCCGCTGTGATGCTCTGCGTTACCAGCGCTTGTACGGCAGGAACTTGCCGTTCATCGTCACCACGACACGGTCACCCTTGGGGTCTGCCTGCTTGTTCACGTCCAGGGTGAAGTCGATCGCGCTCATGATGCCGTCGCCGAACTTCTCCTGGATCACGTCTTTGAGCGCCAGCCCGTACACCGCGAGGATCTCGTAGAAGCGATACAGCAGCGGATCCGTGGGGACCGCGCGCGAGCCGAGGCTGTTACCCTTGATCGGGAACTTGCTCAGCGCGAACGTGGTGTCGTCGTCCAGCTCGAGCAGCTTGCGGAGCTTGGTTGCGATCTCCGGCGTGGTGGAGTTCTCCCCATAGAACACCGAGGCGATGTACACCTCACCCATCTCGACCGCCTTCGCGATCTGATCGAACGTCAGGCCTTTCCTCTCCTTGGCTTCGAGCAACAGCGCGGACATCTCAGCGGTCTCCATGTCTGCCTCCCAATGAACACAGCCTAGTGGCCGCGCGTTTCATCGGAGTTTCGGTACGACCGCGTGCAGCTCAGTGAACGCGCAAGGGCGTATAGCGTTCATCGCGAGGCGCCGGGCCGGCCGCATGACCCGTGAACAGGCGCTGCAGCAGCGGTGCGGCGAGCAGCGCGCTGAGCGCGATCGTGGTGAGCAGAAAGCGCGGCCCGTAGCTGCTCGCCCACCACTGCTCGTACTTCGCGAACGTGGCGAGCTGCGCGAGCGCGCAGCCCCCGATCAGCAGCGCATCGAGCGGCGCGCGCCGCAGCAGCAGCGCCGCTCCGAACGGCGCGAGCAACACCGCGGGACAGCCGACGAATAGACCCAGATGTTGATCGCTGAGCTGCGTCCACAGCCCAGACCAGAACGGCTCATTGAAGAAGGTGCGATGCGACGCCTCGAGCACCATCTTTCCGTGCTCGCGCACCAGCACGCGATCGTAAGGCGTGGTCCACGGTGAGCCGAACATGTGCTGGTTCAGGGCCAGGAGCCCCGCGAGCGGCAGCGCAGCGCACGCGCCGAAGCGCAGCATCGGCAGCATCTCGCGCCGCAGCAGCAGGTACAGGCCGAGGACAGGCAAGAACGTCAGGTTCGTCCACTTGGACCAGACCGCGAGCCCCAGCAAGAAGCCCGCGAGTGCGGCGCGGCGCGAGAGCAGCGCCATGATGGCGCCCATGCTCAGCAGGCTGGAGAACAGGTCCGGCGCGAAGTTGTAAGCCGACGCGCGCAGGCACGTGCCGAAGCCGTAATACAGCGTCAGCGCCGTCGCGAGCGCGGTGGACGTGTAGCGCCGCGACCCGTACCAGACGAGCATGAGCAAGAGGCTGAGCTGCACGAGGTTGAACGCCAGCAAGCCGCGATCACGCCCGATGACGTAGAACGGAAGCGCCGCGGCCGGCATCAGCACGGGGTGCTTCGGGTACCACTCGCCGCGCAGCCCCTGGCTGACGAAGCTCGACGCCTGGTACTGCCGGCGCTCGAAGTTGTTCTTGATGTCCAGGTCGCCGTCGCGCAGCAGTGACAGCAAGGTCGCGCGATAATACGGACAGTCACCGACCAGGAAGCTCGGATGGTCTTGCCAGCGGCCCCCGCGCTTGCGCAAGCGATCCACGTGGTACTGGGGCATGACCTCTTGCAAGGTCAGCCCGACCAGCAGCCCCACGAAGACGAACAGCGCAATCAATCGATGACGCGACAGGACCGCACGTATGAAAGCCCAAGGCCGCAACATCCAAGGCCGGCAACATAACGTACGGTCCTATCGCGAACAACCCACACGTGCAGCGCACAGTGTGCTGACACGTGGGTGTCAGGTGTGTGCCGCGCGCGGGGGCGGCATGCGCTTCGCTTCGTCGCGCGCAGGCTCGCTCTTGTCTTCGGGCGTGGTGGGCTGGTCCGCCGGTACGGCGTGGTCGCTCGGCTGGATCTGCGAGCCGTGGGCGCGCGCATAGACCTGCGTGAACTCCGCGCCCATGAACAAGATCTGCGCCGCGTAGTATACCCAGATGACGAGCACGATGATCGAGCCGGCGGCACCGTAAGGTGACGCAACCGACGCGCGACCCAGATACATCCCGAGCGCGAACTTGCCGATCGTGAACAAGAGCGCGGTGAACGCAGCGCCCATCCAGACGTCGCGCCAGGTGATCTTCACGTCCGGCACGACCTTGAAGATCAACGCGAAGAGCGCCGTGATCACACCGAACGAGATCACGGTGTTGACCACCTGCCAGACGGCCTCGCCGCCGGGGAGCGTGTGCTCGAAAAAGCTGCCGACAGCGGTCAGCGCTGCGCTGAGCACCAGCGACACGAGCAACAGGAACGCCACACCGAGCACCATGGTGAACGAGAAGAAGCGCGCGCGCAGAAAGCCCATCACGCCAAGGCCCGGCTTGGGCTTCACTTCCCAGATGGCGTTCAGCGCGGATTGCAGCTCGCCGAACACGCCCGAAGCACCGAAGAGCAGCACGACGAGGCTGACGATCGAGCTGATGGTGCCGCCCGTCGGAGAATTCGCGTGTTGAATTACGGTCTGAATGCCCTCACCGGCCTGTGGGCCGACGACCGATCCCAGCTCGGAGGCGATGTGCCCGCGCGCGGCATCCTCGCCGAACACGAGGCCCACCACGGAGATGGTCAGCACCAAAAGGGGTGCCACCGAGAGCACGGTGTAGTAGGCGAGCGCAGCCGCGAGGCGGGTGGCGTTGTCCTCGGACCAATCCGCCGCGGTTTGTTTGAGCATTTTCCAAAGGCTTTGGAGCTTGGCTTTCATGGCTACCTGCAGGCGCATGCAGGGCCCGTTCCAGCTGCCGCGGGGCACTCACTCGCGGTCACTGGAGTTGATAGCCAGCGCGCAGATAACCGTAAATACCGGGAATATCGTAGGTCGCCGGGTTGAAGCCGTTGAGCGCGCAGCTGTAGCAAGCTGGCGGGTCGACGTTGAAGATGTTGTTCACACCTGCCGTGATGGTGAGGCGTGAGTCGAACTTAGGCAGCCACACGAGGCGTAGGTCGTTGTACACGATGGGCGCCAGCTTGTTCGTGGACAGCGCGTCGTCCGTGCGGTTCGGGTCGCTGCAGGTGCCCTCGAATTCTGCGAGGTCGCGGCACTCCTCCCGCACGCTGTGGATGTAGCGCGTGACGAAGCTCACGCCGACCTGATCGTAGAGCCACTCCAACACCAGGTTGGATTTGAGCTTGGGGAAGGCGCGCTCGGGAGTGCCGCTCACGCGACCCTCGAGCTTCACCTTTTGCACGCCATTCGCGGTCGGGATCTTCTCCCAGTAATCGAGCATGTAGCTCGTCAGCCACGAGGCGCGCAGGCGACCGAACGCCAGCATCTTGGTCTGAAACGCGAACGCCAGATCGAGGCCGCGCGTCTCGATGCCACCGATGTTCTGCAGCTGGTTCGCGAAGCGATTGATCCCGCCGAGCGCAGTGCGATCGATGCCGGCGCACAGGCTGTCGTCGCCGCCGATGATGCAGCGATCCAGCTGGATCTGTGCGTTGAGCGCGGTGATCGCGTTGTCGAGGCGGATGTCCCAGTAGCTCAGCTCGATGTCGAGGCGATCGGAGATGCGTTGGTCCTGGAGCTGCTTCGGGCTGTAGGCGAGGCTGACGTTCAAGCTCTTCGAGCGCTCCGGCTCGAGCTTCGGGTTGCCTCCGGTGATGACCGAGATCTGTTGGTTCAGCTGCGTGTAGCTTCCGTCGGCGGGCACGCCTTTCATCACGCAGCGGCGGCGTACCGCCTCCGGAACCTCCGCGCGCGTGAAGTTGCTGCACGGATCGCTCAGCACGGCGTCGAAGCGCGAGGCGCTCGCGAACAGCTCGCCGATGCTCGGCGCGCGAAAGCCCATGCCGTAGCTCGCGCGCAGCACCAGATCGTCCACCGGCTTGTAGCGTCCACCGAACTTGCCCGTGAGCTCCGGATCGAGGAACGAGTAGTCGGACACGCGCCCGGCCGCGTTCAGATCCAGCAGCGCGATGCCCGGCACGTCCGCGACGAGCGGCGCGCGCAGCTCTGCGTACGCTTCGTTCACCCAGTACGAGCCGCTCGTGGGTTGCGCGGGTACGTCCGCGCTGTCGCCCGCAGCCACCACGGCGTCCGGCTCGAAGAAGCCAGACAGGCGCCTGTGCTCCACGCCCAGACCGATGGCGAGCGGGCCACCAGGCAGGTTCGCGGGCCGTCCGTTCACGTTCGCCACCCAGTCGAACAGGCGTTGATCCGAGGCGTCGTGCTGCGTGTACGTCACGTAGCGCAGCATCTCTGGCGTGATCGTGCCGCTGCCGTTCGGGCCCTGGCCGCCGAAGATGTTGAACGGCACGCAGTCGGGGTCGCCTGGCGTGGCCGCGCTGCCGCAGCGCAGCGCGCCATCCGGCGCGATGAACGCGGGCCCGAGCGCCTGTTGCAGCTTCGACGAGTTGATCGAGTTACCGCGCCGCTGGTCGGCTCGGTTGACGCCGTACGACACGGTGGTGTCCCACGAGAACGGTCGGCCAGCGAGCGTGAACTTGCCGTCGAAGCCACCTGCCAGCATCAGCGTGTTGACTGTTTGCTCGAAGCGGCGAGGTCCGACCTCGAGTGGACGGCGCGTGACCACGAATGGGTTGGTCGCAGGATCGAACGTAAACCCGAACGGGTTGTACGGGTTAGTGGCGTCGATCCCGATCCGATCCACGCGGTTGCCGTTGCCACCCTCCGGGCCCACGAACAGCGGCTCGGGCGCGGCCTGGTTCGCCGACTCGCGCCGCGTAAACGCGACCTTGCCGTGCAGGTTCACGGAGTCGGCGAGCTGGTAGCTGAGTGTGCTGAAGGCGTTGATGCGGCGCGATGGCGTCAGCACCAGGTTGTAAGGTGCGAAGTTGAAGCTGTCCCGCTGACGGTCGTAAGCGTGATAGTCAGAAGGATAGTTGGGGCTACCCACGCCGCGGTTGAGTGTCAGGTCCAGCATCTCACCGCTGGTCGGGTCCGTGAAGCGCACGCGACCTTGAGGTGTGGCCGACGAACAGCCGAACTCACAGTTGTCGAGCCCGGGCCGTACGGAGTCCGAGAGCTCGCGATCGCGCGAGCGGACCTGCCGCTGATCCGTGTACGAAGCGCCGATCACGATCGTCAGGCGGGGTGTGCTGTTGCCGAACGTGAGGTCGTAGCTCTGCTGGAGGCCGTCCCCAGGGTGGTAGCCGCCGACGGAGGCGTTCGCCGCGGCGCCCTCGAAGCGCTTGCGCGTGATGATGTTGATCACGCCCGCGATCGCGTCGGAGCCGTAGATCGGTGAGGCGCCGTCCTCGAGCACCTCGATGCGCTCGATCATGTTGAGCGGGATCGTGTTCAAATCCGTGGCGGCCGCGACGCCGCTGGCGGACGAGCCGTTCACCCAGCGCACCCCGTCCACCAGCACCAGCACGCGCTTCGAGCCGAGGTAGCGCAGATCGGCCTCGGCGGCTCCCGCGCCGATGCCGCCGCCGTCCGGGGGCGCACCGAAGTTGCCGCTCGAGTTGTACTTGCTGTTGATCGCTCCACCGGAGGCCGGCAAGCGCTGCAGGATGTCGCCGACCGACGTGAGCCCCGTGCGCACCAGGTCTTCCTGGCTGAGCTTGAGCACCGGCGCTTGTTTGCCGGCAGCGTCGCTCAGGCGCGAGCCGGTGACGACCATCTCGTCGGCCGCGCTGCCGCCGCCAGCCTCAGCCTGGGCGCCGAGCAAGGGGGGCGGCGCGGGCTCCGGCCCGGGCGTCGTGGCGGGCTGGGTGACGCCGCCGCTGGGAGCGGCGGGCTCTGCGGCACCGCCGCCCGGAGCGGCCGGCTCGGGCAGGGCACTCGCGGGAGGCGCTCCAGGTGTGGCAGCGGAAGGCGCGCCGCTGGGAGCCGCCGCCGGACTCGCGGGCACGGCCGCGCCGCTCGGACCCACAGGCGGTTGCGCCGCGCCGGGCGCGGACGGTACGGGCGCGGCCGGGCCGCTGGGAGCTGCAGGCGGCTGCGAGCTGCCAGGCGCTGGCGGCACGGGCACGACAGGGCCGCTCGCGGCTGCAGGCGGTTGCGCTGCGTCGGGGCCTGACGGCACGGGCGCCGATGGACCGCCGCTGGGAGCTGCAGGCGGTTGAGCTGCGCCCGGCGATCGCTGCGCGGGTGCAGAAAGTCCGCCGCTCGGCGCTGCAGGCGGTTGCCCTGTGCTGGGCACTCGCTGCGCAGGCGCCGATGGTCCGCCGTATGGAGCTGCAGGCGGTTGCACTGCGCCCGGCGATCGCTGCGCGGGTGCAGAAGGGTTGCCGCTCGGAGCTGCGGGCTGGGTTGCGGGCGCCGAGGGCGCGCTCGGGGCTGCGCCGGGGCGTGGCCGCGCTGGGCTCGCCGCGCCGGCCTGAGCTTGCCTTGTGGGGGGTGCAGCCGCGCCAGGAGCCTGCGGCCCCGCTTGCGCGTGGGCATCCTGGCCATGCGTCACAAACACAAGGAGCGCGCACGACAGGCTCGCGCGCGAGACTGAAGAGAACCACGCTAAGCACTTGCTCATCGCCCGCGACTACCATGGGGCGGGTTACGGAGTGGTAACGAACCGCTTACACACTGCGTCACGGCGTCCTACACTGCGCAGCGCCCCGCTCGCACCAAGCCAATCGAGACTAAGCCACGTCACGAAGCCCGCCAGGGCTGGCGAGTGGACTCTCGCTTTCGACACTCACCAAGTGCCCTGCGGCACTCAGCCGTGCTCGCGCGCATCCGAGTCGCCGCGCATGCGCTGACGCCTCGACACGAAGCGCTGCAGCGCGATGCTCGCGCCGATCAGTGCGGCGATCAGCAGCGCCGCAAGCGCGATGTTCTGCGGCGTGGGCTTCTTGAACGTGTCGACCAGGCGATCGGTCAGCAAGGTGAGCGCTGCGATGCCGAAGAACATGCCGGTGATGTTGCCGAGCAGAAACGGCACGACCGGCACCGCCAGCGCGCCCGCCAACAGGTTGATCGCCGAAAAATTGCCGACAGGCAGAAGCCGCGCCGTCACGGTAGCCGAGAAGGTGTGCGTGTGCAGCTGCTCGCGGAAGCGCGTCAGCTTCGGCGTCTGCATGCGCCGCAGCACCGCGCCGCTCGCGATGCGTCCGAGCCCGCACGACAGCAGCGCCGAGCTGAGCGATCCACAAAGCGCATACGCGAAAGATTGCGGTGGATCGAACACAAGCGCCACGCCCGTGATGAGCGCCGTGATGGGGATGAACGCGCTCGCGAGCAACGCGTAGATCCCGATCACGCATAGCGGCCCAAACGGACCGGACGCAAAAGAGCGCAGCAGCTGTCCGAGCTGGCGCGCGGAGGTCCACTGCTCGGGCACGAAGCGCTGCCAGAGCGCGAACGAGAGGGCGAGCACTGCCACGAGCGCGGCGCCGATGAGGAGGAGTCGCAGGCGAGACTGCGGTGCTGGAGGCAACTCGGGTTTCATGTCCATGGGGGTGCGGAGCGCAGAGCAGCAATCGTGCCCATTGTAGACGCTCGGCGGCGGATGTGGCTCATCTGGACGCAGCCGTGCCTCACATTTGCGTCCGGGCGCGGCGCTCACAGTGCAAATCGTCGCACTACGATCGCGCCGGGGGGTGGCCTGCACAGGCCTCGTCAGCAGCCATTGGCGGCAGCTGAGCTTGCCGCTCACGGCAGCAGAGCTCGTAGCGCGGTCTGGCGAGTTCAGCACCAGCTACGCACTGTGCCCCCACACAGCAGCAAGCGCACGCGTGCGAGCTGGCGAGTTCGGCAACTCGTCGTTTGCGTCGCGCATGTGCTGCAGCGGACAGCGGCGGTGATGCGCCCGCGTATCAGCAGAGATGAGCATCGCGCGTGATCGAAATTACGGACTCAAATGCATCGTTCGTTAGCTTGATCAAAATCCATTTTGCGCTTGCGAGCGTGTGCCGATTGTCAGAACCTCGCTGCTCTACACGCACCTCGAGCCATATGCTCCCGCCCCGTTAGATCGCGAAGCGAGCGCACAGAATTGTCCCAAGCGTTGTGGCAGTATTCAGCAAGAGTTATAACGCCCCATTGAACGGCTACCGCGGTCTGTGCGCGCTGGCCGTGTTCCTGTATCACGCCATCGGCGCGGGCCTCGTGCCGCTGAGTGAGCTCGGCGTGCTCGGCTACGCGAGCTCCACCCTGCGCTACGGCGTGGAGCTGTTCTTCATGATCAGCGGTTTCGTGATCGCCGGCAGCTTGCAGAGGCAGCCCGAGATCGGCGCATTCCTGCGCGATCGCTTCATCCGCATCTACTCCGCGTGGGCCCCGGCCGTGGCCGTGCTCACACTCGCGATGTGGGCGCTGCGCTTCAAGTTGTTCGAGGACGTGACAGCTTCGCGCGCCCTTGGGATCTTCTTGCTCAACTTCTACCTCGTGCCGCCGTTCGTCCCCCAGTCATGGCAAACGGCGGATGGCCTGCAGCCGTACGTGAATCCAGCGAGCTGGAGTCTCACGTACGAATGGGTGTTCTATCTCGCCGCAGCGGCGTGCGTCGCGCTGCGCTATGAGAAGGATGCACCCGTGCGCGCGCTGCGCTCGGGTTGGCTGGTGCTCGTGATCGGGTTCGTGATCGCGTTCCCGCGCGCGCTCTTCTTTCTGCCCGGCCTCGTCGTGTTCCGTTACGCGCGCTGGTTCGAGCGGCACAAGGCGCTCTTGCGCATGCCGTGGCTCAGCCTGCTCACGTTCCTGTTCGCCTGGAGCATGACTGGCGCGGACAAGGCCGAGCTCACCGAGACCATGCTGGACTGGGCACGCGACGGTCGCCTCCTGCCCGCACTGCTCGCGCTGCTCGCGGCCATCCACATGTTCGCCAGCATCACGCTGTGCGCGACCCCGCGCTTCAAGTTCCTAGAGACGCGGCCGTTCCAGTTTCTCGGCAAGATCAGCTACAGCTTCTACCTCTGGCATGCGCCCGTGATCGGCGCCGCCAAGCGCCTGGTGAGCGCGCTGATCGTGCCTCAGATCGGCGCATACGCCGGCCTCGCGTGCTTGATCTTCGGCTCGCTCGCGTTGACCGTGCCGCTAGCCTGGGCCGCGTTCGAAGTGTGCGAGGTGCGCTTCGCGAGCTGGCTACGCGAGCTGCTGAAGCCGCAGCCAACGGCGGCGATCCTCCGCGTCCAGATCTCGGACGCGGAGTAGCGCGCGCCGCTCACGGCTGCGGCTCACAACGTCACGGTCTGCCAGTTGCCGCGCCCGAAGCGGTGCATCAGTCCCAGCCCGAGCACGCACACGTAGACGAGCTCGCCGCCCCACGCGCCGAAGACGCCTCCGCCGAACGCAAACGCGCCGAGGTACACCGCGGGCAAGCGCACGAGCCACGCCAGCCCCGCCTGCAGCATGAACGGCCAGCGCGTGTCGCCTGCGCCGCGCAGCGAGCCTGCGGCCACGATGCCCAGCGCATCTACGATTTGGAAGAACGCGCCGAGGGCGAGCAGCGGGCGCGCCATGCGCAGTACCTCGCTGTCGTCGGCGAACAGCCCGAGCAGCGCCTCGGGCGCGCCCAGAAACAGGGCGGCCACCGCGCCCGCGAGGCCCAGCGCGAGATACACCGCCGAGCGATAGCTGCGGCTCGCAGCGGCGAGATCCCCCGCACCCAGGTAGCGCCCGATCAACGTGCCAGCCGCGGTGGCGATCGCGACGGCTTGCATGAACGACAGCGACAGTAGCTGCAGCATGGCCTGGCTCGCGGCCATGGCCGTGGTCCCCATGCGCGCCACCAAGGAGGTGAAGATCGCGAACGTGGTCATGTCGAGCAGCCACTGACCGCCGATCGGCAAGCTGGTCGTGGCGAAGCGCACGAGCTGCGAGCGATCTGGCAGAGTGGGCGAGGTGCCGTAGCGCACGCGCATGCGGCGCTTGAGGAACGCGTGCAGCAGCACCGCTACGATCACGTAGCTGCCGATGCTCTGCGCGATGCCGGCGCCCGCGATGCCCAGGTTCGGAAAGCCGAAGCGCCCGAAGATCAGCACGTAAGCGGCCACGAAGTTGATCGTGACGCCCAGCGCCACGGCCTTCAGCGGGGTGCGCGTGTCGCCGATGCCGCGGAAGAACGCACACAGCGCGAACTCGGCCACGACCGCGGGCCCACCCGGCAGGCGCGCCATGCCGTAGTCCACGGCCAACTTCTGCAGCTCGGGCTCGATGCCGATCAGCGCGTATAGAGGCGGTAGAAACAGCGCGATCAGCGCACTCCACAGGATGATCGCCGGTGTGCCCATCCACATCGCTTGCCACACCCAGCCGCCGCACAGGTTGCGTTGCTTTGCTCCATCGTGGCGCGCCACGAAGGTCTGCACGCCGCTCGCGATGCCTGCGAAAGGCACGAGCAGCGTCCAGATCCACGTGCCGGAGAAGCCACAGGCGCCTAGCGCGGCCGTGCCTAACTTGCCGATCATCGCCGTGTCGATGACGTGCATCAGCGTCTCGGCGAGCGTCTGCAGCACCACCGGATACGCGAGCATGGCCACCTCCAGGATGGCGCCGGGCGGCGCCTCATCTTCCTGGATGGGCTGGTTGTGAACGCTTTCTTGAACGGACATCGAAACTACTCCAAAGAACGGTTCCCCCTCGCGGGCGGTCGACGCCACCGCGGCTGCGAGAGCCGTGGTGTGCTGCATGGACGTGGGCTGAGCGCGGAGCGGAGCGGCGTTGGCTCTGCTCGTGCGAGCGCTAGCGCGTTACGTGTGTCCCAGGGACAAAAGGCCGGCAGACACGCGCACGCACCCAGTACTGGGTGGTTTGTGCATGCGTGTTGTGCCGAAATGGGCAGTCATCGACCCGCTGTCCTGGTGACCGAGCAATCCGACCCCAATGTATCGGCGGCAGCGCTCGGTGCAAGTCGAAGACACACATGGGGCGTTGCCGCTGTCCGCGGCTTCTAGGCTTTGCAGGATCGAAGCCCGAGAAGCTTGGAATTCGGCGCACAAGCAGCCCTCAGCTGCAGGATTTCACCGCCTGCATTGCCGCGTTTTTCACATTTGGCGCTCACGCCTAGCCTGCGGTCAGCACACTGTGCATTTCTCGTGCGACGGCACTTCGCCTACGAATGCATGCTGTCCGCAGTCAAGTCTTGCGCTTGCGCGAGCGCACCGCGGCGACGACGCGTTTGCTTGCCGCCGTCAGCGGCGCGCGGCGCGGGCGCGGGTGAGCCCAGCTGCAGATCGGACACGACTTGGGCTCGTGGCGCAGCGCGGGGCAATGCTCGCGCCCGAAGTAGATGATCTGCAGGTGCAGCGCGTGCCAGTGCTCGGGCGCATACAGACGCTTCAGGTCGGCCTCGGTGCGCTCCACGTTCTTGCCATCCGACAAACCCCAGCGCGCGGCCAGGCGATGAATGTGCGTGTCCACGGGGAACGCGGGCATGCCGAACGCCTGGGACAGCACCACGCTCGCCGTCTTATGGCCGACGCCCGGCAGTGCCTCGAGCGCGGCCAAGTCTGCGGGCACCACGTCGCCGTGCCGCTCTCCGAGGAGCTGCGCGAGCTTCGCGAGATTGCGGGCCTTCGTGGGTGCGAGGCCGCATGTCTTGATCAACTGCAGGATCTCCTCCACCGCGAGCTCGCGCATGGCAGCGGGCGTCGGGGCACGCGCAAATAGCGCAGGCGTGACCATGTTCACGCGGGCGTCCGTGGTCTGCGCCGACAACATCACGGCGACGAGCAAGCTGAATGGATCGCTGTGCGTGAGCGGGATGGGTGGCTCAGGATAGAGCGCTTGCAGCTGCAGGCGGATCCGCTCCGCCTTCTCGGTCTTCTTCATGACGGCGGCGCAGTCTACACCGCTCAAAAGCAAACGGCCGCGCCCCTTGCCGGGAGCGCGGCCGCCGCTGTCGATCAGACAGGCCTCAGAAGATCTTGCACTTCGCGTTGAAGCCCGAGGGCAAAGCGTCCTTCCACGGAGAGGGGCTCACGCCGTAGGTGTGCGCCTTGAAGAACTTCCAAATGTCGCCGGCGAAGCCGCCGCCGCCACAGTGGCCGCCGCCGTGGTCGCAGTTGATCACGAAGCCGCCGCGCTTCTTGAATGCGTTGTCGGCAGTCGCGCTCGTGTTCGCGAAGTCCACGATCACGACGTCACGGCCCATCGCGCCGTGAATGGTCATGAGCGCGGGGGTCCACATGTTCTGGAACGCGACTGGCGCGGTCCAACCACCGGAGTTCGGTGCTGCGGCAGCCATGTAGTTGGAACGCGCAGCAGCCATCGCGCCGGAGAACAAGCCGCCTGCGCTGCAGCCAGTGGCGAACACGCGCTTCGGATCGACGTTATGGTTCTTGACTGCGCACGCCAGCAGCTGATCGGTGAGCTCGAAATCGCCCTTACCGAAGATCGACGTGCCCGACAACAGGTCGCCGCCCGTCGTGCCCTGGAACGAGATCAGAACACCGCCTTCGGCGACGACGCCCGAGTTCACTGCCCCCGCCATCGAGGCGTACTCGCCGGAGGTGGAGCCCGTACCATGCCAATAGAACACCATCGGCGCGGTCGGTCCTGCCGCCTTCGCGCCAGCGTTGACGCGAATGCCGCTCAAGCCCATGAAGCTGATCGTGCCGTTCTTGAACTCCGGGCACTCGCCTTTCACGGCGGGAACCACGGGCTCACCTGCTGCACCTGTCGGTGCCGGCGTTGCGGGTCCCGTCGGAGCGCCGGGAGCGCCCGGAACCGCGGGTGCACCTGCTGCGCCCGCGCCTGGAGGCGGAATGGCGGGCATCTCATTCGTCGGGAACGGCGCGCTACCCCTCGGCGGCGTCGTTGGCGCCGCAGGAGGCAGGGTGCTCACCGGCGCAGCTGGCGGCGTCGTGCTTACGGGTGCAGTCGGCGTAATGACTGGCGACGTGGGAGCCGCCGGTGGCGTGGTTGTCCCGCCAGGTGTCAGCGCCGGAGATCCGGCTGCACCTGCAGGCACCTGAGTTGTGGGATTGGGGCGTTGCACCCCAGCGTCATCCGAGCCGCACGCTCCGGACGCCGCGATCAAACCGACAAACAACGCGCTCGTTCGTATGGTCGTCCGCGCCATCATTCTTAACCTCTCCGTGCTCGTCCATCCCCCCGCGGCGCTTAGCGGCCGGCAGGGATACTGCGACAATAGCGCACTCGTGCAAAACGCGAACAACCATTGGGCCGATCACGCCAGCACTAAGTAAATCCCGTCACATCTCGAGCGATCGTCCGTATCCCCGCGCAGCTACTTGGGATCTCGGCAGAGGCTGCGTGCCATAAGCGTCGGAGAGACTGCTAAATCGACACGTCACGAAGTTTTGAAGTCGCTGTGGGAAGCTGCGTTCACACTTCGCTTAGCTAAGCGAACGGCCTGAGCCAGGCCGAGTCTTGCCGCCGTCAGCTGCAGGTCGCAAGCAGCGCGGCAGCTCAGCTGCCCACGGCTGCGAGGGCCTGCGATGCGATGCGCGTCAGCTCTTCATCGCTCAACGTAAGCGGGTTGCCTCGCATGCTGCTGGCCTGCTTGGCCTTGCTCACGAGCTGCGGCACGTCGGCCTCTCGCATCCCGTAGCTGCTGAGCCCCGGCACTTGCAGCTCGGCGCACAACCCGCGTACCCAGCGGATCGCGTCCACGGCGTGCGCGTGCGGATCCGCCGTGAGGAGCTGTGCGAGCTCGTCGAAACGCGCGCGCGCCGGCTGCCCACCCCCGCGGCTATCGAGCGCCTGCAAGTTCACCTCGAGCACGTGCGGCAAGAGCGCCGCGCACACCGCACCGTGCGGCGCCGCGAACATGCCGCCCACCGGCCCCGCGAAGCCGTGCACCGCGCCGAGGCCCGAGTTTGCGAGGCACAGCCCGCCGAACAGGCTCGCGAGCGCGAGATCCTCTCGCTGCTGCGCGTCCGGCCCGTGCAGCACGGCCGGCCGCAGGGAGCGCGCCGAGCGCACGAGCCCGGCGCGCGCCAGCGCATCCGTCAGCGGATTGGCGCGCACGGACAAGAGCGGCTCGATCAGCTGCGACAGCGCGTCCAGACCACTCGCGCGCAGCACCGCGGGCGGAGCGCCCTGCAGCAGATCGGGATCGATGAGCGCGAGCCGCGGCAGCATGTGCGGGCTGCGCAGGCTCGCCTTGACGCGGTGTTGCTCCGAGCCCAGCACGGCGTTTCTCGTGACCTCGGCGCCCGTGCCCGCGGTGGTCGGCACCGCGATGAACGGCAGCGAAGGTTGGGTCAGCGCCGCGCCGCGACCCACCACCTCCAGGTAATCGAGCGGGTCGCCGCCATTGGCTGCGAGCGCCGCCAGCGCCTTGCCCGCGTCGATCACGCTGCCGCCGCCCACGGAGATCACGGCCTGTACGCCGGCCTCGCGCAGCGCGGGGAGCTCCGCGCGCAGCTGCTCCACCGTGGGCTCACCCGTGACGCTCGAGCGCTGCAGCACCATGCCCGTCGCCGCCAGCTGCTCCTGCAGCTGGGACCTGCGGGCGAGTGAGCTGCCCGTGACCAGCAGCACGCGCGTGACGCCGAGCTCGCGCACGTGCTGGGGCAGCTCGCTCAGCTTGCCCGTCCCGAACACGATGCGCGTGGCCGTGGCGAATTCGAAGCCCTGGAGCACGCGCTAGTACTCCGCGTCGTCCGGGTGGATGTTCTGGTACTTCACACTGCTGCGTGGCTCCGCCATCATGTCCGCGACTCGGTCGCGCCAGCGCGCGTAGTGCGCGGTCTGCTTGTGCGCATCCGG
>Ga0190269_10000145_pt1 | contig 35834 bp, 31 predicted proteins | sample Popmic249IS_FD_133749 | JGI IMG/M metagenome (GOLD analysis project Ga0190269, IMG submission 133749) | Populus adjacent soil microbial communities from riparian zone of Blue River, Arizona, USA - 249 IS | ecosystem: Environmental > Terrestrial > Soil > Riparian zone | place: USA: Arizona... | reverse complement strand
TTGCTTCTTGCCGTCGAGCTCGACGCCGTGTGCCGTTCCGAGCGGCGTCTCGACGGTCACCGGCTTGGTCGGTGCGTCACGCATGAGCTCGTAGGCCAAGAGCGCGCCTATCTCTTGCGTGAGCTCGCGAAAACCGCGCGTGCTCAGCGCTTTGTCTCGGAGCAAGGTCAGCTTGTGTTGAACGAGGGGGTGCGTGATGACGTGCAGTTGTCCCGACATGTTCCCTCAAAAGACCGTTCCATCACTGGCGATGTGCAGCGGAGGGCTGCCATCAGGCCGGCGTTTGCGCGCGAGCGCACGGCCCGCCGCCCAGCTTCCGCCTTCGAGCATCGCCGCGAGCGAGAGATCCGCACCGTCCGGGCCGAGCTCTCGGCGCACGAGCGGCAGCATGCGATCGAGCAGCGCGATCGTGAGCGCACGCCATTCGACCACCAGCTCCGAGCCCACCTCGTGCTCACGACGGGTCGCGTCCGCGCTGCGCGGCGCGATCACGCCCGAGTCGATGAACAGGCCGCCGTTGCGATATTCCGCGAGACCGGTCAGCTCGGAGACATCGATCACATCCAAGCCCGCGACCGTAAGCGGATGCAAGAGCGAGTAGCACAGCCACTGCGAGAGCTTGTGCAGCGGCATCAGGCCCGCGCTCGCACCATCGCCGCCGACGGCGGCATGCTTCCACACGTCGCCCAGCGGCACCCCCTGCAACGTGAGCCGGCCCGGCCAGATGCCTTGCAGCCCATCGAGGATCAGCGACAACACCGACGCTGCGCGGATCTGACCGTCGTTCGCAGTCGCGCACAGCTTGTCGACCAAGCCGCCGACCCGCGCCTCGGGTCCGAACACGTCGGGGCGCGTGCGCACAGCGCGCCCGAGCGCACGCAGGAGATGCACGCGGCCATCGACGCCGACCAGCGGGTTGTCAGCCGCGACCTGAAAGGCTTGCTCCAGACCTTGCTCGGTCACCGCGAGCAGGCCGTCTGCGTCCACACGATAGGCTTCGCCCGCGGCCGACAGGCCTCCGCGCTTGGCCCATGCCAGGCTCGCCACTGCGAGGCCCTCAGAGCGCCCGAGGGCGGTTCCTGTTTCGCGTTCGGTGAAGCGCCACTGCGCGCCCGCGCCCGCATCGACGAGCACACTCACCACCACCAGCTCAGTCAGCCTGCGCGCGCGCTCCATGGGATCGAGCCCGGCGAGCTCGCGCTCGAGTGCAGCCATGCGCGGCACACCGCCAGCATCGAAGTGCGTGAAGCGGCTGTGCGGCGGCACGCGCAGATCCGGATAGCGTTCCTTGGTCGTCTGCGCGACCAAGCGAGCCACCTCCGGCAAGCGAGCTTCGTCCACCTCGAAGTGCTCGAGCTCGCCACGCAGTCCGATCGCGAGCAAGCGCTCCGCCCGTTCCCGGATGGTGCGCGGAGCTCGCAGCTCTCGCAGCGCAGGTGACGCGTTCATTCTTCCAGCCCTCGACCTTTCACTGTGGCGAGCATCTCCGGCGGAGGCACAGAGCCCTCGGTGTAGTAACCTGCGGCGATCTTCGCCTCGATCTCGACGCGTGCGTCTGCAGGAATCAGCTCGTTCGGGATCTTTACGCGCGTTCCGATCGTGATGCCCGAACCCGTGATCGCGTCGTATTTTACGTTGCTCATCGAGACGAAGCGATGGATGTGGCGAATGCCTAGCCAGTGTAAGACGTCGGGCATCAGCTCCTGGAAGCGCACGTCTTGCACCCCAGCCACGCACTCGGTGCGCGCAAAGTAGGCGTCCGCGCGATCACCACCGACTTGGCGCTTGCGCGCGTTGTAGACGAGGAACTTGGTCACCTCGCCGAGCGCCCTGCCCTCTTTGCGTGAGTACGCGATGAGGCCCGTGCCACCTTGCTGAGCGGAGCGGATGCACTCTTCGATCGCGTGCGTGAGGTAGGGCCGGCAGGTGCAGATGTCCGAGCCGAACACATCCGAGCCGTTGCACTCGTCATGCACGCGCGCAGTGAGCGGGATCGTGGGATCTGCGATGCGCGAGGAATCGCCGAACATGTAGAGCGTTTGCCCGCCGATGGGCGGCAGAAAAACTTCGAGATCACCGCGCGTGACGAGCTCTGGATACATGCCGCCGGTCTCTTCGAACAGCGCATGTCGCAAGTCGCTCTCGGGCACGCCGAAGCGCTTGGCGACGCCGGGCAAGTACCACGCAGGCTCGACCGCTGCTTTGGTGACCACGCAGTCGCCGCTCTCGCGCAGCACTTTGCCATCGGGCACCAAGCGCCCGGCGCTGATCGCTTCGCGCACCTCGGGCAGATCGATGTGCGCCGTCGTGACCGCGATCGTCGGCTGAATGTTGTAGCCCTGCGCCAGCAGCGGCGCGAACGCTTCAGTCACGAGATGACCGTACGGATCGATCGATACAATGCGCTCGGGATCGTGCCACGCGGGATGCGGGCCGATCGGCTTAGTCGGTGTGGTGTTCGTGAGGTCTGCTTGATGGCTCGGGTCGAGCGCGCCGGAGGCGATCGCGAGCGCGCGATAGATCGCGTACGAACCGCTGTGCGCGCCGATCACGTTGCGATGCAGCGGGTTCGTCATGGTCGCGATCAGCGGCCCGCGTTCCTGCGGTGTGGCTGCACCCCAGCGGATCGAGGGAGGCTTTTGACCGTAGTTGCTCGGATGCGTAAGCAATCGAATGTGTCGATGACGGCGGCGCTTGTCGTGCATCAGCTCATCCAGCTCCCATCGCTCTGTCCCCACTTCGCGGTGACTTTCTTCAGCTTGGTCCACAGCTCGACGCCGCCCGACCCCGTGATGTCGCCGTGGCCGAAGCGCGACGCTTTCGTGCCGCCGAACGAGAATGGCTCGCGCGGCACAGGCACGCCGACGTTCACACCGATCATGCCGCTTTGCGCATGATCCGAGACGTAACGCGCATGCGCGCCGCTCTGGGTGAAGATGCTGGTTGCATTGCCGTACGGGCTCTTGGCTTCGAGCTCGAGCGCCTCGCGAAGGCTCGCGACGCGCACCACGCTGAGCACGGGACCAAACAGCTCTTCCGTGGCTGCGGCGCTGTCCGGTGCGACCTCGTCGAGGATCGTGGGACCGAGCCAGGAGCCGCCGGCGTATGCAGCTGGTGGCTGCAGCGTGCGACCATCGAGGAGGACGCGCGCGCCGGCTTGTTGTGCGCGCTCGATCGCCGCTACGAGCCGCGCCCGCGCCTCCGCGTTGATGATCGCGCCCATGTCGCTGCCGAGCTGGATGCCCGCAGCCTGCGCGCTGATCGCTTCGACCAAGCGGTCGCAATCACCGACCGCGATCAGCAAACTGCCTGCCATGCAGCGCTGGCCGGCGCAGCCCGTGAACGATGCCACCACTCCCGAGATCGCGAGCTGCGGATCGGCATCGGGCATAAGGATGAGGGAGTTCTTCGCGCCGCCAAGCGCCAGCACGCGCTTGCCGCGCTCAGCTGCACGGGCGTACACGCTGGCCGCGACCTTCGACGAGCCGACGAACGCGTACGCAGCGATGTCCGGGTGATCGATCAACCCGTGCACTGTGCGGATGCCACCGTGCACCACCGAAAACACGCCAGCGGGATAGCCCGCCGCGCGCATCAGCTCGGCCAAGCGCAGCGAGGTGAACGGAACCTTCTCGGAGGGCTTCAAGATGAACGCGTTGCCAAGCGTGACTGCGATCGGGAACATCCACATCGGGACCATCGCGGGGAAGTTGAACGGCGTGATGCCCGCGACGACGCCGAGCGGCTCGCGCCGCAGCTCACAGCGAACACCGCGGCTCACTTCGAGCGACGCACCCTGGTCCAAGTTCTGCAGGCTGAGCGCGTATTCGACGACCTCGATGCCTTTCTCCAGGCCAGCGCGCGCTTCGCTCAAGGTCTTGCCGGACTCGGCCGCGACGCTGTGCGCGAGCGACTCGAGCTGCTCGAGCAAGAGCGCGCGAAAGCGAAACAGCGGCGCAGTACGCTCTTTCAGCGACCAGCGCGCCCAGTCACTCGCAGCGCGCTTCGCCGCTTGCACGGCCTCGTCGAGCTCGACCGCGCTGCTCTCCGGCACCGTGCCGAGCAGCTGACCGTTGTACGGGCTGTGGACCTCGATGACCTCGCCGCGTTGTGCGCGCGGCCTTGTGGCACCTGCCACGAAGTTGGCGCCGACGTACGGCGTCTCGGGCAGGTCGACCAAACGTGAAGCGATGGAGGGGTGATCGTCTGGAGGCATACGACAAGATCCAGGGTACTCGATCCTGTAGCACCCGGACGAGCCACAGGCGCGCCACTCCCAACGCTGCCAGCACACGTCGCGCATGAGACGCACACGCGCCTACTCATTTGCCGAGCAGGACCTCACCGGTCAGGTGACTGGCGCGTTCAAGCACGCGACGCACCGAGGCGTCGCGCTCGCTTGCGAGCAGCTCGTCCGCGACCCCTGCATGCAACAGGCCTGCGCGCTCTAGCGCATTGGCCACGGCAAGGCGGACGATCGGCAGGTAATAGCCGCTCGTGTCGCGTAGGACATGCAGGAGCTGTGCGCTCGCAGACGAGGGCATGCGCTCTGTGATCACGGCCGCTGCAGCGATGCTGACCTCCGCATCGATGTCGCGCACCGCAGCGAACACTGGATCGAACTGCGCGGCATCGAGGCGCTGTGCCAGCGCGGAGATCGCAGCGACGCGCGTCACGGGGCTGAAGTAGCCGTCTGGGTTTTGCAGCACGCACAAAAGGCCCTGGGTCGCTGCTTCTTCTGGGTGTTGCACGAGCGCGTCTGCGGCCGCGACCGCCACTTCGACGCTGGAATCGCGCAGCGCTCGCACGAGCGCCTGCACCACGACTTCTCCGGAATGATGCGCAAGGCTGAGCGCTGCCCCGGCGCGCGCTTGCCACGAGCTCGAGGCCATCAGCTGCACGAGCAGCGCATCCGTGGCTTCGGGTTGTGGCGGCACGTCATGTACCGCTTGCCTGCGCAGCTCGCGCCGGTGCCGCGCGCGCGCCGTCTTACGCTCGCGAATCAGGTCTGCGAGCGCAGGCCAACGCGCAGCGATCTTTTGCCACGCCGCGCCACCAAAGCGCTGCGCTTCTCCCTGCCAGCGCGTGTGCGCGAGCCAACGCGTGAGCAGCTCGCTGAGTCGCTGCGGGAAGAAGCGGGGCGACGGGTCAGCGCGTCGAAGCATGATGACTATCGTTGTGCCTCACGTGTACGACCTGTGGGTATCCGTTCGGTTTCGAGTATGAGACGTGAGACTCGCGTTTTGCAGCTGATAGCGGCGGCGCCGTGCTTCATGAACGTTTCGTACTTTGGTCGCGCATCGCGTAGGCTGTGCGGCACATGGACGCCACGGTCAGGCGGCGACGCAGCCCCATCACCTTCGTGTTTCTCGCGCTGATGATCGACACGATCGGGTTCGGCATCATCACGCCCGTCTTGCCTCAGCTGATCATGCAGATCTCCCACGAGGAAGTGGGCGCGGCGGCGCGCATCGGCGGGGCACTGTTCGCGGTATTCGCTGGGCTGCAGTTCTTGTTTGGGCCGGTGATCGGCAACCTCAGTGATCGCTTCGGACGTCGACCGGTGCTGCTGACTTCGATGCTGATGTTCGGGCTTAACTACGCGCTGATGGGGCTCGCGCCGACGATCGCGTGGCTGTTCGTAGGGCGCGCGATCACCGGGATCTCAGGCGCGATCTACGCGCCTGCCAATGCGTTCATCGCGGACGTCACGCCGCCCGATCGGCGAGCACAGAGCTTCGGCTTGGTGGGAGCTGCGTTCGGCCTCGGCTTCATCCTCGGACCTGCGCTCGGCGGCTTGCTCGGCGAGCTAGGGCCGCGTGCGCCGTTCTTCGCTGCGGCCGTGCTCGCGCTGGTCAACTTCGTATTCGGCTTTTTGGTGCTGCCGGAGACGTTGCCGCGCGAGCGCCGTCGGCCGTTCGTGCTCGCGCGCGCCAATCCGCTCGGCACACTGCGCGCGTTTCGCGGGCAGCCGTTTGTGCTCAGCGTGGTGCTCGCCGCTTTCTTCTGGCAGGTCGCGTTTCAGGTGTACCCGTCGACATGGTCGTACTACGCGATCGCAAAGTTCGAGCTCTCAGCACGGGCGATCGGGGCGACGCTCGCGATGTCCGGGTTGTCGACTGCACTCGTGCAGAGCTCCGTCACTGGCCGCCTGGTGTCGCGCTTCGGCGAGCGCCGCACTGCGCTGCTCGGCGTCGCATGGGGCGGACTGATGTTCCTGTGCTTCGCGTTCGTGCCGCAAAGCTGGATGCTCTACCCCGTGCTCGCAATCAGCGGCTTGCAGGGCATCGCAAACCCATCGGTCAACGCCTTACTCTCGCGCGAGCTCGGCCAGGAACGACAAGGCGAGCTGCAAGGCGGAATGGCCAGCGTGATCGGGCTGAGCTCGATCGTAGGGCCATTTGCGCTCACACAAACCTTGGCACAGTTCACCGGAGCGGACGCGCGCTACGTCTTTCCCGGCGCTGCATTCCTGCTCGCGGCGCTGCTAGCGTCGATCTGCTTCGTACTGCTATCGATCGCGCTCGCCCGCAAGCCTACGCCAGAGCCCGAAGTCGTCCATGCCGAAAGCCTCCAAAGCTAAACGCGTTCCTGCGAGTCGCTCACACAAGAAGTCGGCGATCACGGCCGCACGGGAGCTGGGATTGGTAGGCCCACCACCGGGCGGCCCCGAAGAAATCACTCGCGCCATCTACGAAGTCGTCGCGGCAATTCCTCGCGGGTCCGTCGCAACCTATGGGCAAGTGGCTGAGCTTGCGGGGTTGCCGAACGGCCATCGCCGCGTCGCGCGCGCCATGCGCTTTTGCCCGAAGGGCTTGCCGTGGCAACGCGTCGTCGGTCGCAAGGATGCACGTCGTGCGCAGATCGCCATCCAAGATGCAGAGCACGGCGCAAGCCAGCGCGCACTCCTGAAAGCAGAACGGGTAGTGTTCGACGACGACGGATTCATCGTGCTCAAGCGCTCCGGCTGGCTGCCGACGTAGCAGGGTCACCGCAAGCGAAGCAACTTGCTGAGCTCGCGGCCAACGAGCACCAAGCTCGAAAGCAGCGCGCACTCCAGCCAATCCGCAGCTGTGAGCGGCACGGTCGAGAACGCACGCTGCAGCGTGGGAACATACAACACCAAAAACTGAGCGCCCACTGAGCCGGCAAGCGCGACCCAAAGCCACTTGTTCCGGAACAGGCCCGAGAACGCGCTCCGCCTGTCACTGCGTGCATTGAACACATTCCACACCTGACAAAGCATCAACGTGTTGAACGCCATCGTCTGCGCGTACGCTAGATCCCCGCGCCCCTCGACAAACCCTCCAGGCAAGCCGGCGTCGAGCGCATACAACGTGACCGCCGCCATGATCAGCCCAACAAGCCCGATCCCGAGCCACATCTCCAGCGTGATCACAGGCTCACGCGTCGGCCGCGGCGGCTGATCCATCAGGCCTTCATCCGGTGGATCCACGCCGAGCGCGAGCGCAGGCGCACCATCCGTCACCATGTTGATCCACAAGAGTTGCGTCGCCACCAGCGGCAACACGATCCCCGATCGCTGCGCGGTCAAACCCAACGGCCCCGACAACACCACGCCGAAGAACATCGTCATGACCTCGCCGATGTTGGACGACAACAAGTAGCGCAGGAACTTGCGAATGTTCGCGAAGATCGCGCGCCCCTCTTCCACCGCAGCCACGATCGTCGCGAAGTTATCGTCGGCGAGCACCATGTCTGCGGCTTGCTTCGACACATCGGTGCCCGTGATGCCCATCGCCACGCCGATGTCCGCGGTCTTCAGCGCCGGCGCATCGTTCACACCGTCGCCCGTCATCGCGACCACCGCGCCCTGCCGGCCGAGCGCTTGCACCACGCGCAGCTTGTGCTCCGGATCCACGCGCGCAAACACGGACACTTCGCGCACCAACGCGTCCAGCTTCGCGTCGTCCGCGCCACGCAGATCGCGACCGGTCGTCACCGTCGGCTCATCGATCATGCCCAGCTCTTGCGCGATCATCGCCGCAGTCTTGGGATGATCGCCTGTGATCATGATGGTCCGAATGCCAGCTGCACGTGCCTTGCCAACAGCCGCGCGGGCTTCCTCACGCGGCGGGTCGAGGATCCCGAACACGCCCGCAAAGATAAGCTCGCGCTCCAGCTCGTCGGCGACGGGCTCGCCGCTCACAGCGTCAGCCTCGCGATACGCTACAGCGAGCGTGCGCAGACCACAACCCGCGAGCGCTTCGTTTCGCGCCAGGATCTCCTTACGGCGCGCATCGGAGAGCGATGCAGCCTCGGGCCCGTGCCGCTCGCTCGTGCATAGCTGCAGCACCACGTCCGGCGCGCCCTTGCAAAACACCAGCACACGCGAGCCCGCGCGGTGCAACGTGCTCATGCGCTTGCGCTCCGAAGAAAACGGCACCTCAGCCACGCGCGTCCAGTGGGCATCGTCACGCCGCACTTTGCGTGCAGCCACGAGCAGCGCGCCCTCTGTCGGATCACCCTGGATCTGCCAGCGCCCCGCTCGCTCGCTGAGCTGCGCGTTGTTCGCCTGCTCGCCGATCGTCAGCGCCCAGCGCAGCTCTTCTGCGAACGCAGGCGCGATCTCTCCACCGCCCTCCCGCTCCAGCGCGCCCACAGGCTCATAACCTGTGCCGCTGAAAGCGGCAGTCCCGCCGGCGGTCATCAGCGCGCGCACGGTCATTTCATTCTTCGTCAGCGTGCCCGTCTTGTCCGACGCGATCACATCGGCCGAGCCGAGCGTCTCCACCGCACGCAGGTGGCGCACGATCGCCTTGCGCTTCGCCATGCGCTGCACGCCTAGCGAAAGCACAGCAGTCACCACGGCGGGCAAACCCTCAGGTACCGCAGCCACTGCCAGCGCGACGCCCAAGATGAACACATCCACGAGCGCAGAGAAGCTCGTCACATGCTCGACGCCTACGATCGTCCCGATCATGAGCACCGCGATCGCGATCACCACGATCCCCAGGCGCTTGCCCAAGCTGTCGAGCTGCTTCTGCAGCGGAGTCTTATCGTCCTCCACGTGATGCAACATGCCGGCGATCTTGCCCATCTCAGTGGACATGCCGGTCGCGACCACCACTGCGCGTCCACGCCCGTAGGTCACGTTCGTGCCGCTGAAGATCATGTTATGCCGATCACCGAGCCCCACTTGCTCTGCGATCGGATCCACGTTCTTCGCGACAGGCATGCTCTCGCCGGTGAGCGCGGCCTCTGCTGTCTGCAGCGAGACCGCTTCGAGCACACGCGCATCGGCGGCGACTGTGTCGCCCTCTTCGATCAGCAAGATGTCGCCCGGCACGAGCTCGGTCGCTGCCACCTTCACGCGCTCGCCGTCGCGCACCACTTGGGCTTGCGCCGCTGTCATCTGGTTCAGCGCAGCCACCGCGCTCTCTGCGCGCGACTCCTGCAGAAAGCCCATGATCGCGTTGAACAGCACCACGGCCAAGATCGCGAGCGCCTCGTACGGGAGCGGCGAGTGCCCCTCGTACAACCACAAGCCGCCGGACACTGCCGTTGCAGCCAACAGCAGCAAGACCAGCACGTCCTCGAACTGCGCGAGGAACTTGCGCCAAGCAGGTACGGGCGGCTCACCGCGCAACTCGTTCGGACCGAACTGGCTTTGGCGCGCGCTGACTTCAGAGCCTGACAGTCCGCGCTCGGCTGTCACACCGAGCTTCTGCAGCACGGCCTCCGAGGTTTGCTGATGCGCTTCCGTACCGGAGCTTGGGATCAGAGCCGAGCTGTCCATGGGTGTGCGTCATAGCGCACGACAGGACAGCTCGGCACATCCTCAAAGAGTCATCGCTGTAACACGTGCACAATGCAGGTCCCGCCGAGACCGATCATATGCGCGAGGCCGGTTTTCGGCGGCGTCGGAATCTGCCGCTTGCCAGCCTCACCGCGCAGCTGCCAGAAGATCTCCGCGATCTGTCCGATGCCGGTCGGGCCAAACGGATGGCCCATCGCGAGCAAGCCACCACTCGTGTTCACAGGAATGCGCCCGGTGATCGCCGTCGCGCCTTGTTCCACGAGCTTGCCGCCCTCGCCTTCTGCACACAGCCCGAGGCTCTCGACGTACATGATCTCTTCGATCGTGGCCGCGTCGTGCAGCTCCACGAGCCCGAGATCCTCGGGACCGATGCCCGCGCGCTTGTACGCCTCGCGCGCCGTGCTCTCGGTGAGCGCAGTCAGCAGAGGCGTCTCGGCGCGCACGCTCTGCGATACCGATGCGCTGATCCAGATGGGATGCTTGACACCCAAACGTTTCACCACGTCTTCACTCACGAGAATCGCCGCGGCAGCACCGTCGCCCATCGGACAACAGTGCAGCACGGTGAGAGGCTCTGCGACCATACGCGCGTTGTGCACCTGCTCGAGCGTCACTTCTTCTTGGTAGTGCGCGTACGGGTTACGGGCACCGTTGTAGTGCTGCTTCACGCTCACCTGCGCGAGCTGATCCAGCGTCGTGCCGTACTTCTTCATGTGCGCCTGCGCGTCCTGCGCGAACTTCAACATCGGTCCGCTGGCAGGCCGCGGCGTCTTGGTCTCCGTAGCTTCAGCAGGCTTCGGGGCAGCCGGCTTCGCACGCGGCAGCATGTCCACACCAAGCGCGAGCGCGATGTCGAACTCCCCAGACGCCACGTCGAAGTACGCGCCGCGAAACGCGTACGAGCCCGAAGCCGATGCGTTCTCGACGTTGGTGATCGAGAGCCCCGTCTGCCCGATCGGCTCGAGCAAGCGTGCGCCGGCGGTCATGCCCAGGTTGATGTGCCCGCAAAACGCGCTCTGCACATCTTTCCACTCGAGCCCGGCACCTGTCAGCGCGCTGCTGATCGCAGTCCCCGCCAGGTCCTTGGGCTTTTTGTCGTTCCACTTGCCGTAAGGGTGCAAGCCCACCCCGATCACAGCCACCTTGCGCATACGCTCGCTTCTCCTCGAAACAGATGTCAGCCGCGGCTGACGTTGATCACGTGCGTCTGCAGGAACGACGCGAGGCCCCACTTGCCCGATGCGAGCCCGAGGCCCGAGCTCTTTGCGCCGGTGAACGGCGCCTTGTGCGTGAGCGACACGTGCTGGTTGACCCAGACGGTGCCCGCATCGATCTGACGCGCGATCTCGGTCGCGCGCTCCACGTCCGCGCCCCACACCGATGCGCCGAGCCCAAACTGCGTGGCGTTCGCACGCGCGACAGCCTCGTCGACCTCACGGTACGAGAGGATCGGTAGCACAGGACCGAACTGCTCCTCGGCCACGATGCGCGTCTTGTCGTGGACGTTCGAGAGGATCGTCGGCGGGTAGAAATAGCCTTTGCGCCCGAGGCGCTCGCCACCGGCGTGCACCTTTGCGCCGTTCTTCTTCGCGTCCTCGGTGAGCTCGATCACGCGCTCGAGCTGCATCAGGTTGTTCACCGGACCCATCTGCGAATTCGGGTCGAGACCGTCGCCGACCTGCACGCCCTGCGCGAGCTTGGTCAGTGCAGCCACGAGCGGCTCGTGCTGCGACTCGTGCACGAACACTCGTTTGACCGCCAAGCAAATCTGGCCGCAGTTCCAGAACGTCGACCAGAACAGCCGCTGCGCGAAGCGCTCGATGTCCGTGTCGGGCAGGACGATGGCGGGATCATTGCCGCCAAGCTCCAAGATCGTGCGCTTGAGATCACGCGCCGCGACCTCACCGACCTTCAAGCCCGTCGCCACCGAGCCGGTGAACGAAATCATACGCACGAGCGGATGGCCAGTGAGCTTCGCGCCCAGCGCGTTGCCGCCGCTCACTACGTTGAGCACGCCGGCAGGCAACACTTCGTTGAGCAACGAGCCGACTTGCAGCGTGGACAGTGGCGTGTACGGCGATGGCTTGAGCACCACCGTGTTCCCAGCGAGCAGCGCAGGCGCGACCTTGGACATCGCGATCATCACCGGGAAATTCCACGGCGTGATCGCCGCGACTACGCCGAACGGACGGTGCGTGACCTCGATCTTCGCCTTTGCGTCGTCCTGCGTGACCTCGTGCGGAATCGGCAGCGCAGCCGCGCCCTTGAGCGAAGCGACCGCCGTCTGCAGCTCGATCGTGGCTTGCGCGAGGGGCTTGCCTTGTTCCTGTGTCAGAGTGCGGGCGATCTCCGGCGCTTTCGCCGCGAGCCGCTCCGCCGCCGTCAGCAGCAACTTGCGCCGCGCGGCTTCATCCTGACGCCAGCTCCCAAACGCGCGCTGCGCGGATTGGAGCGCATCCTCGAGCTGAGCCTCGCTGCACTCTGGCGCCTGACCGAACGACTCTTCGGTAGCCGGATTGATCACGTCAAAGGTCTGCTGCGCGCGCTGCTGCTGACCATCGATCGACATTGTGTACTCGGACATCCGCGATCTCCCTCGTGTTGCTTGCCTGGAACGGCAGCGCGCGCGCCTCACCACGCGCAACCGCGGTTTCATCAGTACTACCAGAACGACCTGCGCCCAACGCAGTGAACGTAGACGCTATAACTTACTTGTCGTACGTTCAACAAGTTGTTACAGACCGCTCATGCAACAAGAGCCGCACGGCAAATCGCCAGGTTCTGGGCCTCCCGAGAAGGAAAGCTCGGAAACAGGGACACGTCCCCGACGGCGCACCCAAGCGGAGCGCACCGCCGAGTCGGACGACCGCCTGCTGCGAGCGGCGATGAAGTTGATCGGGCAGCGCGGCTACCGCGGCACCTCGCTCGCTGCGATTGGGGAAGAAGCCGGCTACAGCCGTGGGCTGATCAACGAGCGCTTCGGCAGCAAAGACGGTCTGCTCTGGGTGCTCGTGAAGAACATGATGCGCGTCTATGGGCGCGAGGTGAAAGAGACCCAGGGCAAGAATGTAGGGATCGAGAGTCTCTACAACCTACTCGACAATCACCGGCGCGCGCTCGAGCTCGACGATCCGATCCGCGCGCTGTACGCGCTGATGTTCGAGGCCATGGGCCCGATCCCGCAGCTGCAGCCCGAGTTTCAGAAGCTGCACCAGGGCTTTCGCAAAGACATCGAGCGCATGTTGCGCGATGGCATCGCTGCAGGCGTGTTCCGCGCTGACATCGATCCCGTCGCACAAGCCGCGGTGATCCTCGGCACGATGCGCGGCCTCGCTTTTCAATTCTTACTCGACCGCGCGGCGTTCTCGCTGGACGCCGCGTACTCGGAGCTCAAGCAAAATCTGCGCAGGAGTCTCGTCCCGTGAGCCAAACATCGCCTAAGTTTTTGCACGGCAGCCTGGAGTACTGGGCAGAGCGTACGCCCGATGCCCCCGCGCTGTCGGAGGGCTCACGCAAGCTGAGCTACGCGGGGTGGAACGCGCAAGCCGACGCGCTCGCAGAAGTGCTCGCAGAGCACGCGGGCGTGGGCCCAGATGATCGCGTGGCGCTGTGCATGCAGAACCGCCTGGAATGGTTCATCACGCAAGCGGCGACAGCTAAGCTTGGCGCACAGCTCGTGCCGATCTCGTTCCGGCTCACGCCTTCGGAGATCCACTACATCGCCGCTGACAGCGGCGCCCTTGCCTTTCTGTTCGACAGTGAGCACGCCGATGAGCTGTCGCGCGTTTGGCGCGATCAGCCTGCGTCCGACCGGCCCAGCCAGGTGCGCCTGGCCGTGAGCGTGATGCGCAGCTCGCGCAGCGACGTGGAGTCGTTTCAAGCGATCGTAAGCCAGACCGCGCGCGAGCCGCGCATCTCGACGCGTGCGCCGCGCTCGATCGTGTACACGTCCGGCACGACCGGTCGCCCGCGTGGCGTCGTGCACGGGCGGGCCAAGCCGCTCCAGGGACCTGCACGCGAGCGGGCGCAGCAGGAACATCTCGCGCGCATGCCCGACTTGGTTCGGAACCTGCTCGGTGCTCCGCTGAACCATGCAGCGGGCCAAGCCTCTGCGCGTGCGACGCACTGGCTCGGCGGTTGCGTCTACATCATGCCGCGCTTCGAGCCACGCGAGGCCCTCGCGATCATCTCGCGCGAGCAGATCACGACGACGTTCATGGTGCCGACGATGTTGAATCGCATCGTCAGCTTGCCCGACGAGGTGCTGCGCCAATATTCGGTCGCCTCGGTGAAAGTGCTGACCACCGGTGCATCACCCTGTCCCCAATCGATCAAAGAGCGCGTGATCGCGTACTTCGGCCCGGAGTGTCTGATCGAGAGCTACGGCACGACCGAGGTCGGGATCATCGCGCGCATGCGCCCCGAGGATCATCTCAGTAAACCGGGCGCATGCGGTCGCCTGATCGATGGCGTGGAAGTCGAGATCCGCGACGGCGAAGGCCGCGTGCTGCCGCAGGGTGAGATCGGCGAGATCTGGGTGCGCACACCCGTGATGATCGAGACCTACCTGAACGAAGCGCCACCGAAGGAGCTGGTCAACGGCTTCTTCGGAACGGGCGACGTCGGTCGCTTCGACGAGGATGGCTTCCTGTACGTCGTCGATCGCAAGAAGGACATGATCATCGCGGGCGGCGTGAACATCTATCCCGCCGAGATCGAGGACGCACTGCGCCGGCACCCTGCGGTGATCGATGTCGCCGCGTTCGGCGTACCGAACGCTGAGTGGGGCGAGGAAGTGCGCGCGGCAGTCGAGCTGCGCGAGAACGCGAGCGTGAGCGAAGCCGAGCTGCTGGAGTTCCTCGAAGGCCACCTGGCTGCGTACAAGCGGCCGCGTGCGATCGACTTTTTACGAGAAATCCCGCGTAACCCCGCCGGGAAGATTTTGAAGAACCAGCTACGCGCACCGTACTGGGCGAACACGGGCACACGTATCTGAAAGGACCGGCAAAGCGAGATGGATCTGCAACTGCAAGGCAAGGTGGCGTTGGTCACGGGTGGTGGACGCGGCGTGGGTCGCGGCATTTGTCTGCGACTCGCCGAAGAAGGCGCCAAGGTCGTCGTCAATGATTATCACGAGCAGCGGGCGCAGCGCGTAGCGGCGGAGATCCGCGAGCGCGGTGGTCAGGCGTTGCCGGTGCGCGCAGACATTACAGATCTAGAGCAAGTGCGCGCGATGGTGAAGGCCGCCGAAGAGACGTTCGGGCCGGTCGATATCCTCGTGAACAACGCAGGGATTCCCACGCGCGATCCCGGCGCTGAAGCCAAGAGCGGCTGGGAAGACTTCGCGCAGACGCATCCCGAGTCGTGGAAGTCGGTCCTTGATCTAAATGTCTACGGCACGCTGAACTGCACGCACAGCGTGCTGCAGCCGATGATCGAGCGTCGTCAGGGCAAGATCATCAGCATCATGTCCGAGGCGGGCCGGCTCGGTGAGGCAAAGCTCGCCGCCTATTCGGCTGGCAAAGCCGCGATCCTGGGCTTTTCCAAGGCGATCGCTCGCGAGCTCGGCAAGCACTGCATCAACGTCAACGTGGTCGCGCTGGGCGCCGTGGACGCCAAAGAGATCAGCTTCGAGCAGCTCGACGACGCTACCAAAGAGCGCGTGTCGAAGCTGTTCAAGGCGTATCCGATCGGACGTGGCTTACAGCGCTTGTCCCGCGCGAGCGACATCGCCGACGCTGTCGCGTTCCTGGCATCCGATCGTGCACAATACATCACCGGTCAGGTGCTCGGCCTGAGCGGTGGCTTCGCGATGCAGTGAGTGAGGGGACCCTGTCATGACTCAACAAACATCGTGCTTGCTGACTGAGACGCGCGGGCAAGTGCTCGTGCTCACGCTCAATCGCCCCGAGGCGAAGAACGCTTTCAACGCGGAGCTCAGCGTCGCGCTGTCGGATGCGCTCGATCGCTTCGACGAGGATCCCGCGTTGCGTGTGGCCGTGCTCACCGGAGCGGGTGGAAGCTTCTCCGCGGGCATGGATCTGAAAGCGCTGCTCAAGGGCGAACAATCGGCGACAGCGAAGCGGGGTGGCTTCGGGATCATGACGCGTCCACCGGAGAAGCCGATCATCGCCGCGATCGAGGGATACGCGGTCGCGGGTGGCATGGAGCTCGCTTTGTGCTGCGATTTGATCGTGGCGACGGAGGCCTCGAAGCACGGGTTGCCCGAGGTGAAGCGAGGGCTCGTCGCCGTCGGCGGAGGCTTGTTCCGGTTGCCGGCGCGCGTGCCCTATCACGTGGTGATGGAGCTGGCGCTCACCGGCGACTTGGTCCCTGCGCAGCGCATGCTCGAGCTCGGGCTGATCACGCGCGTGGTTCCCCCCGGTCACGCGCTCGATGCTGCGGTGGAGCTGGCGGAGCGGATCGCGGCGAATGCGCCGCTCGCAGTGCAGGCCACGAAGCAAATCTTGAGGGCGGCGCGCGCTTGGACTGAGGAGGAAGCATGGACCGAGCAGCGCAAGCTTGCGAAGCCCGCACTGAAGTCCGAGGACGCCAAGGAGGGTGCGCGCGCTTTTGCGGAGAAGCGACCTCCGGTGTGGCGCGGTAGCTGACTCGTTGGGCCGAGCCGCAGACCGAGCGCCGATCGGGAAGATTGAGTTGAAAGTGAATGCAGTGGTGTGTTCAATCGTGGCCTTACACGTTCCACGGGTGACGCATCATGGCAGACAATACTCAAGCAACTGGGCTGCAGCTTCGTTCGACGGTGAAGCCTGAAGGCATTCTCGAGCTTTCGTTGGAGCAGGTGCCGACGCCTTCTCCGAAAGCCGAGGAGGTGGTCGTGCGGGTGGATGCCTCGCCGATCAATCCCTCGGACTTGGGTTTGCTGCTGGCTGCTGCCGATCTGAGCACGCTCAAGCAGGTCGGGGCGGTGACAACCGCGCTGATCCCGCCCGAGGTACTGCGCGCGATGGGCGGCCGGCTCGGGCAGTCTTTGCCGGTTGGAAACGAAGGCGCAGGCGTCGTCGTCGCCGCGGGCAATGCGCCGGCGGCGCAGGCGCTTCTCGGCAAGACAGTGTCGATGATCGGCGGCGCGATGTATGCGAACTATCGCGTGCTGCACATCGGGCAGGTTCAACCGTTGCCCGAAGGTCTCACGCCGGAGGATGGTGCTTCCTGGTTCGTGAATCCCATGACCGCGCTCGGCATGGTGGAGACCATGCGGACCGAAGGACACAGCGCGCTCGTGCATACTGCAGCCGCATCGAACCTCGGGCAGATGTTGCAGAAGATCTTCCTCGCCGACGGCGTGCCACTCGTGAACATCGTGCGTAAGCCCGAGCAAGCTCAAATCTTGCGCGACTTGGGTGCGAAGTACGTTTGCGATTCGAGCCAAGCGAGCTTCATGCTGGAGCTGATCGAAGCTGTCTCCGCGACCTCGGCCACGATCGCGTTCGACGCTATTGGCGGCGGCCCGCTCGCGAGCCAGATCTTGACCGCCATGGAAATCGCCGCGAACAAAAAGGCCGAGAACTACAGCCGCTATGGCTCGACCGTGCACAAGCAGGTTTACATCTACGGCGGGCTGGATCGCGGGCCAACGCCGCTGAGTCGCTCGTATGGGATGGCGTGGGGCGTTGGAGGCTGGTTGCTTACACCGTTCTTGCAGAGAGCCGGCGCGGACACAGCGCAACGCCTGCGGCAGCGTGTGGTCAATGAGCTGAAGACCACTTTCGCGAGCCACTACGCGCGGCACATCACGTTGAAAGAGGCGCTTTTGCCGGAAGTGATCGCGGTTTACGGCAAGCAGGCCACAGGTGAGAAGTTCTTGATCACGCCCTCCAAAGCCTGAGTCTCACGATGCGGGCGCCGCCGGACCACGGCGCGCGCCCGGCACCGCCGACAAACGCGCGCTACGTTATTTCGCCTGCCACGAGCAGCGAGCGGGAGGAGTGAGACAGCATGTGCAGGAACATCAAGACGCTCTTTAACTTCGAGCCACCAGCCACGGACGCGGAAGTGCGCGCGGCGTCGCTCCAGTTCGTTCGTAAGCTGAGCGGCTTTGCGGCTCCGTCACAAGCGAATCAGGAAGCGTTCGATCGCGCAGTCAATGATGTCGCTGCGGTTGCACGCGAGCTGCTCGATTCGCTCGTGAGCAATGCACCTCCGAAAAACCGTGAAGCCGAAGCGATCAAAGCCAAGCTTCGGTCGGCGGAGCGCTTTCGCCGCGTGTAGCGAAGTAACGCGTCGCATGCGCATCGGCTATCCCAGCTTTGGCGGCCGAGCGGCTGAATCAGCGGTTGTTCGTGACACAATCGGCTAACAGTCAATGCCCACGCGACTTCCAGCGTGTTTCTAAGCGCGAGCTTTCGGCGGACCGTTTCCTGCTATTGGCTACAAAACAGCTTGTTCAGCGCTAGATTGTTACTGTTTGCAAATCGCGGAAGCATCTGAGCATCCGACTAGCTCGAGCAGATCCATTGCCGCGCAGCGCTGCCCGCTGCAGCGACTTGATTGCTAAGCGCAAACTGCATCTGTTAGGAAGTGGTGAGTCAGCAAGTGACGCACGGCATGCACGAGACTTCCCACGAGCTCACGCGGAGGCACAGCGGACGCGCCAAACGCGAGCGCGAGCGCGTCATGACGAGGCACGACTAGATGTTCGACTCGGTTCTTGCCAAAACAAAACCGCCTCAGGGCAATGTCGCAGGCTTATCGCTAGCGACTGTCATCTTCACCGCGATCGTCGGAACCACTGCGTACCTCGGGACTCGGCCACCTGAACCGGTGAAGCACGAAGTCGACGTGAAGTTGGTGAAAGCGAAGCCGCCACCACCTCCTCCGCCGCCCGAAGCGCCGCCTCCCCCTCCCCCGCCGCCAGCAGCCGCGGTGCAGCCGGAGCGCAAGCCGCAGAAGAAGAAGATCATCGAGCCGAAGCCCCAGCAGATCCCAGATCCCGAGCCGGTGATCGCTCCGCCGCCGCCGCAAGAGACTGCTGCACAGCCGGCGGGTGAACCTGGTGGCGTGCCCGGCGGCGTACCGGGTGGTGTTGCTGGCGGTGTGCTCGGTGGGGTCGTCGGCGGAAAGCTCGGCGGCACGACCGCGATCCCGTTTGGCCTCGGTATGACGCGTCCCACGCAAGTGGGTGGCAGCCCGCCGTCTTACTCGCGTGAAGCGATCGCTGCGCGTGTCGAAGGCAAAGTCATGGTGCGCTGCGTGATCACGGTCGAGGGCGCAGTGAAAGACTGCAAAGTGATCAAGGGGGTCCCGTTCCTCGATGCGATCGCAGTCGACGCGCTGTCCAAGAGTAAGTTCACGCCGGTGATGTACCGCGGTCAGCCCGCGGCCGTGCAGTACCTCTTCACGTTCAACTTCAAGTTGCCATGATAACTGATGCTGATGGCCTGATACCGATCCTGCAACACCCACAGTCCGGTCCCGAAAACTTTAGGAGGTTCTGATGTCGTTCTCATTCGTCGATTTGTGGGCGAGCACAGGCTTATTCGCCCGCAGCATCATCGTGGTGATGTTGCTGATGTCTTTGGTTTCGATCTTCGTGTTCTGCGAACGCTTGGTCGTGTTCATCCGCTCGCGCCGCGCCTCGAAGCGCTACGCCGAGAAGGTAGCGACGACGCTGAGCGCAGGCGAGCTGAAGAGTGCGGCTGTGAGCGGCGTCGACCCGGGCTACTTGGGGCGCGTCATCGAGGCTGGCATCTCTGCGTTCAAGAGCAGCCCGAGCAAGGACGAGCAGTTCACAATCGAGACGGTGGCGCGTGCGCTCGAGCGTCAGTCGCAACGCGAGATCCAGTCGCTGCGCCGCGGCCAGAGTGTGCTCGGTACGGTGTCCTCGACTGCACCGTTCGTTGGGCTGCTCGGGACAGTCATGGGTATCGTGACAGCGTTCGAGCAGATGGCTGCTTCGGGCTCGGGTGGTCTCGCGACGGTGTCCGCGGGTATTGCTGAGGCGCTACTCACGACGGCGCTCGGTCTCTTGGTCGCGATCCCGGCCGTGTTCGCGTTCAACTTCCTGCAGAACTGGGTGGATGCGCGGGCGGTGGATATCGCGGAGTCGTCGAACGAGTTCCTCGACTTCGTGGCGCGTAGGTTCCGCATCGCTGAAGGCTCGCAGGCGGGCTGATCATGGCGTTCTCTACCAGCAGCAAAGGGGTCAAGAACGACATCAACGTCACGCCGCTCGTGGACGTTGTGCTCGTGCTGCTCATCATCTTCATGGTGGTCACGCCGATGTTGGAGCGCGGTCAGAAGGTGCAGCTGCCCAAGGCGCACAGCAGCGACGACGACAAGAAGCCGGAGTCGTACATCATCTCGCTTCCGGCAGACCACAGTGTCTGGCTGGACGAGGAGAAGCTGAGCGTCGAGCGCCTCGGGCCTGCGCTGGCTGCGGCGGTGGAGAAGAACCCGGACAAGAAGCTTTTGATAAAGGGCGATGCATCGCTGAAGGTGAAGGACTTGCGGCCGGTGCTCTTGGCGGCTGACGCTGCGGGTGCGCGCGGTGTGTCGTTCGCTGTCGAGGAAGTGAAGCAATGAGAGGCGCGCGCAAGATCACGGTGATCAAGCCTGCAGCGGAGATGCAGAGCTCGATCAACGTGACGCCGCTGGTGGACGTGGTGCTCGTGCTGCTCATCATCTTCATGGTGGTGATGCCGCTGACCGAGAAGGACTTCGGCGCGCGTATTCCTACGCAGGAGCAGGTGGAGATTCCTTCGGAGGTGCCGCCCGATCAGATCGTGGTGGATATCTCGAAGAATGGGGACTTCATGCTGAACGGCGCGGTGATCCCGCGTGAGTCGTACATTCCTGCGTTGCAGACGCGACTTGGGAGCACTACGCAGCGGATTGTGTTTGTTTCGCCGCATGCGGAGGCTGCATATCCGTTTTTGATCGAGGCGTTCGAGGGGGCGCGGGCGGCTGGCGCGGAGACGCTTGCGATGTTGCCTGATGTGGAGGCGGATGCGGTTACGATCCAGGGGGCTGCGCCTGCTGCACCGGCTCCGCCTGCTGCTGCGCCGTAGTTTGCTGGACGGGGCGCGCCAAGGCGACGAAGCGCTGATCGGCCTTGTCACGCCCCGTACGTCCTGCGCACCAGTGGGGTCCGCTCGCCAGCTCGAACTTCGCTTACGTCTCCCGCGAGCGGACCCCACTCGTGCGCAGGACACGCCAAGTCTGCAAGTGCGCCGGCCGTGCTGGCGATGCAGACGCCGATTTCGGCGCGCACACTTGGCTGGACGGGGCGCGCCAAGGCGACGAAGCGATGATGGGCCTTGTCACGCCCCGTACGTCCTGCGCACGAGTGGGGTCCGCTCGCGGGAGACTTGAGGTTTCTAAACTATCGAGTGCTTGCCGTTCTCAGCTGCAGGGTCAGCGCGTTCAGCGGCGTGCGTGGGTTTCGCAAGGCTTTCGGGCTGGGCTCAGCGATGGAGCGTTTCGCAGAAGTTTGCGGAGCCTTGCGCGCCTTTTTCGGCGCGGTCGGTTCTCGGCTGAAGCACGTGGGTTTGTCTAATTTTGGCGGGCACTCCGGGAGTTGAGGTTGTAGTAGAGCACGATGCGGTTCATCGGTCGGCTTTTGGCTCTTGGGTTGGTCGGGCTTGGTTGTGGCAGTCAGTCTGGTGACGAGGCGCAGGGCTCGTCGTTCGTGGCTGCGAGCGCGGGGAGTTTGGCTGCCGATGCCGGCGGTTTGAGGCCTGGGCGGCAAGCTTCGGGTGTTGCCGGTGCCAGCGCAGTCGCAGCCGATGGCGGCGGCTCTGGTACTGCCGCTGCTAGCGGCGTAGCTGGTTTCGGTGCTCAGGGGTCCGCGGCCGCGCATGCTGGTGCCATCGGTGCTGCGGCTGCGGGTGCTCCATCCGGCGCGAACCCCACCGGGGTTGCCGGTGCCGCGGCTGCGGCCCAGCACGCTGGTGCCGCGGGCCATGCTGCTGCCGTTGGCAGCACGGGTGGTGGCGGCGCGCCGGCTGCGACTGCTGGCTCTGGCGCGTTGCCTCCGCCGCCCACGCCTGTGCCTCTGCGATTTACGCGTTGTGGGTCTTTCGAGTGCGCTGAGCTCGAGGTGCCGCTCGATTATGCTGCGCCGGACGGCGAGCAGATTACGATTGCGGTGCAACGCCGGCCGGCTACGGGTGGGCAGCGGATCGGTTCGTTGCTAATCAATCCCGGAGGTCCGGGTGGCTCGGGGATCGAGTTTCTCGGCGGGTTTGTGCAGGGCGCCAGTGCTGCACTGTTGCAGCGCTTCGATATCGTGGCGTTCGATCCGCGCGGCGTCGGTGACAGCACGCCGCTCGATTGTCATTCGACGATCCAGAAGCTTGCCGCCGTGGATCCGTCGCCGGACAGTGACGCCGAGTGGAGTGCTGCCGACGCTGCCGCCAAGACGTTCGCGGATGAGTGCGGGGCGAAGCACGCCAAGCTGTTGCCGCACCTCGGCACGCCGAATGTCGCGCGCGATATGGATCAGCTGCGCGCCGCGCTCGGCGACGAGAAGCTCACTTACGTGGGTTTCTCCTATGGCACTTCGATCGGGGCACACTACGCCGAGCTGTTCCCGCGCAACGTGCGCGCCTTGGTGCTGGATGGCGCGCTCGACATGAGTCTCGGTGCGCTAGACATCTCGCTCGAGCAAGCGCTTGGATTCGACAAAGCCCTTTCGACATTTTTCAGTTGGTGTGAAGCTGCCGCCAACAACTGCAGCTGGGCGAGCGGCACCTCTCCCGCCGATGCGTTCAAGGCGCTGTCCGCCGAAATCGACGCCACGCCAGCGATGACGGATGATCGGCCGCTCGGTCCGGGCGAGTTCTTGTTCGGAGTGATAGCTCCGCTGTACAGCGGCGAAGATGGCTATCGCGCGCTGTCGAGCGCGCTCACGAGCGCCTCGCGCGGCGACGGCTCTACCCTACTCTCGTTTACGGACAGCTATCTCAACCGCAAACCAGACGGCAGCTACGGGAACATCCAAGAAGCTAACAATGCAGTGAACTGTTTGGACTCGCCGGCCCCTGACTTCGCTGGCATTCGCGCGCAAGCCGCGCGCTTCGAGATGACGTCCGAGATCTTCGGCCTCGCGACGCTCACCGGTCTGCTGACATGCGCGCACTGGCCTGTGCAAACGCAACCTCGCATGTCCGCGCTGATGGGCGCGGGTGCTGCCCCGATCCTCGTCGTTGGAACCACGGGTGATCCTGCGACGCCGTACGCCTGGGCCGAGGCACTCGCGTCACAGCTAGAATCGGGCGTGCTGCTCACCTACGAAGGCGAAGGGCACACTGCTTACCTGCGTAGTGTCCCGTGCATCGACGATGCGATCGACGCGTACTTGATCGAGGGCAAAGTGCCCGAGGAAGGCACACGCTGCGGCGGCAGCGGTGCAGCATCCGCGCTCATGCTCCAAGCACCCGCTGTCCATGGTCCACGTCCGGCACCACGACATTTCTTGCCGCGTCAGAATTGACTGATCACACGTTATGTCATCTGACACTTGCATGTGAGCGGTTAACTGACTCTCAATACCCGCCTGCGAGGTGAACGTGGGCAAACATAAACTGAACTGGATAACAGGCCGCAAGAAGACCCAACCTGAAGTTCCTTACGAAACCCCAGTCTGGCTGGGCAACCTCTCCAACGGGGAGTTCTTCAAAGAGCAGACCGCTCGCGAGCGGAAGATCCGCGAGCAAGTGCTCGAGCGTTGTGACGAGTACGCCCGCAGGAAAGGCATGGAGCGGCGCGAATTCATCGCGAGCACCATGGGCATGGCGACGACACTCTCGGTGCTGAACCTCGCTGCGGGCTGTGGCGACGACGAAGGCATGTTGAGCCGCAACACGGTCGACGCGCATGTCGACGATCAAGACGCTGCGGCTCGCGGAGACGGCGGGACCAGCCGGCGGACGAGCGGCTCCGAAGGCGGCTTCGCGGTCAACGAAGAGATGTGCCTCGACGAGGCGATGGCCGATCGCGTGTTCAAGTCGCAGTACTTCATCCTCGACTTCCAGACGCACCACACGAACGAAGGTCAACCCGGTCTGTGCTTGTCGATGGAGAACGGCGGAGCAGAGTGCACGAGTCCCTCCACGTACGTTCGCCAAATCTTCGAAGAGAGCGAGACCACGGTGGCCGTGCTGTCCGGTCTGCCTGCGGAGATCGACGAGGTCACGAACGACCTGAGCCCGTTCGCATTCACCAATGAAGACATGCGTACGTCGCGTGATCGCGTGAACGCTGCGGCCCGGCGCGAAGACGGCGCTGGCGAGCGCATGGTCGCGCACTGCCAGATCTCGCCGAAGAACAAGCCTGAAGCCAACGCGCGCATGATGATCGAGAACAAGGAGAAGTACGATACGCGCGGCTGGAAGTGTTATCCGCCCACCGAAGGCGGCTGGTTCCTGCACGAGAACGACGCGTTCATCAAGACCGCGATCGAGGTCGGCGAGCCGCTCGTGTGTGTGCACAAGGGCTTTCCGTTCCAGGGTTGGTCGCGCGTGCACGCCAATCCGATGCCGGATGTCGGCGTAGTGGCGAAGCGCTACCCGGACGTGAACTTCGTGATCTACCACTCCGCCTTCGATTCGGGTCACGAGGAAGGTCCGTACGTCGAGGACCCGAACCCGGACGACGGCGGCACCGATCGCTTGTCCAAGGTGATCACGGACAACGATCTCAAGAACAAGAACGTCTACGCCGAGATGGGCTCTGCCTGGGCCATTGCCATGCGCGATCCGATCACCGCACAGCACTACATCGGCAAGATGCTCAAGTACATCGGCGAAGACCGCCTGGTGTGGGGCTCCGAGTGCGTGTGGTTCGGCTGCCCGCAGAACCAGATCGAAGCGTTCAAAGCCTTCCGCATCTCCGATGAGTTTCGCGAGAAGTACGGGTACCCGGAGTTCACCGATCAGATTCGGCGCAAGGTGTTTGGGCTCACGGGCGCAAAGCTTTATCGCGTCGATCCCGAGAAGTGCCGCTACCAGGTCTCGCGCGATCTGCTGGCCTCGCGCAAGCTGATCCTGGACGACCGCTGGGGCGCACGCCGGCACGCGTACAACCCGCCGGTCATTCGCACCCGCAAGCAGTACATCCAACTGTGGCGCGAACGTATCGCGCGCGGCGAGATCGGCTGAGCAACTGAGCAGGACGTGGGGGACCTTCCCCCACGTCACCGCGCCGTCACGATCGCAGCCGCAGCTAGCTTGCCCACCGTGTGGTAGATTTCTCGGCCTTATGACATCCGCAGGTGGTTCCGAGCCCAACCCAGCGCTGCGCGTGCTGTATCGCTGGTTCTTCGATCACATCCAGGTCGACGAAGCATGGGTCCGGCAAGTCCGCAGCCTCGCGGAGCGGGGCCCCGTGGTGTACGTGCTTCGCAGCCTGAGCGCGATCGATTACCTGGCACTCGATCACCTTACGCGCCGCTACGATCTGCCGCGCATCCGCTACGTGAACGATCTGAGCCTCGCGATGATCGAGCCGAGCGATGGCGGTCTCGTGAGAGGCTTGTGGAACGTGTTCCAACGCAGCGTGGAAGAGCAGCTGCAGCGCGCGCTCCGCGGCGGAGGCTCTGCCGCGCTGTTCATGAAGCGCCCGCCCGGCATGATCGACTTGGCAGCAGGCACGCATGGCCGCGGACAGCGGCAAGGCGACGAACACCTGCGCGTGCTCCTCAAGCTCCAGCGCGAGCGCCCCGAGCAGCCGATCTTGCTGTTGCCGCAGGTTTTCGTGTGGACCAATCGTCCTGACACACAAGGCACGCGCCTGCTCGACCAAGTGCTCGGCCCGCGTGAGTGGCCCACCACATTGCGCGCAATCGGACAGTTCGTGTCCAACTTCCGCAGCGTCGAGCTGCGCGTCGGCGAGCCGTTCGATCTCGCGACGTACCTCGCGAACGCCGAGCAGGCCTCGGACGAAGTGCACGTCCGGCGCGTGATGTACGCCGTGCTGCGGCGCCTGGAGCGCGAGCGGCGCAGCGCAACAGGGCCCGCGTCGTCGCCGCCGGATCGCCAGCGCATGCGCGTGCTGCAGAGCCCGTCGCTGCAAGAGGTCATCTCGAACATGGCCGGTGAGCGCCGCGAGGATCGGCGCGCGTTGTACCGCCGCGCGGCCAACATGCTGCGGACCATGCAAGCGACGCCGAACAGCGCGACCATTCGCACGCTCGACGTGCTGCTCGACCGCGTGTTCAACCGCATCTACGCCGGTCTCGAAGTAGACATGGAAGGGCTGAAGCAGCTGCGCGAGCTCACGAAAGAAGGCGGCTCGCTCGTGCTCCTGCCGAGCCACAAGAGCCACGTCGACTACCTCGTGCTCTCGTACATCATGTACGAGAACAACTTGCCGCTGCCGATGATCGCAGCTGGCGACAACCTCTCGTTCTTTCCGCTCGGACCGGTGCTGCGGCGCGCGGGCGGCTTCTTCATCCGTCGCTCGTTCAAGGGCGACAAGCTGTATTCAGCCTCGGTCGAGGCGTACGTACGGCGCCTGCTGCGCGAAGGCCACGCGCTCGAGCTGTTCTTGGAGGGCGGCCGCAGCCGCACCGGCAAGCTGCTGGAGCCCAAGTTCGGTCTGCTCAGCATGATCGTGGATGCGGCGCTCGGCGTGCAGCGCGCGGTGAATTTCATCCCGGTGTCGATCGGCTACGAGCGCATCGTCGAGACGAGCTCGTACGAGCATGAAGTCAGCGGCGGCGAGAAGCACAAAGAAGACGCGGCCGGTCTGCTCAAGAGCACCGATGTGCTGCGTCATCGCTATGGGCGAATTACCGTGCAGTTCGCAGATCCGCTGCGGCTCGACGCGCTGCGTCGTGAGCTGTCCCTGCCGGACGGCGAGCTCGGTGAAGCGGCGCGACGCGCGCTGGTCACGCGCTTGGCGAATCGAACAATGGATGCGATCAACCAGGTGACCGCGGTGACGCCCGGTGCCCTCGCCGCGGTCGCGCTGCTCAGCAGTCGCCGCCGTAGCGTGTCGCATGAAGACTTGATCGACCGCTGCGCGAAGCTCTTGTCGATCTTTCAGCAGCGCCGCGCGCGGATCGCGCCGCGCACGATCGAAAATGGCGAGCTGCGCGCAGCCTCGATCCAGGAAGCGGTGCAGATGTTTGTCGACGGTGGCTTGCTCGAGGTGCACACGCCCGACGTCGTGCGCGCTACGAACGAGCGGCGCAGCGAGCGCTGCGGCATCGGCGCGCTGTATCGCGTGCCTGAGACCAAGCGCGTGGAGCTCGACACCTCGAAAAATCACATCATCCACTTCTTGGTCGAGCGCGGCCTCGTCGCGCTGTCCGTGCTGCACAGCTCCGCCGACTCGGATCTCAGCACCACAAGAAAGCGCGTGCTGACACTCTCCAAGTTGTTCAAACACGAGTTCCGGTTCCGTGCCGACGCTGCGTTCGATCGCATCTTCGAAGACACACTGACGACAATGGTCCGCACGGGCGAGCTCAAGAATGTGCGTGGAAACCTTGAGCCGGGCGACGGGCACGACGGCTGGAGCGGACGCGTATGGCTCGTGACCTACGCGACGGCGCTCTTGAACTTCGTCGAAGGGTATCGCGTCGCGGCGCGCGCGCTCACCTTGCTGCTCAAAGGCCCGCTCGCCGAGAAGGACCTCACGCGTCGCGCGATCGCGCTCGGCAATCGCATGTTCCTCGCGGGCGACATTCAGATGCGTGAATCCGTGAGCAAACCGATTCTCTCGAACGCGATCACGACGTTCCGCGAAGAGGGCTATCTGGAGCAGGTCGCCGACAACAAGCTCGCGCTCTCGCCGTCGTTCGCGAATCCGGAAGCCGCGGGAACCATTGAAGGTCGCTTGATCGGGTTCTGCACGTTCAGCTCGGAGTGACAGGCTGTCGGCGTTGGGCCAGACTACGTAAATGTCAGACGAGCCGTTCGATCCGGACGCGGTGGTCCAGCTCCCGATGGACGGCGTGCTCGATCTGCATACGTTTGCGCCGCGCGACGTCGCGGATCTCGTGCCCACTTGGCTCGATGAATGCCGCGAGCGCGGTCTCTACGAGCTGCGCATCATCCACGGCAAAGGTAAAGGCGTACTGCAGCGCACGGTGCACGCGATCCTCTCGAGGCGCAGCGATGTAGAAGCATATCGGCTCGCACCGCCCGAGCGTGGTGGCTGGGGCGCGACCCTGGTCACGCTCCGTCCGCAGCTTCCGAGAAGTGAACAACCATGACGCAGAAAACCAAGCTCGTTCTCGTGAAACCCGAGCTGAGCTACGAGCCCAGCATGGTCAACCTGACCACGCTTACGCAGCTGTTAGAGGCGGAAGCCCTTCAGCTCGCTCCGACGGACATCGTGCTCTTGCCTGAGCACACGGTCGTCGAGAGCTCGCGCGACTTGTATCTGCGCGGCATCGCGGAGCTCGCGCGCCGCTTCGGTTGTCACGTGGTGGGTGGCTCGCACCATCAGCAGCGCGGCAACACGAAGGTCAATGCCGGCGCGGTCTGTGATGCACGCGGGCAAGTGATCGCCGAATACGAGAAGCTGCGTCCGTATGCCGCCGAGCGCGCGCGCGTGGAGGGTGGCGACGTGCTCGGCGAGCTCAGCATCGGCGAGTTTCGCATCCTCGTGCTGATCTGCGCTGACTTCTGGTTTTCAGACGTGTTCGTGCGCGCAAAGGTGCTGCCTGACTTGGTGCTCGTGCCCGCGCACTCCGTCAGCCGCAAGCCGGATCCGAGCTACTCGCGCTCCCTCTGGCGCCACCTCTCAGTCGCACGCGCGTACGAGTTCGGCGTGTACGTGGGCGTCAGCGACTGGGCGCACTCGCGCGTGCCCGGCATGCTCGCTCCGAGCGGCGTCTCGGGCTTCGCCGATCCCACGAGGGTGCTCGACAGCGAGCTGTTCACACCACTCGCAGAGCGCGCAGCGCAGACCTTCGAGCTGGATCGCGACAAGCTCGTCGCGTTCCGCGCCGACCGGCTCGACCGCGGCTTCTTTTGGAAGCGCGCTTGATCGAGCGGCGCACGCAGCGTGAAAGCCCCCGCTCTCACACTGCGCGCGCCCCCTATCGTTTCCCCCTCGTCACAAGCCTTTGAGCTTCCCCCCGAGCGACCCCCGTCACTCACAGCTCTTGGCCTCTGCTTCTGCGTTGCGTGCCGGCTCCCCCGCCGACGCGCAACTCCTACTGCCGTGTCGCAACGCGCTGAAGTCCCCTGGAGCTCGAGTCCCACCTCAGCGCGCTGCGATCACGAAACACTCATGACGCTTTGCGATGCCACTCGATGTGCTCACAGGTGCCGACGAGCCATTCTTTCTGCATCGTGAGCTCATCCGAGTCGTACAGCAGCTCTTCGGCGCGCTCGCCCTTGGTGCGGAACGCAATCGCCCAGCGGTTGCCAGGAGCCGCGACGATGCCGATGCGATACATGAACGGACCACGTGCGCTGAACGCTGCGACCCACTCCGAAGAGCGGCCGCGCACGAGCTTGACCTCTCGCTCGCTCGCGAGGTCACAAGTCTGCTGATCGTCGATCCACATGCGAACTTGCGGTTCGACGCCCGGATTGGCGCTCGTATCCAATGTCAGCACGAACTCATGCTCGGTCATGGCCTGTCTCCCCGTTCACGCGCCACATGCGCGGCCGTCAGTTCATCGTGTGTGCACAGGCCACTAAGCAACGCTTATGCCACCGTATGCGGCGTGTCTGAGCGCCGATTACCGGGGATTGTGTCGGTGTGGGCCATGAGAACCTGCAGAAACTGTCCGTCTCGGTCGTCCACTGTCCGGCGGACAGTGCTGTTCAGACCGCGCGGACAGTGGTCGATTGCGCTGCTCCTCGGCGCGCGCGTGCGTAGACTGGCCGCCGGCTGGGCCTGCCCATCCACAACGAACATCGGAGTCTAGAGCTATGCATCGAACACCTCTCGCAATCGTGACAGGAGCCAGTGGCAACCTCGGCAGTGCGGTGGTCTCCCGACTGACAGCGAGTGGCTATCGAGTGGCGCGCGTGGAACGCAACGTCATGCACCTCGCAGAGGAGTACGACTGTGAGATCGATCTGAGTGATCGCGGGAGCGTAACGCGCGCGTTTGCAGAAGCCGCGCGTCGTGCTGGCAAGCTCGATGCCGTGGTGCACACGGTGGGTACGTTTCGTGGTGGTCAGGCAGTGATCGAGACAGACGCCGCCGAGTACGCGAGCTTGTTTCAAACCAACGTGATGACAACCGTAAACGTGCTGCAAGCGGCTCTGCCGATCATGCATGGCCAGCGCGATGGCAGCATCGCGGTGGTCAGCGCTCGGGATGCTTTGTCGGGTGTGAAGGGGCACTCGGCGTACGCGGCTTCGAAGGCCGCGCAGCTGCGCGTGATCGAGAGCGCGGCTGCGGAAGCTCGCAGCTTCGGGGTGCGCGTGAACGCTGTCCTGCCCGGCACGATGGATACACCGCAGAATCGGGCCGCGATGCCCGATGCCGATCGCAGCTCATGGCTGCAGCTGCGCGACGTCGCCGAAGTGCTGTGTTACCTGGTGTCGCCAGCGGCGGTGGCGATCCAGGGCCAGGCGCTCACGCTGTAGGCGCGCGTGCCTCCCGGCATTCTGGGGCGTACGCTCCGTAGGTTGGTCGCGCACGCGTAACGTTTCGGCGTACGGCGCGTAGACCTCCTCGGACGGACAGCCGTATGAACAGCCAACGCACCGACATCAGCACACACGGAGCCCTCTGTGCCCTGCTCGCTCTCCTGGCGACCCTGTGGATGGGTTGCGAGACGAGCCAGGCACAGCCTGCTGCAGCGCCTGCAAAGGCTTACGCCAAGCCCAGCGCGGAAGAGCTCAAGCGCCGGCTCACCGCGGAGCAGTACAAGGTCACGCAGCACGGTGGGACCGAGCCGCCGTTTCGCAACGCCTACTGGGACAACCACGCGCCAGGAATTTACGTGGACATCGTGAGCGGCGAGCCGCTGTTTTCATCGCTCGACAAGTACGACTCCGGCACCGGCTGGCCGAGCTTCAAGAAGCCGCTCGAAGCGCAAAACGTCGTGGAGCGCGTGGACAACACGCTCGGCATGCGACGCGTCGAGGTGCGCTCGAAGCATGGCGACGCGCATCTCGGGCATGTGTTCGATGATGGACCTGCACCGACGGGTCAGCGCTTCTGCATGAACTCGGCGTCGCTGAAGTTCATTCCCGCGGACAAGCTCGCGGACGCCGGCTACGGGCAGTACGCACATCTATTTCCTGGCGCAGTAAAAGCGCCAGCCGCAAAAACCACAGAGACAGCGTTGCTCGCGGGCGGTTGTTTCTGGGGGATGGAAAACATCTTGCGGACGATCCCCGGTGTCGTGGACACGGAGGTCGGATACAGCGGCGGCGAGCTCGCGAGCCCGGGCTACGACGATGTGACGACAGGCCGGACGGGGCACGCCGAGACGGTGCGCGTGACGTTCAACCCGAGCGTGCTGAGCTACGAAGCGCTGCTCGGCTACTTCTTCCGCATGCACGATCCTACGACGCTGAACCGGCAGGAAAACGACGTCGGCACGCAGTATCGCTCAGCGATCTTCTACACGAGCGAGGAGCAGAAGAAGGTGGCAGAAGCGGTGAAGCAGCGTGTGGACAAGTCTGGCAAGTGGAAGAAGCCCATCGTCACGCAGATCGCCACGGCCGGGAAGTTCTGGCGCGCGGAGGAGTACCACCAGGATTACCTGGTGCACAATCCGAACGGCTACAACTGTCACGTGCTGCGCGACTGACGCTTTCTTCGGCGGAGCAAGAGCGCGAGTGGCGCGAGCCAGTAGACTGCTCGTCCGCCGCTTCCAGCCGCAACGCTGCAGCCCGAGCCTGCTGGAGCCGGGCCGCCTGCTTCGCTGATCGAGAAGGCGGCGGAGCTGGTGGCTGGGCGGCCCGCGGCGCTGCCGGCCGTAGGCTGGAAAGCAGCGGCGGGGTTGGTCGCGGCGGTCACTGCGGCTGCGACGTCGGGAGCTGCTGCGCGTGCGACGACGCTCGCGCTGCCGCTGATGGCTGCGGCGTCCAGCACACCACACGAGTTGATCGGCGCAGTGGTGCGCGCGACGCTGCAACTCGGAAAGGCGCCTTCGTTGTATTGCGGGGCCGTGACGAGGCCGGCGCAGGAGGGCGAAGGATCGAAGTTCCCGTCACCGTCCGTGCACGGCGTGACGTCGATGTTCTCGCGTTCTTCGATGGCTTTGACGTGGTTGGCGATGTTCACGTAAACGGTGCTGCAGGTGCAGTCGCACGAGCGCGCGCCGGCACCCGAGACCGAGCCTGCGACGCGGTAGCCCCAGTCGTGCTCTCCGTCTTGCAAGTGCACGTACAGCGGGCCGCCCGAGTCGCCGTGGCATGCGCCCTGCTCTGCGTCGCCGATGTCGATCGTGCCTGGCGCGACTTTGTTGAGCCTGTTCACGAGCACGCTGACCTGGCGCTTGGTGCCCGCGCCTCCGCCTTTGGCGCCTGTCGTGCCGAAGCCCACGACCCAGGCTTCGACGCCCGGTTCGAGGAATCGCGCTGCTTCGCAGCCGACGAGCGGCGGAGTGATCGGGATCTGCGCGACGCGCGCATCCTCGGGCAAGATGCAATACGCCCAGTCGCGGCTGGTGTTCGCGCCTTTCGAGCCGGTGGCGCCAACTTCGCAGCGGGCCTCGAGGCTAAAGGCGCCAGGCGTGTTCCGGCTCGCGCCGAAGTGGATAAGTGAGCGGCCTTCTTCGATGCAGTGTGCCGCGGTGGTGACGACGCGCGGGTGGATCAGTGTGCCTGTGCAGGAGCCCCATGCATTGACGGCAACCGTGCTCGGCCACTCGCAAGCCTCAGCTGTTTCGCCGCCGACAACGGCTGCTGCGATCGCATCCACTTCGCGGGGCTCTTCTGCCGCGCAGCCTGCAAGAACCACGAGCAACGTCAGGCCTGCAGCGAACGCGCGCCCGACGCGGCAGCTATCAACTTTCGACACTTCGTACTCTCCACACTGCGCTCGGCGATCGAACTGTCAGCGAATGATCCGCAAGCAAGCGAAGCAGCGTGCAGCTGATGGCTGCAGCACGCGAACCAGGCGGGCGGAGCTTTGCACGCGATTCGGACGAAATGAAAGGGCTCCCTCGTGACGACGCGCGCCCGCAGGAACAACTGCGCATGACGCGACCTGCTTTCGCTGCTTACTGTGCGAAAAGCGTGCTGCAACTTAGCGCGGCTCTGACGCCACGCACGCGCTGAATGCAATGCTTTTCGCTGCTAAAAGCAGTCCTAAAACGCGGGAACGGTGCCGCTACAGACAAAACGGCGGGTTCAAACACTCGTTCGCGAGGGTATTCGCCGCGTCTTGCAGCGCACGGCGGCAGCACTGGAATAGTGCACTGCCGCTCGCAGCGGCTGAAACTATAGGGATCTTCAGCGCGTCAGCGGATAGCCGGGTTGTCCAGCTGATTTGCCTTCGACCGTCAGTATTTTGATCCGCAAGCGCGCGAGCGCGGGCGATGGCACCGCATAGGTGATCGCGCCCTTGAGCGCTTCCACTATCCGCAGCGCGAGCTCCGGCGTGCTCGCGATCGTCGGCGGTCGGCCTTGATCACGGATGCGCATATCGATCCAGAAGCGGCCTACCTCGGTCGGCTCGAGCCCCAGCGTGATCCGGTCGAAGCTGACGCGTCCTGGAGAGTTGAGCGGATGATTGATCGGGATCACGCTCTGTCCATCGATCCGGATGCGCTGTCCTCGAAACGCGCTCTTCACAGAGGCAAAGGAGATGTCGTCACCTGAAAACGAGGTCCCCGCAACCATGAGCAGGGCATCCTGGGGTTCAGTGGCTCGGACCGCTTCGAGAGGAACCAAGGCGAGAGAACCAAGCATCCACGCCAGCACGCTCAGCTTGCGAAAGGTCATGCTGTGGCTCCTCAAAAAGCCCAAGCGACTTGCACTTGGCCGAGCTGCGTGTCGCCGGCGATGATGAACCCGCGAGGAAAGTGCGATTGGTTATACTCGATCTTGATCACCAAGACGTCGATGGGTCGTATGTTGATGCCGGCAAAGAACGAGTTGACGAAATAGAGCGCGCCGGCGGCGGGATCGAATGCATCCATGAACTGCGCCAGGAAGTACGGCATGATCCCGAACCAATCGAAGCGGTAGCCGACCAGTCCGTAGATTCCCCAGTTCAGCCGGTCGCTCGGTGCGAGATAGCGACCGAAGAATGGATTGGAGCTACCAGGTCGCGCGGCGTCCTTGTAGCGGCGTTGTTGCGTGATCAGCTCGGTCTGCAGGTGCAAGCCCCGGTACTTCCACTGCACGTCGCCGGCCAATGCCAACACGTCTGACTGTTGATCGATCTTCTGTGTGAACACCACGTGCTGGCCGTCCGGAGCGAACGACGCCATCTCGTGCGCGGTGGTGTCTTGCCCATAGAAAGCCGAAGCTCCGACGCGCAGCTGGCCCAGCCCGTCGAACGACCAGTACAAGCGGCCACCGATGGCCTTGTTGTCGTCGTAGTCGCGGTACTCATTGACCGCGCCGAGACCATTCGTCAGTGTGAGGTGATAGCCGATCGTGCTGTGATGCCCGATGTCGAACTGCCCTAGCAGCTCGATGCCTGTCTGGCGTTCAGGAAACAGCGCTTGCCCGACGACGAAGGGTCGTTGCACCGGGATGATCGTGGGGCTGCCGTGGTCCACGTTCCAGATCCCATAAGGTGTCAGGATCACGCCGCCTCGGACCCCGAAGAATCGGTAGGGTGTCCACTCGAGGTACACGCGCGGAATGTAGATGCCGGCCCAACTCACTGGCCGTTTGAAGTTCGCGTAGTCCTCTGCGCCCGTCTGTTGGTAGTCGCCCGGTGCAGCTCCCGGCGGCGCAGTGCCGTTGGGAAGGAACGTAAACCGGATCTCGCCGAACATGCGCAGGCTCTCGAGCAGGCGTTTGTCCGTGTACAGATTGAAGTTACCGATCGAAAAGGCTGAGAACCGTTCATACGCTCCGCGCCAATCGCCCTCTCGGCCGAACACGCCCGTGAGCGCAAAATCAGCGAACCCTGAAAACTTGAGTGATGTGTCTACCACGCCGCCGTCAGCTGCCGCATCCAAGCCCAGCTTCGCGAGCTCAGTCATGACCATTTCATCGGAGGTCGCGGCCGGATTCGCCGCCGCGTCCAGCTGCAAGGGCTCAGCAGCTACGAGAGGCGTGACCACGGGCGCTGGCTGCTGCTCTGCACTTTCGACAGTCGCCTGGGCCGGCGCGCCCTCTGACGCGATCGGACTTGGCTCTTGCGCGGCGTTTGGCGGCGCCACGGGCGACTGCGCTTGCGCCGCAGCAAGCGGCGCGACGTAAGCCAGCGCAGCGATGTACAACGCCCAGAAGCGCCGAGCGCTCATGGTGTAACCACCATCCCGGGCGCCATACACATGCCCTGTGCCACACAAATGCCGCCAGTAGCCGCGAGCTCCGGCAGCACGGTGATCACACAGCACTCGCGATCCGCCGCACAACGCTGAGTACCGTCAGCACAGTGCTCGACAAGGCAACGCGTCGGCGGTAGCAGCGTCAGGCAAAACGTCGCGTCATAGCCGGCGCAGTCTGCCGAAGAGCTGCACGACATATCCTGTCCGCTCGTCCCCGGCTCGTCGTCAGCACCGGCATCCAGCGATTCATCGGCCGGAGCGCACGGGCCATTGCCCGCGCGCGCGAATCCGACTTCGCACACACAAGCCTCCGCAACCACGCGCTCATGTTCACCACACGGACTGCACCCGATCCCTCCGGGGTTTGGCGCTGCGCCATCATCACAAACGCAACCATCGAGAAAAGCCGCCTCGACCCGATGCTGATGGGATCCACAAACGTCCTCGTCGTCGATCAGACATCCAGCTGCCACCGGCACGAGCACCAGCATCCAGACACCCAGACCCCTGCCCAGCATAAGTCTCTCCCCACCGCGCCCGCAGCCATCAGCGCCAGTCCCTGTTTATCCAACATCGATCCAATGGGTTCAACTGAAGCAAAATCTGACTGTTAGGCGCGACGCCCACATCGGCACTGCAGAACCACAAACGCGGCCACGAGAGAGCGCCGTCTGCACAGAAGGGCCCAGCCCGAGCAGCGCGTCG
>Ga0190269_10000144_pt1 | contig 35865 bp, 27 predicted proteins | sample Popmic249IS_FD_133749 | JGI IMG/M metagenome (GOLD analysis project Ga0190269, IMG submission 133749) | Populus adjacent soil microbial communities from riparian zone of Blue River, Arizona, USA - 249 IS | ecosystem: Environmental > Terrestrial > Soil > Riparian zone | place: USA: Arizona... | reverse complement strand
TCGACGTATTTGCGGCCCTGGCAAACCCGGTACGCCGCGAGATCCTGATGCAGCTGCGTCGCGGCCCGCGCGCAGTCAACGAGCTGGCGCGCGGCTTCGACCTCGGTCGTCCGGCGGTATCCGAGCACTTGCAGGTGCTGCGCAAGGCCCAGCTGGTCCGCGAAGAGCCGCGCGGCCGGGAGCGTTTCTATCACCTCGATCCGCGTCCGCTCTCGGAGGTGGACGTCTGGCTCGAGGCCTTCACGAAGTACTGGGACAAGCGTCTGGCCGCGCTCGAAGACCTGTTGAGAGAGGACACAACCAAATGACAGAACCTGGAGTCATTCGCCTCGAGCATCACTACGCTCATCCACCGTCCGCCGTGTGGCGCGCGCTCACCACACCCGAGTTGTTCGCGCGCTGGTGGGCCGCTGGGGACATCCAGCCGCGCGTGGGTCATCGCTTCGAGCTGGACATGGGACGCTGGGGCAAACAAGCCTGCGAGGTGCTGGCGGTGGAGCCCGAGCGGCTCTTGTCGATTCGCTTCGCGGAAGGCTCGCTGGACACCACCATCACGTGGCAGCTGTCGCCGCAGGGCGCGGGCACGCGGCTCGTCTTCACCCAGGCGGGCTTCGACCTGGACTCTCCACTCGGCCGTGCAGCGTTCGACGGCATGAAGCCGGGCTGGCCGGGGCTGCTGGCGCGCATCGAGAAGATCTTGAGCTGAGCAGCGGCGTTACTTGCCGGCGTACTCCAGCTCGATCTGCCGCTCGCGACGCGCGTACTCCGCGCGCGTGATCACACCGCGCCGATAGCTGAGCTTCTCGGCGTCGATGCGGCGATTGCGCTGCGCGCGCAGCGCCCACACCACGTCTCGATACGCGGAGTTGTCCAGCGCTCCACCCTCCCGGGCGCGCTTGGCAGCTGCGAACGTGGCGTACGGCGGGCCGGCTTCGAGCAGCGCTTCGCGCCGGGGGCGCCCGGGAGATGCGAGCAGCGCTGCAACGCTGGCAGAGCGGCGCGGCGCGGGCGGCTGTCTCGCAGCTGATGGCGGCGGGAGGACCGGGTCGCCCACTCGCTCCCGCGTCGCGGGCGCGGCGTCGTCGGCGCGCAGCACTGTAGGCGGCCGGGGAGGCGGCTCGCCCACTCGCTCGCGTGACGCTGCCGGCGAGTGCCTCGCGGCCACTGGGCCAGGGGAAAGCGGGTCGCCCGCTCGCGGCGTGGCGTCCGGGGCGCGCAGCACTGGGATGGGCTCGCCCGCGGCGCGCGGCTGCTCGCTCCCGGGCGGCGCGGCCTGCCGCGGCTCCGACGGGTCCAGCGCGCGCACGTTGTCACGCGGCGTGCCGCCAGCGCCCGGGCGCACGGCAAGCGCTGGCGTGCGCGCGCCCGGCAGCGCTGCCTGTGGCGAGAGCTCAACGGCGACGTTGGGCTCGGTCTCGGGCGTGACGCTGAGCGGCTGCGGGTCGAAGCCGGCCAGCTCGAGGCTCAGCTCCGTCGGGCTGCGGAAGTGCAACACGTACGGCGTCTTGCCGAGCTCCACGCCATTGAGCTGCACGCTCGCGCCGCTCGGCGCCGTCACGATGCGCACCTCGTGCAGCACGCTCCCGGTCGCCTCTGCCGCCGTCGGCGGCAAGGCAGCGGGCCGCACCAGCGCGCTCGGCGCAGGCTCGCGCGCCGTGCCGGTCAGCAGCCACAAGCCGCAGCCCAGCGCCAGCGCCCCACCGGCAACGACGGCCGTGCGATGGCGCCGCGCGCGCTGCACGAGCACCGGCCAGGTGCGATGCACGCCGGCCACGAAGACCGGCCAGGTGTGCTGGCCCGGCGTCGCCGCTGCCGGCTGCGGGCTCAGCGGCAGCGCGCCGGACGTCCCCGCGCGGCTGTAGGCGCCGAGCGCCAGCTGCTGGTTCGCGAGCAGCGCCTCGAGCTCGGCCAATGCCTGTTCCGCGGATGCCGGGCGGTCCTCGGGGCGCTTCGCGAGCAGGCCGTCGACGAACGCCTGCAGCTCGGGCCAGAAGCCGGCGCCCGGCCGCAGCTCTGAGAGGCGGGGCGGCGCAGTCGAGACGTGCGCCACGAGCAGCGCTGCCGTGGCGTCGGCCACGAAGGGTGGCCTGCCGGTCAGCATCTCGAACAGTGTGACGCCGAGCGAATACAGATCCGAGCGGGCGTCCACCACTGCGCCGAGCGCCTGCTCCGGAGAGAGATACGCCGGCGTGCCCATCACCACGCCGCTCTTCGTCAGCTTCGTGTCGTCCGCGGCCTGCTCGATGCCGGCGATACCGAAGTCCATCACCTTCACGAGCACCTGCGCGCGCGGCAGCTGCGACAGGAAGATGTTCGCCGGCTTCAGATCGCGGTGCACGATGCCGAGCACGTGCGCCTCGCACAGGGCTTCGAGGGTCTGGTGCACGATGCCCAGCGCCTCCGTCAGCGGCAGCGCGCCCCGGGCGTGCAGGTGCTCGGCCAGGTCCTGCCCCTCGAGCAGCTCCATGACGATGAACAGCTCCTGCTGCTCCGTCACGCCGAACTCGAAGATCCGCACGCTGCTCGGGTGCTGCAGCTTGGCCATGGCCTCGGCCTCGCGCCGGAAGCGGTGCACGCACTCGGGGTCGCGCGCGATGCTGCCGGCGATCAGCTTGATGGCCACGGGCCGCTGCACGGACAGCTGCACGCCGCGGTAGACCGTGCTCATTCCACCGCGGCCCAGCACACTCTCGACCCGGTACCGGCCGAGGAGCACACTGCCGACTCTTTCGTGCTCGGGATCGCCCATGCGCAGCTCGCTGCGTACCCTAGCGCAAAGCAGGCCGCCGCGGGCGCGCTCCGGCTCAGCCGCCGGTGGCGCGCGCCACGCCCAGGCCCTCACTGCGCACGCCGTCGAGACAGCCTTGGAGCGCATCCAACAGGGCCTTCACACCCGCCGGATCGGCGATCGGGTTGATCACGCACACATCGATGCCCTGCTCGGCGTAAGCCCGGACCCGCGCGCGCACGGTCTCCTTCGTGCCGACCACGGCCATGGCGTCGACCAGCGCATCGCTCACGGACGCAGCCACACCCGCTCGATCGCCCTTCGCGTAGAACTCACGGATGGCGCGCGCCTCGCGCTCGAAGCCGATCCACTCGAAGCAGCGATTGTAGCCGGGGGTTGCCGCGTAAGCGCCGAACACGTTGCGCACGAGCGCGCGGCCCTGCTCTACCTGATCGGTCATCACCACGTGCAGACGGCTGACGACCTCGATCTGCCGAAAATCGCGACCCGCGGCCTCGGCACCCGCGCGCACCGCGCCCAAGATCTGCGGCAGCGCGCCCTCCGGCACCATGTTCAAGATCACGCCGTCGCACAGCTCGCCCGCGAGCCGCAGCGCCTTCTCGTTCAGCGCGCCGAGGTAGATGGGCACCTTGCCCGCAACCTGACCGCCGAGCTTGAAACGCTTGAGGTTGAGCGTCTTGCCCTCGAAGTCCACGCGCTCACCGCCGAGCGCCTTGCGCAGCACCTGCACGTGCTCGCGCAGGCGCGTGAGCGGCTGGTCGTACGGCTGACCACCCCAGTCGCGCACGATGTTCGGCGACGACAGGCCGAGACCCAGCACGAACTTGCCACCCGTCAGCTGACTGAGCGTCATGGCAGCCATCGCGTGCACCATGGCCGTCCGAGTCTGGGCTGGAACGACGGCCGTACCGATGCGCATGCCCGGCGCGCCGACGGCCAGCGCTCCGGCGACCGCGTAGGCGTCGCCGCCGGCGACCTCGGCGAGCCACAGCTCTTCGTGACCTCGCGCTTGTGCGTAACGGGCAAACTCGACTGCGCTGTCCGCGCCTCCGAGTGGGAGGGTCAGCGCGAGGCGCGGCTTGAGAGATGTGCTGTCCATGACGTCGTTCCTGTGAGTTCTCGGTGTGGGTGCGCGCCATCGACGGCGCACAGCGGGGCCGACGCTACAAGAGCACTCGTTCCGAAGCCAGACGCACGCTGGCGCACTTGGTCGTAACTTGCCCGAACCGCGCGCATTTTGTTATTGAGTACGGGAGCTTGGGTGGCGCTCGCAGCAGTGCCAACGACCGCCCGCGGACGAAAGGTAGGCGTATGCGGAGCTCGTCGACCCTCACTTTGGCACCGGCAGCTCCGCGCTCGCGCGGCTCGAGTCGCGCGCTGTGGACGGCGGCCTGTGCCCTGTGGGGCGCGCTGCAGTGCTCCCCTGTGCTGGCGCAGAGCCCGGACGGTCAGGCCGAGCTCGATCGCGGCAACGCGGCCATGAGCTCCGGACGCTTCGAAGCCGCGGCGGCGGCGTTCGAGTCGGCGTATCGGATCAACCCGAGTGCGCGTGCGCTGTACCAGCTGGCAGTCGCGTACGCGGCGATGGGTCAGCCACAACGCGCGTTGAGCTCCTACGAGTCGTACCTGCGCTACGCGGATCCGAAGGCGGATGCCGGGAACATCGAAAATGCCAAGCGCGAGATCGCGCGCATCCAGAGCAGCGTCGGGCGCTTCACGTTGAAGCTATCGCCGCGCGACGCGACGATCGAGATCGATGGACACGCTGCCGATGTGAAGGACAACGAGCTGTGGCTGATGCCTGGCAAGCACAGCATCGCGATCCGCGCGCCGGGCTACGAGAGCTACAACCAGACCCTCGAAGCTCAGAGCGGCCGCTTCTCGCTGGAGATCAACCTGCGGCAGCCCACGGTGCCACCGCCCGTGCAGGCCGCGGCGCTGGTCGATGAAGGCATGTTGCTCAAGGTCCAGGGCGACGTGGTCGGCGCAGTGTCGCGCTTCCAGGAAGCGCAGCAGGTGTTCTCGACACCGCGCGGTCTGGCGCAGCTCGGGCTCGCGCAAGAAGCCCTCGGCGACATGGCGAACGCCGAAGATCACATCACGGCCGCGCTCGCTGCGCGGAAAGATCCGTGGGTCCGCAAGAACCGAGCGCAGCTGAAGAAGGCGCTCACGCGCGTGATGCGGCACACCCGCGATTACGCGAAGCTGATGATCAGCGGCAGTCCACCGGGCGCGCGCCTGTACGTGGGCGATCGGCTGGTCGGGACGTTGGCGGTGACGAGCTCGCTGCGCGTGCCGGCGGGGCGCGTAACGTTGAGCGCGCGGCTCGATGGCTTTGCGGAAGCGGTGTTCGAGGCGGAGCTGCCGCGACGCAGTCTGCGGACAGTGGAGCTGAAGCTGTCGCCTCTGCCGCCGCCGCCCCCTCCGCCCCCACCCCCTCCGCCGCCGCCCCCTCCGCCGCCGCCGCCTCCACCCGTCGTGGAGCCCACGCCCGCGCCGGAGCCACCGAAGGAGGAGCCTGCGCCGCGCGTCGCGAGTCAGGCCGAGATCGAGTCGCTGTTGCGCGAGCAAGGGCGCCTGCCGGAGGAGCATCCGGATCCCACGGGCTTCGAGCTGAACGTGGCACTCGGCTACCAGTTCTGGCTGGGCGACGGTCCGTGGACGAGCTCGGGCGCTCCGGCGCTTCGCTTGTCCCTGGGCGCGCGCGTGCCGTGGCCGGTCAGCTTCGGTTTGACGTTGCTCGATGTGTCGACGGACTTCGGGACGCGCAACACGAGCGCGGTGATCACGCTGAGCCCGGGGATCTACGTGCGAGGTCACACGCAGCGCGTGCGGCGCAAGCACACATTCGATTTCTGGGGCGGCGTGGGTTTCTCGCCGATCGCATTCGGGATCGCGACCTTCGACGACGACACCACGACCGAGGAGCGCCTCGCAGGCGTGGACACGTCGGACATTCAAAGCTCGATCGTGGAGCGGCTCGGTATCGGCCGCGTGGTCACACGCCAATCGGTGAACATCCCGATCGAGCTCGGAGCGACGTTCTTCCTGACACGTGGTGTCGGCGTGGGGGTGAACGCGGCGTTCACGTTCTGGATCCCGACGCAGCTTTGCTATCACGACAGTGGAGATCGGTACTGCGTCAGCAAGGGCTTGCGTACGGAGCACAGCCTCTTCGTGGGCGCTGGCGTGTACTTCCTGCCGTAACGGGACGGAACGTTCCGGGCGCTCGCAGGGTCGAAGCTTTGGGTGCGCTGACGGCGTGCGGGGGCCAGGGTTCGGTTCCGGGCGCACGGCTCGCTTGCTCGAGTCGCGGTTGCGAGAGCGCGTTCGAGGTCTTCCCACGCGACGCAAGCCAGCCTTTGCAGCGCGCCAAGTGGAGTGGAGATGGACAGCACTTGGCACGCTGCAAAACACCCGGAACCGAACCCTGGCCCCCGCACGCCTCGCGTATCGATCGACTCGGTGCAAGTGCAGTGCTGAGCGGCACCGGTCCGGCCGCGTGTTGTTTGACGTTCAGCTCCCACCGTGCGCTCCGCAGCGATGATCGACGGCGATTGCAACTGCAGCGCTAAGCGGCGCCTGTCCAGTCTCGGTTGTTTGGTTTTCAGCTACCACCGTGCGCTCGGCAGCGTTGACACCTTGGTTAGGCGGGCGCCGTCCGTCACCAACAGCCATCGATCTCCAACCAACCGAGCCCTCAAACCGACGTCAGAACTCCCCCGTGGCCTGCGCGAACAGCTCGTACGTCAGATCCCCGACCATCAAGAACCGCTGCCCAGGGAGATCGATGATCGGCCGATACAACGGATTGACCCGCTCCGAAGTACACGCCCCGCTAGCAGCCACACACGCCGCGGCGTTTGTCAGCAGATGCGTGGTCCGGTGTGCGAACAACACGCCGAGTCGAAAGTGCACGTAGCGCGCGGCCTGCGTCGCGACGGCGAGTTCGGCAGCGAAGCGTCCATAGCTCGCGACGTTCGTCAGACCGTTGAAGCGCACTTGCCCGCCGGGGCTTGCGTACGGCTCGGTCAGCGCCGGCGTGTTCGATGTGCCGAGTGCGTCGTAGAGTGGCGAGTAGTCGCGGCCCTCGGACACGTACGCCGCCTGGGCTCGCACGTCGATCGTCAGACGCTGGAAGCGCGCGCGATCCTCCCAGGCGAAGAGCGCTGCTCCCACCGTCAGCTCCTGCACGCTCGGGGGCGTCGTGTCGATGTCGCTCGGCACTGCGCCGCTCTTCGCAAACGCCGAGGCCGCCGTCGTCGCCCACTCGCGCGTGAAGCGTAAGCCCAGGTAAGGCTCCAAAAACCGCACCCGGTACGACCAGCGCGTATCCAGGCTGAACGCCAGGGTCCCGCGGCTGATGCCGGCATCACAGCCGCCGTGATCCATACAGGGCGCCATCGCTTTGCCGAGATCGATGCGTGTCTCGAGGCCCACTACCCAGGTCGGCAAGTACGGCGTCCGGTATTGGTTCGCGAGCCCCCACGCCACGCCCAGCTGAATGCCCGGTAGCCCAGAGCGCGTCGCTGACTGATACGGCAGCTGAAACAGCGCCGCGTCGCTCGCGCTCACCCCGCTGCGCAACGTCGACTCCACCTGCTGCGCCGAGACGCTGGACGGAGCGCTCAGCTCGCGCACGTCGTTCAGCACGAGCGGCACGCGCAAGTAAACCATTAGGTCACGGAACACGCCCACACCGACGTCGAGCGACAAGGTGCTCGTCGCCTGCCTGCTGATCGCCACCTGCTGCGTGCGGCCGGCCGCGAGGTCGTCATCGAGCGCATACTCGCGCGCGATCACGGAACGCGTGTGACTGCGCTTGAAACCGAGCGCGACGCGCACGTCCGGAAGCGCGCCTCCCACGAAGCCGTCGAGCACACTCGTGTACGGCGTGGGCTCGGAGAGCAGCAGCGCGTGCGGGTCCTCGCGCTTCGTCTGAGCCGCGGCCCGCGCGCTGATCCCTGCGCACGTCCACACGCTCTGCAGCAGCAGCCCAAGCGACAGCCATCGTGAACTCAAACGCGTCAAGACCTGGCCCGTATCCTCGCGCTACCCTCGCCCACCCCGGCCCCGAAAAGAGCCGAGTGCATAACACGGAAACCCGTCCAGGCGCAGATCGGGATTCCGTCTGGGGCGAGCGTGTCACAGCGCGCTGCGCACGCGCTCCGCGAAGCGCTCGCTCCAGGCTGCGAGCGCCGCACACGGCACGCTGCCACCGGGCGCGGTCGCACAGGCGAGGAGGCGGGCGAGCAGGCTCTGCTCCGCGGCCAGGAGCGCGAGCTGCTTGAGGGCGAGCTTGCGCTGCGCGTGCTGCACGATCTCGCGCTGGTAGGCGCGCGGCCCACCGGCATCGGGCGTCTGCGCCCGCCGCAGCCGCAAGTTGACCGAGGAGAGCAGCGCGTTGCCCTGCTCCCGCAGAGACGACAGCTCGCGTAGCAGCGCCTCGAGCCGTGCGTCGGGGTCTAAGCCTGGCCCCCACGCGCGCGACCTACGAAACGCGCTCGGCGCGCGCTTGTCCGCCTCTGCCAGTGTCTTCGCCGCGAGCAGCTGCAGCTCGGGCAGCTGCGGCAGCGCTGCACCGTGGACCAGCTGCTCGAGCGCGAGCCGCTCGTCTGCGCCGACGTGCTGCCAGCTCACCCCGCCCTGCAGCAACACGAGCTGCATGAGCGCGCGTGGCCGCTGGGCCGCTGCCGTACGTTGGGGCTCGACCCGCAGCCACAGCTCCGCCGCACTGGTCACGTTCGCCGCCCCGGCGAGCGTCGCGACACGCAGCACGGCTTGATCGGGACGCGCGGCGTCGGGCAAGCGTTGCAGCTGCACGCGGCCGGACACGAGCAACACGCTCGGCGCCAGATCGAGCATCCAGAGCTCCGTCTGGGGCTGGAGCGTGAGCCGCGTGCCGCCCGCGAAGTCGAGCACCAGCGGCTGCGCCGCATCGTTCCGCACCCGCCGGCCGACGCCAGCCACCGGCGCCGAAAGCGCGGCAGCCAGCAGCTCGGGCGCGCCCGCGGAACGGAAACTGAAAGCCCGCGACGCGGCCTCGGTCGCCGACGTGGGCGGCTGCGCGGCTGACGGCGGCTGTGCGGCACCGGGACCCGGCGCAGACGCGGTTTGCGCGGCATCGGACTCCGGCGCAGACGTGGGCACCTGCGCCGCCCTCGGCTGCTGAGCGGCACCGGACCCCGGCCCAGACATGGGCACTTGCGCCGCCGCCGGCTGCTGCATGGCACTAGACCCCGGCGCAGCCGTGGGCACCTGCTCTGCAGGAGACCGCTGCGTCGCGGCCGGCCCTACTGCAGCCGTTGGCGGCGACGCCGCCGACGTGTTCGCGGACGCGGGCCGCAGACCATCCGCAGTCGACTGCCCCGTGGGCGCAGGCGGCAGCGTGATGCCGTCGTCTCCGCAGCTGATAGCTGCAGCGAGCGACAGCGCCAGGCCACACGCGGCCGTCCGCACCCGGCCCCGCATCACACCTCTTCGAGGTCGTTCTCGCTCAGTGGCAGCGGCTCGGCCGTGCGCGCGGCCAGCTGCTCGCGCGCCTCGCCGAGGTCGCGCGACGTGGTGCGCAGGCGGTCGGTGAGCACGCCGAGAAACGACCACAGCAACTTCACCGCCACGTCGTGATCCTTGCGCACGATGTCGAAGAAATCGCGCCGGCGCATCACCATCAGCTTGCTCGAGCCCTCGCTCGCAACACTCGCGCTGCGCGGCGCCTTGTCCACCAGCGCCATCTCGCCGAAGCACTGCCCGGGTCCGAGCAGGCTGATCCGCGCATCGCCGGTGTGCACACGCACGTTGCCGACGAGCACGATGAACATCTCATCGCCTTCGTCGCCCTCCTGCAGAATGCGCTGACCGTGCTGGTACGTCCGCACATCGGTCAGGTTCATGACCCGCACCAGCTCCTGGTACGTGAGGTGCCGGAACAGCGGCATCGAGTGCAACGTCTCGAGCTTGAGATTGACCTCGTTCGCCAGGCGATCGAGCCCGCGTGTGTCCGGGACCTTCACCACCACGACCGTGATGTTGTCCTTGCCACCGCCCTGATTCGCGAGATCGATCAAGGTGTCGGCGATGTCCGTCGGCGGCACCTCGCGGAACACGCGCAGGATGTCGCTCTGCTGCGCGTACTCTGACAATCCGTCACTGCACAGCAGGAACTGATCGCCCGCCAGCACGTCGAAGTCGAGCGTGTCCACCTCGACGCTCTCGTACACGCCGACCGCGCGCGTCACGGCGTTTTTCATGTTCAGCTTGCCGATCTGCTCCGGCGTGAGCCGGCCGCGCTTCAGCAGCTCGTTGATGAGCGAGTGGTCCTCGGTCAGCTGGTGCACGGAGCCCTTGCGCGTCAGGTAGATGCGCGAGTCGCCGACGTGCGCGATGAAGCCGCGCGAGCCGATCAGCAGGAGCGCGATCAAGGTCGTGCCCATGCCACGCTTGCCGTTGTCCTTCTGCGCCTCCGCGTATACGGCGGCACAGGCGTTCTGCACGGCCTGCTCCATCAGGCGCAGCACGTCTTCGCGCTTGACCGAGTCCACACCGCGCTCGAAGCGCTCGAGCAGCTCGCGCTCGCGGAAGATCGTGTCGCGACACACGTGCACCGCGATGTTGCTCGCGACCTCACCGGCCGCGTGGCCGCCCATCCCGTCCGCCACGATCGAAAGACCGAGCCCCTCATCGACGAGGAAGCTGTCCTCGTTGACGTCGCGCACGCGACCGACATCGGTCTTGGGCCAATAACGAATCGTGCTTTCAGGCTGCATCCGTGGAAACCCAAGAAGTACATGTGACGATAACAGAACGCGTGCTCTCGTGCGCCGCCTGCGTGGCTCGATCCGCCACGCCAGAGCGCGAGTGGAGGGTCATGTGGGTAAGCGAATCTCGCGCTTGCGGCGCTGCGGCGGGACGCAGCCGCACGTCGTGCCACCTGCGGAGAAATTGTGGTATGCGAAGTGGGATGTCCTTCAGCGAACGCTTCTGCTCTGGCTTCGCGCTCGCCGCGACCATCGCCGGTGATCCCGGCGGCGAGCGGGCACGCGCGGGTCTGCACGAGTCGGTGCGCGAGTCAGTCACCGGCGTCGCGCGCGAGCTGCTCACCCTCAGCAAGGCCCAACGTCGCGCACGCGTGAGCGCACTGGCCCGCCCTGCGCGCAGCGCCTGGCCGAGCGAAGCGCGCTCACCGCTGCGCGCCTACGCTCTGCTCGCACGCAGCGAGCCGCCGAGCACGCTGCCGGCGTTCGTGCATGCCGCACCGCTTCCGCGCGCGGGCTTCACTCCCGAGCCGGGGTTATTGCGGCTACTGCGCCGCATCGCGTTCCAACAGACGGAGCCGGGCGACGCCGACCCCGCCGCATCGCCCGAGCGAGGCGAGCCATGGGGCGCGTGATCCGCGCGCAGCGCAGCGGCCCGGCCGTGCTGCCGAAGGCCGTGTACGATGCGCAGCTGGAAGCGGCGGAGATCCGCGCCCGCGCCGAGCGCGACGCCGAGCTGCTGCGGAAACAAGCTTACGCGGAGGGGCACGCGGCAGGCAGCGCTGCGGCCGCGGCCCAGCTGTTCGATCTCGACAAGCTGCGGGCCGAGCTCACCGCGCGCGCGGAGCGCGAGACCACCCAGGCCGTGCTGCTGGTGGCGGCGGAGCTGCTGGGCACGACCCTGCAAGCCGAGCCGGAAAAGATCGCCAGCTTGCTGCGCCCGCACCTCGCGCGCATGCGCCGCGCACAGCAGCTGCTCGTACGCCTGCACCCCGACGATCACGCGTTCCTGAAGGCGCGTCCGGACTTGCTAGCGCAGCTGCGCGAACAGCAGCAGCTCGAGGGCCGCCTCGAGCTGCGAAGCGATGCCAGCCTGACGCGCGGCGGCTGCGTGATCGAGACGAACCTCGGGGAGCTCGACGCGCGCGTCGAAACACGCCTGGCGCTGATGGCGGCGGCGCTAGGCTTGCCCGAAGGATTCGAGAAGTCCCCGTCCGAGACAGACTGAGCCGAGCACGCAGCACATGAGCTCACGACCCTTGCAGAGCCTGCCGCCCGAGCCGAGCCTCGGCGCAGCCCGCGACGAAGACGCCGACGACGACGTCGCGATCCAGGACCCGAGCGGCGGCCCAGGCCATGGCGCGCGCAGCGTGTGGCTTTCGGTCGCGCTGTTCGCCCTCACCTTCGTGAGCACGACGTACGTCGGCGCGCAGAGCCTCGGCGAAAACGCGCCGCTGTGGGGCGGCCTGCGCTACTCGGTGCCGCTCATGAGCATCTTGCTGAGCCACGAGCTCGGGCACTACATCGCCGCGCGCGTACACCGTGTCCCGGCTTCGCCTCCGTTCTTCGTGCCGATGCCGTTTCCTCCGCTCGGCACGATGGGCGCGGTGATCCTGATGCGCGGCCGCATCGCGCGCCGCAATGCGCTGCTCGACATCGGCGCGGCGGGCCCGCTCGCGGGCATGGCCGTGGCGTTGCCCGTGCTCATCTACGGCATCGCCACGTCGCCCGTGGGCCCGCTGCCGGAGCACACGGGTTATCTCATCGAGGGTCGCTCCATCCTGTATCTGCTGCTGCTGCGCGTGCTCAAGGGTCCGATCCCGGACGGCTACGACATCCTGCTCTCGCCCACGGCATTCGCAGGCTGGGCGGGCCTGCTCGTGACGATGATCAACCTCATCCCCGCCGTGCAGCTGGACGGCGGTCACGTCGCATACGCGCTGTTTGGCGAGCGCCAGGAGCGCTACTCGCGGCGCGTGCGCGGCGCGCTCTTGCCCGTCGCCATCGTGGTGTCGCTGTTCTACGGGCTCGAGGCCTACGTCGGCGGCGCGCGCGGTGAGCTGCTCTTGAACGGCTTCGCACCCGGAGCACACTGGCTCCTGTGGTGGCTTCTGCTGCGCATGATGGTGAAGCGCGGACGTCCGGAGCATCCGCGCACCGACGACGCCGTGCTATCGCCGCGCCGCCGCGTCGTCGCCTGGGCCACGTTGGCGCTGTTCGTGGTGCTCTTCATGCCCGCCTGGTTGAGACAGGTACCGCCGTCCTAATGAGTGACCGAGAATTTTTCTGCTCTCGAGCGGATCGGATAGCCTCGGTGGGATGCGGACCTACAAGGTGGGCCACTGGGCACGTGCGCTCTTCGTGCTGCTGATCGAGCTCTGCCTGACGCCGAGCGCGCGCGCCTGGACGGAGACTCAAATCACGTCGGTCGCGGCGCGCGTGGACGCGCGCGACCCTCGCGTGCGCGTGGAGCTGACGCTCGGGCTGCAGGTGCGCGAGGGCTGGCTGTCGAGCTTCGAGCTGTTGGATCTCGGGCCGGAGCTGGCGCTCGGCGAGCCCCCCGAGCTCAGCTTCCTCGGCGCCGACGGCGCGCAGTACCCCGCATCCGTGCAGATCACGCCCGGCAACGGGCTGTCCGTGACCTTCGCCGACAAGCGCAGCTCACCGCGGCGTGGAGACTACAGCTTGCGTCTGGCGTGGAGTGAGCGCCTTCCCGAAGCGAGCGGCGCCGAGCAGCGCTGGTCCTTGCCGCGTTGGCCGGAGCGCGTGGCGAACGTTCGGGTCGAAGTGCTCGCAGCGCGCGGCGCGCGTCCCAGCACCACGCGCGCGCGGTCGCACGACGGCGTGGAGCAGCGCGATGCCCCCGAGCTGCGAGCGAGCGTGCTGACTTTCGTGCGCGCGGAGCTGCCGCGTACGGCGCGCTTCGAGGTCGCCTGGTCGCTGCCCGCTGCTACCTCGAGCGCGTCCGAGCCTCCGCGCGCGCCAGCGCGGTGGCGCGCGCTGGGGCAGCGTCCGGTCGCGTGGTGGCTCGGGGCCTGCCTCGCCCTGCTGTGGCTCCTGAAGTGGAGCGTGTCGCTGCACGAGCCCGGAGCTGCCTCAGCAGATCGCCGCCAACAGCTGCCAGGCATCCAGCCCGGGATGCGCCTGCGCACGTGGGCCAGCGCGCTCGGCTGCGGCCTCGCCGTGGGTCTGTTCGAGGTCATGCCGCTTCTGGGAGCAGGGCTCGGCGTCGCGAGCAGCTGGCTCGCGCTCGATCTCGCAGCCGCGCGGCGCAGCCTCGCCGCCGTGAGCGGCACACCCCCTCTCACCCCTGGCTACGCGTTCCTCGACGCGGCGCGGCCCGCCGGCGCCGTGACGGCGTTGCTCGTGCTCGCTGCGCTGTGTTGGCTGCGGCCGCTCGCGCCGCTGAGCGTCGCGTGCTGTGCGTGCCTCGCGGCCACGCTCTTCCTGGGCTACGCCGCACCGGCCGGCAACGCGGCGAGCGCAGCGCAGCCGAGGCGACGTCCCGAAGGCGCGCGCGTCCAGGGACGCGCGCGCTCGTGAATCAGGAGGCCTTCTTCCGCAGATCCTCGATCACCGTGTCGAGGTCCTTGAGCTCGCGCGCCACGCTGTCCGGCGTGGGATCGAAGTCGACCAGCGCCGACTGCAACTCCTCGTACAGCATGGTGGCCGCGTTTTCGTCTTTCACGCACTGCTGCGCGGTGCGGCCCATGTGCTTCAGCTTGGTCACGCGGAGCAGCGCCTGCTCGAGCACTGCGATGCCGGTGCCCAGGTACTCTCGGGAGAGTGCCAGGTCGGCGTCCAGGCTCTCGCACACCTCGGGCGCGTGCTGCAACATGCGCTCCGCCGCGTCCGCCGCGAGCGTCTGGGTGTGCTCGAGCGCCAGCAGCAGCACGAGCACATCGTCGACGTAAGCCAGTGCGCCACCGCGCACGCCTGGGATGGTGTTGGTTCTCGACAGCCAGTGGATGATCGCGCCCGCTACCAGCGCACGACCCTCATCCGGAATGTCCGGGTCTTCCGCGACACGCAGCGCAGCCTTCAGGCTTTGCGGCAGCGCCACAATGGCCCCTTTGATGAATGTCAGAAATTCGTCGCGCACCATCGAACCATCGACCGCGTCGGTCTCCTCAGCTGCGGGAACGCGGCCCACGAGCCATGCATGTTCGTCGGTGCGTCACGGGCGCGCTCATTGGCTGGGTATCAGTTCCTTGCCAGCTGGGCAAGCGACCTCGACACCTGTCGGACCCGCATCCGTGCGGATGATCTTGAATTCCACGCGACGATTCTTGTCCCAGGCGGTCGCGTTATGGCCCGGATCGACGGGACAACGCTCACCATAGCCCGCGCTCCGCAGCCGGTTTGCGTCCACGCTGCGCTGGATCAGCGCCTGGCGCACGGATGCGGCGCGGTCGCTGGTCAAGCGGATGTTGTACTCGTCCGTGCCGCGCTCGTCGGCATGGCCCTGGATCTCGACCAATGTGATCTGCGGGTTTCCGACCATGGTCGCGGCGACCGCATCCACGATGGGGAAGGATTTCGGAAGTATTTCCGCACTGTCCGTCGCGAAGTAGATCTTCTCCAGGATGATAATCTCGTTCTCTTCGATGATCACGCTGCCCTTGTCCGGGCAGCCGTCTTCGTCCTGGTAGCCGTTGTACGTCTCGGGATCGTTCGGGCAGCTGTCGTCGCGATCCAGGATGCGGTCGCGGTCGTTGTCCGGGTCGGGGCAGCCATCTTGGTCCTCGAAGCCATCCTTGTCCTCCGGATCGTTCGGACACAGGTCGTCGACGTCGAGGATGCCATCCTTGTCGTTGTCCGGGTCGGGGCAGCCGTTTTCGTCCTCGAAACCGTCGCGATCCTCGGGGTCATCCGGGCACTGATCGACGTTATCCAGGATGCCGTCACCGTCCCGGTCGCCGATGCTGCCCTCGGGGCAACCGTCTTCGTCGGCATCGCCGTCGTGATCTTCGGGAACGAGCGGGCATTCGTCGTCGACGTCGAGGATGCCGTCGCGGTCATTGTCCGGCTCCGGACAACCGTCCTCGTCTTGGAAGTGGTCGAAATCTTCCGGATCATCCGGACACTGGTCGACGTCGTCCTTGTAGCCGTCGCCATCTCGATCGCCGATCGACGGCTCGAAGATGAAGCCGAGCACCGCGCGGATGTCCGCGGAGTTGAAGCCGCGCACCACGCCAGCGCCGCCCGCGAGCAGCAGGTAGCTGTTGCGCTCGACGTAGATCTTCAGGCCGCCGATGGCTTCAGCGCCCAGGCCGCCCTTGTCGCCGATCGACTTCACGAGCTGCGTGCCATAGATCTCGCCGACCAGCTCCGCGGCCTTTGCGAAACGCAGGCTCGCGCCGAAGCCCGCGGTCAGCAGATCGTCGTAGCGCAGCTGCGTGCCGCCGCGCACCGCGGCGGGACACACGGCGCTCGTCAGATCGCCGCCGTTCACCGTGTCACATAGCGACGGATTCAGCAGGTTGGCTGCGCGGCCTGCGGGGCTCGTGGTCGGATCGAGGCGGCCGCGAAACGGCAGCTGGGCTCCGTCGCCGGAGTTCCAGCGGTAGCCCACGTTCAACCCGAGGCGGAACGCCGGGACGGGCACCCAGTCGGCCGCGAGCATGGGCCACAGCGCGACTCCGGGCTCGCCGCGAAACTCGCTCGCCTTGCCGGTGGGCAGCTCCACGTGGAGGATCGCAGCGAGACCAATCGGCGCGCGCTCACTGCGCAGGATGCGCAGCTTGCCGTGCAGCGTGATGTTGCCGAAGCCCTGACTGTCGATGCCGCTCGGAGCTGCGGAGTCGTTGAATACTCCGGGGATGATCTGGTTCGGGCCGTTGACGATCTGCACCGGTACCTGCAGACCGAAGACCCAGGCGTTGCCCAGGCCGTAGTTGAAGTGCAAGGTGCCCGTGACCGCAGCGTTGATCAGACGCTTGTTGCGCTCGGCTTCCTGCGGCGTGCTCATCGGGTCGTAGCTGAACGTGCGGATCGGGAAGATCCCGAGGCCCATGTCCAACACGAGACCGAAGCTGTAATCGCGGTCGCCGAGCACGCTCGTGCCATTGACCGAGATGAAGCCTTTGGAGTCCACGGCGGGGCGGAACATACGCACGTCCATGCCGCCTTCGCCGTCCACGAACGAAGCCTGCGCGTCGACACGCGACACCGGCAGAACGAGGACGCAAGCGAAGAGAAAAACAGTGCGAAAGCAGGAGGCGGTTCGCCCGATCATGCGCGCTCCATGTAGGCCCGAAATACTACCGCCGGATGAGCTTCCAAGTACCATGTTATTTTTTCGAGTGTCAAACTTGCGCTCGTCCTCGCGCACAGTCAGATGCGCCGTGCATCACACGTAGGGCTGCGTGTGCACCTGCGCGCCTGCCCACGTAATCGTGGACGCAACTGTGGACGTGGCCGATCGTCCAAGTTCCACGTCGACGTTACGAGGGCACAGCCACTCGTTTTCGATGGACGCGGGTCCTTACTGACTCTGCAGCTCGAGCATGCGCCGATATGCATCGCTGCGCGGCGCGGTCGGGAAGCGCTTCACGTACGCCCCCATGTTCTTCTGCGCCTTCGCAGTGTCACCGATCGCGCGGTAGGTCTCGATCAACAGCCCGAGCTCTTGCGGGGTGTTCGCGCTGCCGTCGAGCGCGCGGATCACACACTCGTTGTCGCCGCGCGCGAGACACGCGTTCGCGATCTCCATCGGCGCTGCGCCACCCCCTGATGGCTGGATGCGTGCGGGAGCCTGAGCGACGGCCGCCGGTGCGGGTGCCGGTCGGGCCGGCGCCGGACGAGCCGGCTCAGGCGCAGGTGCGGGCCTGGGCTTCGGAGGCGCCACGGCGGCAGCGACTTGCTGCGACCCCTGCGGCTGTTGCTGCGCGCGAGCCGCCGCGCCGCGTGGATCGCGCGCATCTGCGAGCAGCTGCTCGGCCTGTGCGTGCAGCTCGCCCGTCACTCCCGGCAGGATCTGCACGCTCTGCGCGAGGCGCGCAGCTTCGGCACGGTTGCTGGGCAACGCTGCACGGGCTTCGTCGAGACGCGCCATCGCGAGCGCGATCGTCGCCTGTTGCACCTCGGGTCGCGTGCGGAACACGCTGCTCGGCGGCAGGCTCTGAAACTCGCGGTACGCGAGACCTGGATCGCCGCGCGTCAGCGCATCCTTGCCGCGCACGTAGGCCTGCTCGTCCAGGCTCTGCGAATCCGCGCGCGACTTGCAGTCCATCGCCTCGGCCGCGGTCGGACGCGCCTTGAGCGCCATGGCGGCGTGGGCGGAAGCCTCCGCGAAGCGCAGCTCGGCGAGCGCGGTACGGCAAGCCAGGACCGCCTTGTCGTAGCCATCGTCCGCGAGCCCCTGCTGCCCTTCTGCGTGGCTCTCGCCGTCAGCGGCTGCGGCGACGGTCCCGCTCGCGTCCGGATCTTCCTGCGGAGCGTCGGGCGTGGGGAGCAGGATGAAGACCAGCGCCGCGACGGTGACGGCTGCCAGCACGATCGCGAGCCGCAGGTTCGCGCCGGTCTTGCCCGTGCCCGCGCTGCGATAGCGCGTGGCCTCACCGGGATCGAAGAAGTAGTGCTCTCCCGCAGAGACGTAGCGAAAGACGACCTGGCCGAGCTCGATGATGTCGCCGGAGCTGAGCTCCACGCTCTTCACAGGCCGCCCGTTTACGGTCACGCCGTTGGCGCTGCCGAGATCTTCGATGACGAAGCTCTCACCGTGCGGCTTGATCTCAGCGTGCTCGCGCGAGACGGAACGATGGTTGATCGGACAGTCGACCTCGTCCGAACGGCCCAGGCGGGCGCTGCGATCGGAGGGCAGCACGAACTCGGCCCCGGAAGCCGGTTGCGTGAGCATCACGAGGCGCGCGGGCACCGCCGGCCGGCGCGAGTTGAGCACGGACGGCTCGGGCGGAAGCTGCGCGGCGGCAGAGGCAGCAGGGACCGCAGCAGCCGGCTGCTGCGACTGCGCGGCCGGGCGCGCGCTCACCTCTTCTTCCACGAGGATGGTGTAGTCGCCGAGCTGGATCTGGTCGCCGTTGTTGATGGGCGCCTCGCCCTCGACCTTACGTCCGTTGACCAGTACGCCGTTGTACGAATCCAGGTCTCGCAGTTTGTAGACGCCACCGACGCGGACCAACTGAACGTGGCGCCGCGAGATGTTGCGCTCGGTCAAGCGGATCGTGTTGCCCTCTTTGCGCCCGATCGTGACTTCGTCGCGCAACAGCGGCACTACGGTGGTTGAACCCTCGTTATCCGAGATGACGAGCCTGACCATTGGTCCGAATGCTACGCGGCCCCATGTACGTGTCAAATCGCAAAGCGCCGTACGCGGTGTGCTGACGCCCACTTTGACCGCGATTCAGGCGGCCTGCAACAAGCTGCCCCTTCCACCGCGATTCAGGCGGCTTGCAACAAACAACGAACGACACGCACGCAAACACGCGAGCCCCTTCCACTCCTGCCGCGGCTCTTACACGATCTCGAGGCGTGCTAGGAAGCTCATTACGACGCTCGGCTCACGGCATGGCCGCCACGCTGCTGTGCGTGTGCACGGCGACCGCGGGAGCGGCCTGTGGCGGCGGCTCCGAGCGCCGCGTCACCGTGCGCGAGGCTCCAGCCAGCGACGCTGGCATGCGGCTGGATGCAGGCGGCGTGGATGCGCAGGTGCCCGGCGAAATGCGCGGCCCAACGCCCGTTTGGCCCGAGGCGGAGCAGAGCGTGCGCGTGGCCTATCGAGCGGGCCCCGTGCGGGCCACGCTCAACCTTGCACCCGACCCGAGCCAGCTCGACCTGCACTTCAACGTCGACACCACCGCGTCTTTCGGCGGCGAAATTGCCGCGATGCAACGCGAGCTTACGCGCAGCATCATCCCGCAACTGCGCGCGCGCGTGACCGATACCCGCATTGGTGTCTCGCGTTTTGCGGATTTTCCGAGCCTGCCATTCGGCAGGCCGGGGAGCGCCGGGCGCGCCGACGTGCCGTATCAGCTCCTGTGCCCGGTCACGGACAACCTGGCGCGCATTACACGCGCCGTGTCCGCGCTCGACTCTCCGCTCGGGGATGGTGCAGATATCCCCGAAGCTGGAGCGGAGGCGCTGTATCAAATCGCGCAGGGCAGCGGTTTCAAGCGCGACGGAGTGTGGCTGATCGAGCCCTTCGCCGCGGACAGCGCTGCCGCCGACAGCGGCAGGCTCGGGGGCGTCGGTTTTCGCAGCGGAGCGCTCCGCGTCGTGATGCACATCACGGATGCTCCTTCGCACACGCCGACGGAGTATGCGGCCGAGGGCATCGACGCGACGCACAGCATGGAGGAGGCCCAGAGCGCGCTCGCAGCGCTCGGCGTGCGCGTGATCGGCATCTGCACGACGGGCAGCGACAACGCACGCTACTCGCAGGTGCGCAGCGAGCTATCGGAGCTGGCGCTCGCGACCTCTTCGTCGACCGCGCCGCAGCGCGGCGGCTGCGCCACGGGCGTGGGCGGCGCGACCCTGCCGAGCTTTCGCGGCCGTTGTCCGTGGGTGTTCGATGCAGCGAGCGACGGCACGGGCCTCGCGAGCAGCGTGGTGGACGCGGTGGTGAGCCTGCTGAATGACGTGCACTTCAACGAGGTACACGCCGAGCCGGGGCTCGATCCGCTCGGCCTCATCACGCGGATCGAGCTCGCGCCGGTCGCGCAGAACGCCGGCGTCGCCGCGCCGGCGAGCGCCGATCGCTTGCCGAGCGGCGCACCGGACGGCGTGCCCGACAGCTACCTCGACGTGACGCGACAGCAACAGCTGGGCTTCGCGGTGGTGCTCGAGAACGCGCGCCTCATGGCGAGCGACCAGGAGCAGCGCTACCGCGTATCGGTGCGCTTGATCGGCGATGGCGTGTTGCTCGAGGAGCGGCTGCTGTCCGTGGTCGTGCCCGCCGCCTCGCAGCCCACGGCGGCGGAAGACGCCGGCCTCGAGCGCTGAGGGAATCACAGCGGCGGTCGCGGGACCTGCTCCGCAAGCTCCGCAGCTCCCGACCTCCGCAATCACAGCGGCGGTCGCGGGACCTGCTCCGCAAGCTCCGCAGCTCCCGACCTCCGCAACGCACAAACCGCCGCTGACAGCGGCGTTCAATGCAGGCGGATCGCGCCGCGCTCCAGTAGGTCCGAGAGCGTCTTCAGCGCTTCCAGCCGCGGCATGCCGCAGACGTCGAGCAGCTCTTCGACCGTGCTCAGCCCATCGACGCGCGACAGCAGAAAGCCCGAGCGGTGGTCGAGCCCCAGCCAGCGCAGCTGCGAGTCGCCGAGCGCCAGGAGCACCACGCGGTCGAGCCGGCCGATCTTGCCGCTGTACAGCTGGATCAAGCGGTTGCGGCAGTTCTGCGCGCAACGCTGCGCTTGCTCGTTGTCCGGCGTGCTGCCGAGGATCAGCTCTGCGTGGCGCAGCGCGCCGGTCAGGTCGTCCAGCGCGTACAGCTCCTCCATCTCGCTCACGAGATCGGGCGGCAACAGCGGTCGCGAGCGATCCACGAGATCGAGCGCGCCGCCGCGAGCGACACCGGTCGGCGGCTCGCCGAGCGGCAGCGCCGAGAGCTCTCGCAAGCGATCGAAGTCGTCGCGCCGCACCGGGGGCACGGTGCTCTGCCGCGACAGCCGATCCATCGTCCAGGCGTCGTGGCTCTCGGACCTCTCATTCTCGAAGCCTGGTGGGATCGGCTGGCGAGCGGTGGGCTCCTCGTGCGGATCGTCCTCGAACACCAGCTCTTCGGCGCCCTGCGGGAACTCGCTGGTGGGCGGGAAGCTGATGCGGGGCCCGGGGGCGAGCGGCGGCTGCAGAGGCACCTTGGCATCGGCGCGCCGAGGGATCTCCCGCGACTTCCCGCTCGAGCCAAATGCTCCGGACGGCGGTCCCTCGGGCCGCTCTTTCGACTTCTCTGCCACCGACTCCTCATCGGGCCGAGGCCCGCGTTGCCCGCTCAACCTACCTTACCGACCACCCCTTTGAACATGCGCTGTGTGCGCGCGAGCGCATCGATCTGCTCGGATAGCTCCTCGAGCCGGCCGGCCTTGATCAACATGCGCGCCTTGTCGACCACGCTGCGCGCCTTCTCGATCGCGTCACGTCCGAAGTCGCTGCCCGCGACCACCTGCTCCACGTCCGGGAAGAGCTGCTCGATCTGCGCGATCAGCTTCTCCGCCTCTTGCGTGGCGCCCTCGGCCTCGTCGCTCTGGCGGCGCGCCACCGCGAAGTCCTTGGCCTCGCTGACCATGTGCTGGATCTCGTCCACCGTCAGCCCGGAGGTCGCGGTCACGGTGATCGACTGCTGCTGGCCGGTCTCGAGATCCTTCGCGTGCACGCTCACGATGCCGTCCGCGTTGATCTCGAACGTCACCTCGATCTCCACCTGCCCCGCCTGCGCCTTGCGCAAGCCGGTCAGGATGAACTCGCCGAGCAGCTCGTTTTCGTCCGCGCGGTGCGACTCGCCCTGCATCACGAGGATCTTCACCGCGGTCTGGTTGTCGCGCACCGTGGTGAACACCTTGGAGCGCGAGGTCGGCACCGTGGTGTTGAGCGGGATCAGCTCCTCGAAGTAGCCGCCGACGACCATGATGCCGAGCGTATGCGGCGTCACGTCGAGCAGGATCATGTCCGAGGCTTCCTGCGTGAGCGCCATGCCCTGGATCGACGCGCCGAGCGCCACGACCTCGTCCGGGTGCACGCCCTTGCTGGGCTCGCGCCCGAAGAAGCGCTCGACGGCGTGCTGCACGAGCGGCATGCGCGTCATGCCTCCCACCAGGATCACGTCTTCGATCTCGTCCTTGCCGAGGCCCGCCTCTTCCAGGGTCTGCTCGCAGGTCTGGATCGTGCGATCCACGAGATCGCGCGTCAGCTCCTCCAGCTGCGGACGGCCGAGCACGCGCTGCAGGTGCAGCGCCTCGTTGCGCGAGTTCGAGATGATGAACGGCAGGTTCACCTCGGTCTGCTCGACCGCAGACAGCTCGCACTTCGCCTTCTCGGCGGCATCCTTCAAGCGCTGCAGCGCCATACGGTCTTCGCGCAGATCGATGCCGTGCTCGTCTTTGAAGCTGTCCACGAGCCACTGGATGATGCGCAGGTCGAAGTCTTCGCCGCCGAGGAACGTGTCGCCCGCGGTGCTGACGACCTTGAACACGCCCGTGCCGCTGATCTCCAGGATCGAGATGTCGAACGTGCCGCCGCCGAGGTCGTACACGGCCACGGTCTTGTCCGTGTTCTTGCCGAAGCCGTACGCGAGCGCCGCCGCCGTCGGCTCGTTGATGATGCGGATCACGTCGAGGCCCGCGATGCGGCCGGCATCTTTGGTCGCCTGACGCTGACCGTCATTGAAGTACGCCGGCACGGTCACGACGGCCTTCTCGACCGCGTGTCCCAGGTAGTCCTCCGCGATCATCTTCATCTCTTGAAGGATCATCGCGCTGACCTCGGGCACGCTGTAGACCTTACCCCGGAGCTGGATGCGCACGTCGTTGTGCGGCCCCTTCACGATCGAATACGGGCAGTTCTGCACGGCGTTTTGCACCTGCTGGCTGTCCCACTTGCGACCGATCAGGCGCTTCGCCGCGAACACCGTGTGCTCCGCGTTCGTCACCGCCTGTCGCTTCGCGATGTGGCCGACCAGGCGCTTGCCTGCCTCGGTGATCGCCACCATCGAAGGCGTGGTCTTGTAACCACCGCGGTTCGCGATCACTACCGGCTGCCCGGCCTCGACCACCGCGACGCACGAATTGGTCGTGCCCAGATCAATCCCGATCACTGTCTCCATCCGGAGCTCCGTGTTAGCGCGCCTCACGTAAGAGGTTCTTGATCATCTCATTCTGAGGATCGAGTTTCACTGCCTTTTCTAACTCTCGCCGCGCCTGCATGCGCTGACCCGCGGCCAGGAACACGCGCGCCAAGACGACCACATTGGCGGAATCGCTAGGTGCGATGTCTACAGCCCGCTGTGCGTAGCGCGCGGCCTTGTGCATGTCGCCTGACGCTTTCAGCAGCGACTCGGACACGGCGCGCGCCGCGGCTGCATCCTCCGGACGGCCGTCCGACACGCGCTCCCAGGACAGCGCCGCTGCGCTCCACTTACCCTGCTTTTCTTCGTAGCGGGCCTGCTTCTCGTAGTTGTCGGCGAGGTTGCGCGTCACCGAACGGCTCACACGCTCGTACTGCGACTGGATGTCTTTGTGGTTCGGCTGCAGCGCGAGCGCTGCCTGCAGCGCTGCGGCCGCGCTGAGCAGATCGCCCGCGAGCTCGGCGTCCTTGGCCTTGCGCAGATGTGCGAGCACGGGCTCCACCCCACCGGCCGAAGTGCCGCTCTGGCGCAAGCTCGCGCGCAAGTTCCGCAGCGCGCTGTCGCGGCCGACGCTGCTCGGTGACTTCGGCGCCATGGGCTGCGCTGCAGCCGCTGGCGGCGCCGAGGGCCGGTTACTCGCCGTCGATGGCTGTGATGCTGCGGGGGGCGTACCCGCGAAGCTGCGCCGCAAGCGCTCCCGCGCCTGGGCCATGCGCTCCTCGGTCGTGGCCGGCGGCCGCGGATTCACGGGCGGCAGCGGGTTCACCTGCGACGCGCGCCGCGTGTCCTCGGGCATCGGAGGCGGCGGCGCACTACGGCGCTGCGGCTCTTGCGGCATGGGCTTCGCGGGCTTGCTCGGCGGCGCCGTGCTGAGCGCGCGCACCTGACTCTCCACGCGGTCGAGCGTGTGTTGCATGGCGCTCGTCGTGACCATGGATGCCAGGTACTCGTCGTACTCCTTGCGCCGCGCAGCTCGGCCGAGCACCTCGTACGCCTCCGTCAAGCGCTTGAAGACGGACTCCATCTTGGGTTTGAAGGAGCCCAGGTCCTTGCCGAACATCGAGTCCGGATGGAACAGCCGCGAGAGCTCGAAGTACGCGGCGCGGATCTCTTTTTTGTCCGCGCTCTGCGTCAGGCCGAGGAGCGCGTAGTAGTCCTTGCCGTCGAGGCCGTAGAACACGTTGAGCACGCGGCGCTTGTGCTCCTCACTGAGATCACCGGGCGACTCCAGCTCCGACTGCGTGTACAGCGGCGTCAGCGGCTCGGCCAAGACACGCTGCACGGCCGGGTGCGCTTCACCCCTCGGCGGCGCGGCCTCGCCCCCTGCCGCCACTGGCTTCGCAGAAGGCTTCGCGGGCGCCGCTCCGGACGGTGTCTTGCCGGCCGATTTTTCGGCGGCCGTGCGCCAGGACAGCTTGACCGCGCCGAGATCAGCGAGGCGCTCCAGCATCGTCAAGAGCTCGGGCTGCTTGAGCCCCACCATGATCGAGATGTCTTCGACCGACGACACGTCGTCGATGCGCGACAGCACGAAACCTTCTTTCGTACTGAGTGGCAACGAGTAGACGTCGACACCACGGTTCAGAATGGGTATTCGTGGCGACACGCCTCACCTTACGAAGATGAAAAAGAAAAGGTGCGAGCCGACGGGGCGACTCGACCCGCAAACGCACGTCCCCACCGACCCGTCACGGTCGCTCGACATCCGGCCGAGTCGCCACGGCAACGCGGAAAACGGCCTGCATGAGACGAACATCCAACGGCGAGTCTACCACCGGCTAAATGGAGACTTGAAGCTGAGCGCCTACTAACCACATGCGCGCTCACGCGCATGTGGCCGCAGCCGACGTGTTACACGTGCCACGCGGTACGTTCAGCGCAGCAGCCGCCTGACAATCGGGATGAGCTAGTCCCCATCGCTGCTTCGTCAGATGATCACCAATCTCACCCGCAGCTCGCGCAGTGCGAGTCGCGCCGGTCCGTGAAGGCAGCTGGTGCACGAGATACCCGGCATCTGTGAGAATGTCGGCCATGACCTGACGATCGACGTCACTGTCGTCGATGACCAGGACGCCCTGAGTGCGTTCTAGGGTGTTCATCGGCCCGATGTTCCAGGGTCATTGGCGGCTTGGGCCGTGAGAATCGCCGTGAGCAAGGGCGTGACCGCAGCCAGGCTCGGCGCGATGCGTGCGTTCGCGTCTGCGTCGATCACACCTTCGAGCGCTGCGAGCTCCACGTCGTGACAGGCTGCAGCCATGCGGCTGACGCCGAGGCTCGCGCAGCTGCCCTTCAGCCTGTGCGCGAGCTGCCTGACCTGCAGCACGTCGCGCCGTGCGATCGCAGCGCTCAGCGCTTGGGGAAATTCGGGGATGGTCTTCAGAAACAGCTCGACGGCCCGCTGCGAGCGCGTCAACCCGGGCCCCAGCAGCGCGAGCTGCGCCTGCGCGCTCGCCGCTCCTGGCTGCAGGCTCCGCGCGCTGCGGCTCGGCAGCGCGTGCGCGGGCAGCCACTGCGCGAGCACGCTGGAGAGCACACGCGCGCGGATCGGCTTCGTGGCGTAGTCGTTCATGCCGCGCGCAGCACGCGATCGCGATCTTCGGCCATGACAAGGCGAACATCCCGATCATCGCGCTGACCGCGCATGCCACAGCCCGAGCTGCGCGCTCTGCGAGAGCTCGAGCGCTGCCGTGCAGCGCCTTGTGCGAAAGATCCTGGCGGATCGCCGGCGTGAGCCAAGCTAAGATGCGATCGACGCCGGAGAACATCAGCGCCGACAGGCCGAGCAGCACGCTGACCACGAACAGGGTGAGCGCGAGCTTCAGTCGCCGCGTCGCGAGACAGCATCCGCGCGCGCTCACGAGGCGACAGCAGCGCAGCCTCAGGTGAGACAGGGCCTTGGGCGGAGCGGTCTGCGTCATGCGCGGCCGCCTGCCTTGCCGGCTCGCGAGCTCGGGGTCATAAAGCCAGCTCGGGATATCACGGGCTACGGCGTCGCGAGCACCACTCGAGCCAGCCGCCATGCGCGGCAAGCGCGAGCGATCCTCAGAGACGCCGCGCAGGTGAGCAGAGCAGCTCGAGCAGCGCTTTCTGTGCGTGCAGCCGGTTCTCGGCCTCGTCCCACACGCGCGAGCGCGGGCCATCGATCACCGCCGCCTCGACTTCCTCGCCGCGATGCGCGGGCAAGCAGTGCAGGAAGATCACGTCTTTCGCGGCGAGATCCATGTGGCGCTGGCTCACGCAGTAGCTGGCAAAGGCGCGCGCGCGCTCCTCGCGCTCTTGCTCCTGGCCCATGCTCGCCCACACGTCCGTCGTGATCACGTTCGCGCCGCGCACGGCGGCGTCGATGTCCTGCGTGATCACGCGCTTGCCGCCGCCGACGGCGTCCGCCATCGCCAGCACGTCAGACAGCGGCTTGTACCCTTCTGGACACGCCAGCTGCAGCTCGAAGTCCGCCAGCGCCGAGGCCAGGATCCAGGAGTGGGCCATGTTGTTGCCGTCTCCGACCCACGCGACGCGCACGCCCTTCAAGCCGTGGTCCGGGCGTTGCTCGCGGATGGTCATGAGGTCGGCGAGCAGCTGGCAGGGATGGAACTTGTCCGTGAGCGCGTTGATCACGGGGATCTGCGAGGCCCGCGCCAGGGTCTCGATGCGCTCGTGCGCGTGCGTGCGCATGACCACGCCGTGCAGGTAGCGCGAGAGCACCTGGGCCGTGTCCGGCAGCGGCTCGTCGCGGCCGAGCTGCAGGTCGCGGCCGGCGAGCGCCACGGGCTGACCGCCCAGCTCGTGGATGCCCACCTCGAAGCTGATGCGCGTGCGCGTGGAGGCCTTCTCCATGATCAGGCCGATGCTCTTGCCCGAGAGCGGGCGCGGATGATCTAGCCGGCCGCGCAGGCGCTTGAGCTCGTCCGCGCGATCGAGCAACTCCAGGAGGCCGCTGGGCCCCAGGTCGGTCAGGTTGAGCAAGTGGCGAGGCATGTTCATCAACTCCCGGAACGTTGGGCGGCGCGCAGGCTTGCCTCGATGGCGACCAGCGCCTCGTCGAGCTCGGCATGTGTGATGGTGAGCGGCGGCGAGATCCGCAGCACGTTGCCGCCCGCGATCGATACCAGCACGCCGCGCGCGCGCAGATCCGCGACCAGCGCGCCCGGCTCGAAGCCCTGCGCGATGGCGATGCCGCGCAACAAGCCGAGGCCGCGAGGCTCCGCGGCTGCGGGCAGCGAAGCATCGGCCGCAAACGCCGCCAAGCGCTGCCCGAGGTACTCGCCCTGCGTGCGCGCGTTCTCCACCAGCTGCTCGCGATCGAAGATCCGCAGCACCGCGAGCGCCGCGGCACACGCGAGCGGATTGCCGCCGTACGTCGTGCCGTGTGTGCCGGGCGGCAGGCCCTTCTCGAGCTTCTCACTCACGGCGACGGCACCGAGCGGAAAGCCGCCCGCGATGCCCTTCGCCAGCGCGCACGCGTCGGCCACGACGCCGCTCCATTCTTGCGCCAGGAAGCGCCCGGTGCGGCCGTACCCCGTCTGCACCTCGTCGAGCATCAGCAGCGCACCCTTGCGGTCGCACAGCTCGCGCACGCCACGCAGGTACTCGGGCGTGGCCGCGACCACGCCGCCCTCGCCTTGCACGGGCTCCAGGATGACTGCAGCCGTTTGCGGGCCCACGAGTTTGTCGAGCGCGGCCAGGTCGCCGTACACCACGTGCTCCACGCCACCGACCATCGGGCCCATGCCCTCCTGGTACTTGGGCTGAGCGGTCATCGTCAGAGCGCCCATGCTGCGGCCGTGGAAGCTGTTGTGCGCGGTGATGATGCCGCGCCGCTCCTTGTCGCCACGCTCGAAGTGATAGCGGCGCGCGAGCTTCAGCAGCCCTTCGTTCGCCTCCGCGCCGCTGTTGCAGAAGAAGAACTTGCTGTACGGCGTGCGCTTCTTCAGCTCTTGCGCGAGCTCGATGTTGGTCTCGTTGAAAAACAGGTTGGAGACGTGCATCAAGCGCGCGGCCTGCTCGGAGATGGCGCGCACCAGCTCCGGATGACAGTGACCGACGGACACCACGGCGATGCCCGCGCACAGATCGATATAGCTCTTGCCCTCGACGTCGATCAGGCGGCAGCCCTTGCCCTCGCGAAACACCACGGGATTCGAGCGATAATTGCCCAGCAACACTTCGCGGGCGGCGGAGACGAGCGCTTGATTGGTCATGACCTTCTTGTTCTGCGAGAGGCAGGCGCCTGACAGTCGGCGGCCTCAATGGACTGTCAGTGCCGCAGGATCTCCGTACCGATGCCGCGATCGGTGAAGATCTCCAGCAGGATGGCGTGCTGCACGCGCCCGTCGAGCACGTGTACCTTGCTGACTCCGCCCGAGAGCGCGCCCAGGGCACACTCGACCTTCGGGATCATGCCGCCGGTGATCACCTCGGTCTCGCGCAGGCGCGCGATGTCTGCCGCTGTGAGCGACTGCAATAGCTTGCCGTCGCGGTCGCACACGCCCGCGGTATCCGTCATCAACACCAGCTTCTCTGCCTTGAGCGCCGCCGCCAGCTCACCCGCCGCCGTGTCGGCGTTGATGTTGAGCGATTGCCCCTCGGCGTCGACGCCGAGCGGAGCGATCACCGGGATGAAGCCGGAGCTCACGAGCGCGGTCAGCACGGCGGGGCGCACCTCCCGGATCTCGCCCACCCGCCCGGTGTCCACCGGCCCGCTCTTGGTCTGGACAGGAGCCGCTTTGCGCGCGAGCAAGAGTCCATCATCGATGCCGGACAGACCGACGGCGCGCCCGCCTTGCCGGCCGATGAGCGACACAATCTGCTTGTTGATGCGCCCCGCGAGCACCATCTCGACGACTTCCATGGTGCGGTCGTCGGTGACGCGCAGGCCTTCCACCTTGCGCGGCGCGATGCCGAGGCCGCGCAACGTCTCGTCGATCTGGGGGCCGCCGCCGTGCACGACGATGGGATTCATGCCCACGTACTTCATCAGCACCACGTCGCGCACGAAGCTCTCTTGCAGCTTCGCGTCGACCATGGCGCTGCCACCGTACTTGATCACGAACGTGCTGCCGTGGAAGCGCCGGATGTACGGAAGCGCCTCCTGCAGGATCTTGGCCTTTTCGATCAACTCTTCCATCGATGCATCCCGCGCCGCGCCGGCGGCGTGAAGGGGCGCGGAGCATAGCGCAGGTGCCTCAGAGGATAAACCGGGCCAGGTCCTCATCTGCGAGGATCGGCGAAAGCGTACGCCGTACGTCTTCGGCGTCGATGAGGACGCGCTTGTCCACGCGCTCCGGGGCGTCGAAGGAGAGCTCCTCGAGCAGCGCCTCCATCACGGTGTGCAAGCGCCGCGCGCCGATGTTCTCGGCGCGGCGGTTGGCGGCTGCGGCAAACTCGGCGACGGCGTCGATGGCCGAGTCGGTGAAGCTGAGCGCGATGCCCTCCGCCGCCATCAGCGCCTCGTACTGACGGGTCAGCGCGTTCTTCGGCTCTTTCAGGATCCGCACGAAGTCCTTGGTCTCGAGCGCTTCGAGCTCGACGCGGATCGGGAAACGGCCCTGCAGCTCGGGGATCAGGTCGGAGACCTGCGAGACATGGAACGCGCCCGCGGCGATGAACAACACGTGGTCGGTCCTGATCGGGCCGTATTTGGTGTTGACCGTCGAGCCTTCGACGATGGGCAAGAGATCGCGCTGCACGCCCTCGCGCGAGACGTCCGGCCCCTGCGCGGCGCGCGGGCCCGCGATCTTGTCGATCTCGTCCAGGAACACGATGCCGGATTGCTCCGCGCGCAGCACGGCGTCGCGGCGCACGGCGTCCATGTCGATCAGCTTCTGCGCCTCCTCCTCTTCCAGGATCCGGCGCGCGTCTTTGACCTTCAGGCGGCGCGTCTGCTTCTTGCCGCGCATGCCCGGCAGCTGGCTCAGCATGTCCTTGAGCTGCAGCTCCATGTCCTCCATGCCGTGGCTGCCGCCGAAGATCGAGACGAGTGGATTGGATTGATCCGCGACCTCGACGTCGACCAGCTCGTCGTCCAGCTTGCCGGCGCGCAGCTGGGCCTTGAGCTCGGCCTGATCGCGCGGCCGGGCGTCGGGCCGCTGGACCGTGCCTTGCGATGAGACCAGAAACGGTCCGCGCAGCGCCGATGCAGCCTGGTCCACGACCGGCTTCGCCAGGAGCGACATCAGCCGGTCCTCCGCATGTTCGCGCGCGCGCACCTCGACGCGCTGGCGCTGCTCCTCGCGCAGCATGCTGATCGCGTTCTCCACGAGGTCGCGGATGATCGACTCGACGTCGCGACCGACGTAGCCGACCTCCGTGAATTTGCTGGCCTCCACCTTCACGAACGGCGCCTGCGCGAGCTTGGCCAGCCGGCGCGCGATCTCCGTTTTGCCGACGCCGGTCGGGCCGATCATGATGATGTTCTTCGGCATGATCTCGTCGCGCAGCTCGTCCGGCGCGGCCTGTCTGCGCCAGCGGTTGCGAAGCGCGACGGCGACGGCGCGTTTGGCCTTGGCCTGGCCCACGATGTAGCGGTCCAGCTCCGAAACGATCTCGCGCGGCGTGAAGCCGATGGGCGCACTCATGACGTCAGCTCCTCGAGCGTGATCGAGTCGTTGGTATAGACGCAGATCTCGCCCGCGATGCGTAGTGACTCGCGCGCGACGTCTGCAGCTGAGAGCTGCGAATGCTCCAGCAGCGCGCGCGCCGCAGCCAGCGCGTAGTTGCCGCCCGAGCCGATGGCCACCACGCCGTGGTCAGGCTCGACCACGTCGCCGGTGCCGCTGAGGAGCAACGTGCTGCCGCCGTCCATCACGATCAGCATCGCTTCCAGCTTGCGCAGGTAGCGATCGGTGCGCCAGTCCTTCGCCAGCTCCACGGCGGCGCGGGCCAGGTTGTGCTGGTGGCTCTTGAGCTTGGCCTCGAAGCGGTCCAGCAAGGTGAAGGCGTCTGCGGTGGCCCCGGCGAAACCCGCCAGGATCCGGCCCTCGGCCAGCTTGCGAACCTTGCGCGCCGAGCCCTTCACGATCGTTTGGCCGAGTGTGACTTGCCCGTCACCTGCCATGGCCGCACGACCATCGCGGCGCACGGCGACGATCGTCGTGGCGTGAAAGCGCTGAGAGTCCGAATCCACCATCGACCTCCGTACCGGGTGACCGTCCAACGTAACACCGAGTTTGCAGCATAGCGCCGTCGAGCAGCGCGCGCCCCCGTCCGAGCGCGTTCAGGGCCTCGGTTTTTTCGCGAGTGGATGGGCGCGCGCATAGACCTCGAGCAAGCGATCCACGCTGACGTGCGTGTAGCGCTGTGTGGTGGACACGCTGGCGTGGCCCAGGAGCTCCTGAATCCCGCGCAGATCGGCGCCCGCGTCCAGCAAGTGCGTGGCGCAGCTGTGGCGCAGCGCGTGCGGGTGCAGCTCCGCGTGGCCGAGCGCGCGCTCGCCGTAGCGCTTCACGAGCGTGCGGATCTGCCGCACGCCGAGGGCCGTACCATGGCGGCCCAGAAAAAGCGCGTGCGCGTGCTGCGCGCCGGTCTTCGGGTTCCGCAGCCGGCCGCGCAGGGCGAGATACTGCTCGAGGGCGTGCGCGCACGCCGAGCCGAGCGGGAGCATGCGCTCCTTGTCACCTTTGCCGTGTACACGCACCTGCTGGCGCGACAGATCGAGGCGCGCGAGCGTGAGCGACGCCACCTCGGCGACGCGCACGCCCGAGCCGTACATCAGCTCCAGGATCGCGCGATCGCGTGAGCCGAGCGCGACATCGCTGGGATCCGCCGTGGGCTGCACCACCACGCTGTTGGCGTCGTCCACGCCCAGGAACCTGGGCAGCGTACGGGGCACCTTCGGTGCGCGCAGCAAGGTCGCGCTGTCTCGAGCACACAGGCCGCGGCGCTTCAGGAAGCGATAAAACGCACGCAGCGCGGCGACCTTGCGCGCCAAGGTCGCCGCGCTGATGTTCGGTGCGAGTGTGGCCAAAAAACCGCGCAGCGCGGCGACGTCCAGCTGCGCCGCGTCGAGCGGCAGGCCCTGCTCCCGCGCGTACACGTAGAGCTCGTGCAGATCACGCCCGTATGCGCGCTGCGTGTGCTGCGATGCGCGCCGCTCGCTCCGGAGATAGGCCTCGAACAGCTCGAGCTGCTCGCTCAGCGCATCGCTCGTGGAGACCGCAGGCATCGGCCCACTCTTTCGCAAGCTGCGGCGCGGGGCAACTTCGCAGCGCGCGCGGGCTCAGTAGCGGTCGGGCGCCACGAGCTTCGGCGGCTCGCGCGGATCGGGGGGCGCGGCGGGGAAGCCCTCCGGGATGCCGAGCGGCTCGACCTCGGGCAGCACCACGCGGTCGATGAGCTCCGTGTGAACGCTGGGTTGCGCCTTCGCCCGCAGCTGGCTCACCAGCGCCTCGAGCGCTGCGCCCTGCTTGTCCACCACCAGCTGCTCGCGCAGCATCTCGTCGACCTGCGCGGGTGGTGCAGCGTACGGCGGCATCTCGCCGGTGAACATCAGCAGCGCGAAGCCGTTTTGCAGCACGATCGGCTCGGGCGTGATGTCGCCCACGCGCTTCAGACTGAAGGTCGCCTTCGTGAGCGACGGCAACGCGTGCACGGGCTGCCCCTTTTCGTCGTTCCCGTGCTCGTCGAAGTAGCCGAGCTCTCCGCCCTGATTGCGCGACGGGTCGATGCTCAGCTCGCGCGCGGCCTGCGCGAACTCCTGACGCGTCGCGTGCTTGAGCTTGCTGATCAGCGCCTCGGCTTCGGCCTTTTGTGCCAACACGATGTACGTCGCGCGCCGCATGCGCGCGCGCTTGAACTCGCGCTTGCGCTGCTCGAGCGCGCGCGCCACCTCGGCCTCCGGGATGCTGCTCGGCTCGACGCGCGTGGCGGACGCGATCAACAGATCGGCCTTCTTGCGCGTGACGGCCTCCTGCACGCGCGGATGATCCGCGTAGCCGCGGGCTTCCGCCTCCTTCACCAGCAGCTCCCAGCGGATCAAGCTCTCCAGCACTGCGCCGGCTCCGTCACGCGCGATTTGCGCGCGCTGATCGGGCAGCTTCTGGGCGATCACCGCTTCCAGATCGGCGCGCGTGATACGCCCACCCTCGAAGCTCGCCACGGTCTCGACGTCATTCTCAGCCGCGAGCGGCGAGGCGAAGCACAGCGCCGCGCCGGCGACACAGGCCGCATGCAGGCGCCTGGCCGGCGACGAAAAGCTGAAGGACCGCAGGTGCATGGCGGCGCACTCTACGCAAGCTGTCCGGCCGTGGCCAGACGCGCGTCGTGCCCGGGGCGTCGAAGCCGGGGCGCGGCGCCCCAGGCACCTTCAGCGGAAGTCGTGTGCGTGGCGCGCAGGGTAATCAGCGCTTGTGACTGAACCCGCCGCCCTTGCGGGCGGAATGTCGCCGCCCGCAAATGCCTTGCATACAACGTGAAAATATCCTTTGCAGGCGGCATGCGCGGAACGGCGGCGCTTTGCGGCCGTGGCACGAGCGTTGCTTGGCGAAGAGCGGGTGTCGCAAATCTGGGGCGCTCGCGGAGGCTTAGCCGCGCTGCAGCACGTACGAGCGATGGCCGAGCGCCGCGCCGTCTGCCGCCGTCAGCTGCAGACACGATGCCGATTCGGACACGCGCTGCCCACTGCGAGTCGGCGCCGAGTGGCAGAAACGCGCGACCTAAAGGTTCATCGCGACTGCGAGTTCGCGGAGAAGCTTCACGTGTTCTTGCTGATTCAGACATGTGCGGCGAATGCAGTTACAGCAAAGAATTATGCGAGGTATGCACTGCATGTGCTTGTTTGTGAGTACGCGTTTGTGTCACCGTTAGTTAGTTATTCAGTTCATCTTTGCGTGGGCGCTGAGGAGAAAGCCCGCGGGAGACGTGCCAAACATGATGAAGCGAAGGAACGTTTGGGGGTCGGTGTGCCTCGTGACTGTGCTGGGCTCAGGCTGCGGCAACAGTGATGCAGGTACGGCGACATCGACGGGCGCCCCCGCGACGAGCAGCACACCTGCTCCGGCGGTACCCGCAGGAACTACGAGCGCAGGAAGCGCAGGAACGCCAGCGTCCAGCACGGCGCCGGGGACCGCAGCGTCTACTCCCGCCACAGGAACGACCGTGAGCACGCCGACTGTTGGCGCAGCCGGTAGCCCGAGCAGCGTTGTGCCGCCCACAGCGGCGAGCGCTGGCGCAGGTGGCGCAGCAGCGCCGGCTGCCGCAGGTGCTCCAGCTGCAGCGGGTGCACCGGCAGCCGCTGGTAGCGGCGCTCCCGGCAAGGTCACGGCGAACGGCTACCCTGATCTGCGCGGTACCTGCGGGATCAAGAGTGGCTACCCGGGCGACGAATACTGTCTGCCCGCGCCTCCGCCCGAGATGGGCATGCAGATCCACGTGGGTCCGAAGAACTACGCTGACCCCGCCGAGGTCGCGAAGTACATCATGAAGCCCGGCGAGGAGAGCTCGGAGTGCTGGACGTTCCACACGCCGAACGACAAGCCGGTCTACTACCAGACCTACGAGCTGAGCGGTCGCGCCGGCACGCACCACATCATCAACACGATGTACAAGACCGACCTGCCGGACGGCGGTTTCACCGTGTGCGCGGATCCGGGCACCGGTACCAACGGCAACATCATCGACAACCTGCCGGGCGCGTCGAAGGCGTACATGCCGCGCGGCACGGTCGCGCCTGAGAACATGAACATCGGGCGCATGATCCCGCCGAAGACCGCTTCGCAGGCGGACATGCACTACTTCAACTTCACGGACAAAGACATCATCCGCGAGTTCTGGATGAACATCTACTTCGTGGATCAGTCGCTCGTGAAGGAGCAGGCGGATCAGATCCGCGCCATGGGTGGGCTCAGCTGGACCATCGTGCCCATCGCTCCAGGCACCAAGCAGACGTACAAGTACGAGTGCCCGCTGAAGGGCAACGGCCGCATCATGGCGCTGCTCGGCCACTACCACGCGCACGGCAAGAAGTTCACGGCTTCGATCCGCCGCAAGGCCACGGGCATGACGGAAAAGGTCTTCGAGATGTACGACTACCTCGATCCGGCCCAGTTCGAATACAGCACCGTGAACAAGAACCCGATGTTCACCGACGCCGCAGCCGGCGCCGTCTCCGGGATCTTGGAAGTCAAAGACGGAGACGTGCTGATGTGGGACTGCTACATCGAGAACGACTCCAACGTCGGCCTCACTTACACCAACGAAGTGAAGACTGGCGAGATGTGCAACCTGTGGGGCTCGTCCCTCGGGATCGACGCGGTCAACTGCGTGATCCCCTGAACTAACTCAACAAAGAGCGCCCGCAAGGCGGTGAGTCAACCCGCTTGCGGGCGTTCGTACGCAGACCGTTCATCAATTTTGGATACGATCGTCGGAGGGAAGTCATGTCTCGTCGCATACCGTGGCTCAAACGTAAGAAAACCGCACCCGAAATACCGTTCGAGCCCCCGATCCGTCTCGGCAACATGTCGAACGGAGAGTTCTTTCATCAGAGCACGCCCATGGAGCAGCGCATCCGGGCGGAGATCTTGCGCCAGGCGGATGAGAAGTCGCGCAAGCTCGGATTGGACCGT
>Ga0190269_10000143_pt1 | contig 35921 bp, 34 predicted proteins | sample Popmic249IS_FD_133749 | JGI IMG/M metagenome (GOLD analysis project Ga0190269, IMG submission 133749) | Populus adjacent soil microbial communities from riparian zone of Blue River, Arizona, USA - 249 IS | ecosystem: Environmental > Terrestrial > Soil > Riparian zone | place: USA: Arizona... | reverse complement strand
TCCCACGCCCACGACTCCGCGGAGGGCGTCCGGTCGTTCGTGGAGCGGCGGGCACCGGAATTCCGGGGGTACTGATGAGCCGCGCCGATCTGCCCACCCCCGACGACGAGAGCCGCCCCTACTGGGACGCCGCGCGGGACGGCCGGCTGCTGGTCGCTCGCTGCGCGGCCTGCGGGCGCGCACACCACTACCCCCGCCCGTTCTGCCCGTTCTGCTGGAGCTCCGACGTGGCGCCGGAGCAAGCGAGCGGACGCGCCACGCTCTACACCCACTCCACGGTGTACATGAACGACCTCGCGCCGTTCGCCGAGCGGCTGCCGTACGTGGCCGCGCTCGTCGAACTCGAGGAGGGGCCCCGGCTGATGACGAACATCGTCGGCTGCGACCCCGCGGACCTCCGGATCGGCATGCCGCTGGAGGCGGACTTCACCCCACTCGACGACGAGCTGACGGCCACCGTGTTCCGGCCGGCGACAGGAGGACCGACCCGATGACAGGCCTGCTGGAGGGCAAGATCGCGCTGGTGACCGGGGCCGGTCACGGCATCGGCCGGGGCCACGCGCTGGAGCTCGCGCGCCACGGCGCGACCGTGGTGGTCAACGACCTGGGGACGTCGGTCTCCGGTGAGGGCTCGGGGCGCGACGCCGACCAGGTCGTCGACGTGATCGGCGGGCGCGGCGGCAAGGCGGTGGCCGACTACAGCGACGTCGGCGACGAGGGCCAGGTAGAGACGATGATCGAGCGGGCGTTCGCCGACTTCGGCCGGCTGGACATCCTCGTCAACAACGCGGGCATCGTGCGCGACCGGGCGATCTGGAACATGACCGCCGACGACTTCGACCTGGTGATGCGCGTCCACGTCCGGGGCAGCTGGCTCACCAGCCGCGCGGTCGCCCGGCGGTGGCGGGCCGCGGCGAAGGAGAACGGCGGCACCGTCTACGGCCGGATCGTCAACACGACGTCCGGCGCGGGGCTGTACGGCAACTTCGGCCAGTCCAACTACGGACCGGCGAAGGCGGCGATCGTCGGGCTGACCCAGACGCTCAGCCTGGAGCTGGCCCGGATCGGCGTGACCGTCAACGCGATCAGCCCGGGTGGCATCACCCGGCTGTCGGCGACGATCGGCGGCGACGGGCCGACGCCACCGGAGCCGGACGAGCGCCCGGACGGCGAGTTCGATCCGAAGGACCCGACGTTGGCCAGCCCGGTCGTCGCCTGGCTGGCGAGCCCGGAGGCCGGCTACGTCAGCGGCCAGGTCGTCCGGGCCATCGGCGAGACGATCGAGCTGATGGGTGGCTGGACCAAGGGGCCCGCGATCAGGAACGGCGGCACCCGCTGGGACGCCACCAAACTCGGCACGGTGTTCGCGACCGACGTCTTCCGTACCCGCGCGCCCGGCCTTCGGCTCGGTAGCTAACAGACCGTCAGAAACGGAGAACTGAAATGAGTGTTCTGACGAAGCCGGGAACTCGGCTCCGGTCCACCGCGTGCACCACCGAAGTCATCGTCGTCGCCGGAGCGGCCGACGCCGACCTTCGCTGCGGCGGCGCGTCCATGACGGACGCCAAGGCCGACCAGCCGCCCCACGGCGCGCCCGCCGCCCCGTTCGACGGCGGCACCCAGATCGGCAAGCGCTACGTCCACGAAGGCACCGGGCTCGAAGTGCTGTGCGTCCGGGCCGGTGCCGGTTCGCTGGCCGTCGGAGCCGAGCCGCTGGTGCTCAAGTCGGCCAAGCCGCTTCCCGCCTCCGACTGATCGGCACGCGCTCGTGGCCCGCCCTCCGGGGCGGGCCACTCGGCGTTCCGGTTCAGGCGCCGACGCGCGCCAGCTTCCCGGCGAGCATGCCGGTGACCCGGGTGGTGTACTCGACGGCGATCGGCTCGGCCAGCCCGTCCTCGATCAGCAGGCGGGTCAGCTTGCTGGTGATCAGCGAGAGTTCCAGCGCCGCGAGCACCTCGTAGTAGCCGACGTCCGGCACCTCGCGACCGGTGAGTTCCTGGTAGCGCTCGATCGTCGCCTCCCGGCCGGGTACGCCGTCCAGTCGCGTCAGGCCCTGCGCTTCGCACAGGTACTCGTCGAACACGACCCACCAGCCCAGGTCGACGCCGGGCGGGCCGAGCGTGGAGGTCTCCCAGTCCAGCAGCGCCGCCACCGAGAGATCGTCGGCGAAGATGATGTTGCCGGGTCGCGCGTCGCGCCAGACCACGACCTCCTCCGGGCGGTGCGGACGAGCCTCGTCCACGTACGCGACGGCCGCCTTCACGACGTCGGCGTCGTACCGCACGTCCGGTTCGGCCCACGAGTGCCAGGCCCGCAGGCCGTCGAGGTAGGCGTCGAAGGGAGGTTGTCCGTCCGCGGGTTCCAGGAAGGCGAAGTACCGGTGGGCGTCGACGGCGTGCAGCTGCGCGAGTGCGGTGAGCGCGTTGTCGTGCATCCGGGCCCGTTCGGCCGGGCCGAGCCCGGTCACCCAGCCCTTGCGGTGCCAGCTGGGCACGTCCGGCGGGATCCGGCCGGCCACCCGCTCCATCACGTAGAACGGCGCACCGAACACCTCGGGGTCGGTCTCGACGAACAGCACCTCGGGCACCGGCACCGTCGTCTCCCGGGCCAGCGTGGTCATCATCCGGGCCTGGAAGACCGCATCCGGCCGGGCGAAGAGCTGGTGTCCGGTGGGCTCGATCCGCAACACCAGGGACCGCTGCACCCGGCGTCCCCGCCAGTCGGTCCAGGACACCTCGCAGAACACCGTCTCGTTCGAGTAGCCGGCCCGCGGGACCATCAGATCTCCCACTGCGACGTCGGCGGCGCGCAGCTTCCCGGCCAGCCAGCCGGCGAGCCGGGTACGGGTCGACTCCACGTCCCGGCGCGTGGCAACGGTCACGACACTGCCCTCCCTTCGCCGCCACGCGACGTCGCGGGTAGCGGTTCGGCCGGCCCCTGAACTACTGGCCCGAACGGATACATGATGTCAGAATATGGCGGTGACGGCTTCCGGAACAGACCTTCAACGGCTCGGTGCGTACGTGTTGCCGGGGCGCGTCCCCGATCCCCGCCCGGCCCTGGGCCAGGCCCGCGCGGCCGAGCACCTGGGCCTCGGCACGGTCTGGCTCAGCGAACGCTGGGGCACCAAGGATCTGGGCGTCCTGGCCGGGGCGCTCGGCGGCGCCACCGATCGGGTGCGGATCGCGTCCGGGATCACCCACTTCGGCATCCGGCACCCGCTGTCGCTGGCCTCGATGGCGATGACCGCGCAGGCGATGACCGGCGGGCGGTTCGTGCTCGGCGTCGGGCGGTCGGTGGCGGCCACCTGGAGGGCCGTCGGCTTGCCCGCGGTGACCAACGCCGTCCTGGTGGACACCGCCGACGTCGTCCGCCGGCTGTGCCGGGGCGAGCGGGTCTCCTACTCCGGCCCGGCCGGGAACTACCCGAAGATGCGGCTGGGCGATCTGCCGGATGCTCCGGTTCCCCCACTGGTCCTGGCCGCGATCGGACCCAGATCCCTGGCGCTGGCCGGCGCCCACTTCGACGGTGTACTCCTGCATCCCTTCCTGACGCCGGAGGCCGTCAAGCGGTCGGCCGAGACCGTGCGCCGGGCCGCCGAGGAAGCCGGCCGCGACCCGGCCACCGTGCGCGTCTCCGCCACCGTCGTCACCGCGCCCGACCTCACCCCGCGCGAGGAGGCCGCGGTGGTCACCGCGCGGGCACTCACGTACTTCCAGATCCCCGGCTTCGGCGAGAACCTCGCGACGATCAACGGCTGGGACCCGGCCCCGCTCGCCGCCCTGCGCGCTCACCCGATGTTCACCGGTATCCGCGGGGCGGCCGATCACCACTACACACGCGACCAGCTGGTCGACGTCGCTCGCGAGCTCATCCCGGCCGACTGGCTGGAGACTTCGGCCGCCGTCGGTCCCGCGGCGCACTGCGCGGAGCGGGTCCGCTCCTATCTCGCCGGCGCCGACGAGATCGCTCTGCACGGCTCGACGCCCGAGCTGCTCGGGCCGCTCGTCCAGCACCTCCGCGGCGCGTCCTGACCACCCGCCCGGGGGCCCGCGCCGATCGGACGCGGGCCCTGGTACTGCGACGGCGGTTAGGTGGGTGGCGGGGCCCGGGGTGAGCCGTGGGGCCCCGCCATCCGCAGGACGATCCCCCTAGTCGGGACGAGGTGGCGAATTTCCGCTAGCGTCCTGTCCGGTTCGGGGCTCATGCCGGTTTGAGCGGTGGGGTGAGGTGCGTCGATGTCGGTTTTTGTGCGTGGGGGCGCGTGAAAACTTCCATTGACAATGGTGTTCTGGCGGTCGGCGCGGAGGGCGCAGTAGCTGCCGTTGCAGTATTAGGCGGACGCTCAGCCCAGCTGGTAGATCCCGGCGGAGTCCGGGACCTTGAAGTTCGACAGCGTGCCGTCCTGCGCGGCGTCGGCGATCACCCCGACCGTCGAGCACAGGTTCGGCGACACACCGGGCAGCGCCTTGCCGTCACACTGCAGATCGACGCCCCCGCCGAGCGGGTACTTCGTCGCGGGAGCGGTTGCGATCGCCTTTCGCAGGCCCGCCGGGGTCAGGTCGGTCGAGCCCGACGCGTTGACGGTCCGGATCAGGCTCAGCATGCCCTGGAAGCCACTGATGGCCTGCGAGGTGGGCGCGATGCCGTTGCCGTACACCGAAAGCACCCCCTGCAGGAGCTGGAAGTCCGGGTCGTCGGGCTCCGTGACGGCCTGCGTGGCGATCTTGATGTCGGCGAAGCCGCCGGGGATCGACGCCCCCTTGTCGCTGCCGATGCAGCGGTCGAGCGCGAGCACCGGCTCACTGATGCCCAGCGTCTTGATCGCCTTGATCGCGCTCCCACAGAACGTGGGGTCACCGATCACGAAGTACATCTCGGGCTTCTTGTTCTGCGCGGCCTGGACCTGCGGGGTCATGTCGGCCGTGCCCGGCGCGACCGCCACCACGTCCACGGTCGCCCCGGCGTTCTCGAACAGCGCGGGCGCCAGTACCTTGGCGGGACCGGCGGCTCCTGGGACGTCGATCACGATGATCGCCGCGCGGGAGAGCTTCTCCTGCTTGGCGTAGGCCGCCGGGGTTCCGTACGCCGCCACCGGGTTGGCCCAGATGAACACGCCAGGGGTGCTGAGCACGACCTGGGTGGACGCGAAGTTGATCCCGATCGGGATGCCGGCCGCATTGACGATCTTCACCCACGGGTCGATCTGCGAGGACGTACCGGCCGCCACCACCGAGACCTTCTCGGTGACGAACTGGTTGCCGCAGACCTGGGCGTCGGCGGGACTCTCCTTGGCCTCGCAGGTCACCAGCTCGATCGGGCGACCGCCGAGTCCGCCGAGGTGCTCGTTGGCGTACGCCGCCACGGCCTTCGCCGCGGTCAGCTCGTCGCTGGTGTCGACGGTCTGTGTCCGCCCGGTGCTGACCCAGCCGATCTTCACCGGCGCCCCGGCGGCGGCCTTCTCCGGGCCGAGTGCTTCGGCCCCGGCAGTCGGGTCATCGCTTCCGCTGCCGCTGTCCGCGCAGGCGGTGGCGGCGAGGGCGATCGCCAGAAGCGCGGCGGGAAGTCCCAGCCGTGCACGTCTTTGTGCTCTGGACATGGAAATGCTCCTTCGAGGGGATTGGGTGGAGGGAGTCTCAGGCGGTCGCGCCGAGGTACGCCGCCTCGAGCTTCGCGGGGCTCGCCGCGAGTTCGGCGGCCTCGCCGCGGAGGACGACGTCGCCGTGGACGAGCACGATGGCCCGGTCGGCGATCTCCAGCGCCAGCCGGACGTGCTGCTCGACGAGGACGACGACCGCACCGGTCTCGTCGGCGACCCGGCGCACGACCGGCAGCAGGTCTTCCACGATCACCGGCGCCAGGCCCATGCTCAACTCGTCGACGAGCAGGACGTGCGGGCGCTGCACCAGGCCCCGGGCCATCGCGAGCATCTGCTGCTCGCCGCCGGAGAGCGCGCCGGCGGCCGCGTCCAGCCGGGGCCGGAGCGCCGGGAACAGATCGAGGATCTCGTCGAGCGTCGGGCCGCCGGAGCGCGCGGCGATGCCGATGTTCTCCCGCACCGACAGCGTGGTGAACAGGGCCCGGTCGTCGGCCACCAGCACCAGTCCGGCCCGGTTCGTCGCGGCCGGGCGGGAGGACGGCGTCGGCTCCCCGTCGACCAGCACGTCACCGCGCAGCCGCGGCAGCAGACCGGCGAGGGTCATCATCAGCGTGGTCTTGCCCGCGCCGTTCGGCCCCAGCACCGCCAGCACGGTACCGGCCGGAACGACCAGGTCGAGGGGGCGCACGACCGGGACGGACCCGTACCCCGCCTCCAGTCCGCGCAGCTCCAGCACCGGGGTCCCGCTCATGCCGACACCTCCTGGGCGTGCGCCGACCCGAGGTAGGCCTCGACGACGCGGGGATGGGTGCGGATCGCCTCGGGTGGCCCGGACGCGATGACGGTGCCGAAGCCGAGCACGGTGATCCGGTCGCACAGGCCGAGCACGAGGCTCATGTCGTGTTCGACCATCAGGATCGTGACCCCGGAGTCCCGCAGGTCGCGCAGGCGCTCGCCCAGCCAGTGGCTCTCCGCGGTGTCCAGGCCGCCGGCCGGTTCGTCGAGCAGCAGTACCTGCGGGTTCCCCACCAGCGCGCGGGCGATCGAAACGAGCTGACGCTGCCCCTGGGACAGCTCACCGGCCGGACGATCGGCCAGCGCGGTGAGCCCGAGGGTGTCCAGCGTCTCCGCCAGCCGTTCGTGCGCCTGCCGATGGCCGCGGACCCGGCCGGTGAGGCCGACGACGACGTTCTCCCGGACGCTCAGGTCGCCGTAGAGCTCGATCGCCTGGAACGTGCGGCCGAGACCGGCGCGGATCCGCTGGTGCGGACGGAGGCCGTCGAGGGAGTGCCCGCCGAGGCTCACCGAGCCGGAGGCTACTGCGAAGCCGCTGATCGCGTCGATGGCCGTGGTCTTCCCCGCGCCGTTCGGGCCGATCAGGCCGACGATCGACCCGCGGGGCACGTCGAGGGAGAGTCCGTCGACCGCGACCACGCCGCCGTACCGCACTGTCAGGTCGCGCACGGTCAGCAGCGGCTCGTCCTCTCCGGACGCCGGTGTGGTGCCCGCCGGCGCGGCAGCCCCGCGTTCCGTGGCGGACACCGCAGTCTCGGTGTCCCCGGCCCGGTCGGCCGGCCTCGCGGCCGGAAGCGCGACCGGCGTGGGCGCGGGGGCGCTCGGACCGGCGGCGGACGAGGCCCGACCAGTGGCGGACGGGGCCCGGGTGGCGGCGGACGCCGCAGCCGGCGCTCCGGCCGCCGGGTCGGCCACCGGCGCCGCGCCCCGGCGCAGGCGGCGGCGCTCGAGCACGGCGTGCGCCGGGCCGACGATGCCTTCCGGGTTCGCTATCACGGTCAGCACCAGCAGGACTGCCGCGATCACCTCGTACCAGAGCCCGGTGCCCAACAGATCGTGGACCAGCGCGTAGAAGATTCCGTTCACGGCGGTGACCCCGGCGAGCAGACCGCCGGACACGGAGGTGATGCCGGCCAGATACACGGTGCCGAAGAACGTCAGCCCGAGGATCGCGGTGAACGGATCGAACGTGACGCTGCCGAATTTGTAGGCGAGCAAGGCCCCGCCGATTCCGGCGATGAACGCCGCCAGCGCGAACGCCACCAGCTTGACCCGGACGACGTCGACGCCCGCGGCGGCCGCGGCGCGTTCGTTGGCGCGGATCGCCAGCATCTGCGAGCCCAGCCGGCTGGTGCGCAGCCTGGCCACACCGAGCGCGACCACGACCAGCACCGCGAGGCAGAGCAGTCCGAACTGGACGCGGGGGAACGCGGCCCCGGTCCCGACCCCCAGGTCGAGACCGAACAGGGTAGGCGACGGAACCGTGAGGCCGTCCGCCCCGACCAGTGCGGTGTTGCGGAACCAGAGTGCCTCCAGTGCGAACGCGAGGGCGAACGTGACGACGGCGACGGTCAGCCCGCGGATACGCAGCGCCGGGAGCCCGATCACGACGCCGATGACCATGGCGCCCGATGCGGCCAGTACCGGGGCGATCGGGAACGGGACGCCGAAGCGATCGGCGATCGGCGCGAGCAGGAATGCGGCCGTGCCCGCTAGCGGCAGCTGGGCCACCGAAACCTGGCCCGCGAAGCCGGTGACGACGACGACCGACAGCGCGACGATCCCGAAGATGAACGTCGAGATCAGCCCGTTGCGCCACTGATCGGTCAGCAGTACGACGGCGGCTGCGGCCACCAGCGCCGGCAGCACCGTCGGCAGCAGCAGCCGACGGGGACGGGGCGCCCGCCCGAGGGTCTGCACGATCACCGCGCCGCGGCCGGGCAGCGGCCGGGCCCGCACCACGAGCACGAGCAGGATCAAGATCAGCGGAACGAGTTCCGGGACCCCCGACTTCGGCATCCACGACACCGAGGTCTGCAGGTACTGGGCTTCCGACTGGAGCATGCCGATGGCCAGGCCGGCCGGTACGGCCCAGAACACCCACTGGAACCGGCTGAGGATCGCCGCCGCCAGCGCCGGCACGATGAACAGCGTGTACGACACCGGGATCAGCGGAACGATCGGAGCGATGAGGATCCCGGCGAGCCCGGCGATCCCGGAGCTGATCACCCAGTTGTAGGCCGCGACCCGGTCGGGGGACACACCGCTGAGGTAGGCGCCCTTCTCGCTCTCCGCCGCCGCGCGGGTCACCAGGCCGAACCGGGTGAACCGGTAGGCCGCGGCGAGCCCGACCGCGACGACGAGCACGGTGGCCGCGAGGTACGCGCGGTCGGCCGGGACCCGGACGCTGCCGACCGTCCACAGATCACTGGCGAAGATCGGTTCGACCGCGACGGCCGTCGTCCCCATCCGGACCGCGATCAGCGCGGTGATCACCAGCGAGACGCCGAGCGAGGCGACCGCCTTGGCGACCGGCGGCGCGTTGCGCAACGGCCGGAACACCAGTAGGTACAGCACCAGGCCGAGCAGCGCGGTACCCGCGACTGCGATCACCAGCGCCGGTACCAGGCCGAGCCGGGTTCCCAGGTCGAGCGTTCGCGGCAGTCCCGGTATCAGCAGCAGCAGCTGGCCGTCGCGGAGGAACGCGTACAGGTAGGCACCCAGCAGAGCGATGCTCCCGGTGGCGAAGTTGATCACCCCGGAGCTGCGGTAGGTGAGCACCAGGGCCAGGGCCAGGGCGCCGAACACGGCGCCGTTCCCCAGGCCGAGTGCGAGGAAGACGAGGTGCTGGCTCATCTCCGGCGCGCCTCCTGTCCGGTGATGGCGCGGTCGGAGTGGCGACCGGCGGCGGTGGCCCCGGACTCATCATCGTTCTGACGTCTCATCGCAACCTCGTCGTTGATGGATGCCCAGCGTTCGGCCGAAGGTGTCATTGATGTCAGATAGTGGAGCGATGTTAGGTCAATCACCCCCACCCGTGTAAAGCGTGAACCCGAGAACAGCGCCAGGACATCGGGTTTTACACTCATCCGATCGCGCGGACGCAGCCATTCTCGGTAACGGAAATGTCAGAGTCAGCCGTTGACACGGTTTCGATCGCGGTGCCACGCTGCCCGTCGGACACCACTCCGACACGATGAGGTGACGCGTATGGGCGGAACCATGGCGGGCAAGGTCGCGCTGGTCTCCGGCTCGACCCGGGGCATCGGCCGGTCGATCGCCGAGCACCTGGCGGCCGAAGGCGCAGCAGTGATGGTGACCGGCCGGACCGTCGCCAAGGGCGAGAAGGTGGTCGCACGGATCCGCGAAGCCGGTGGCACGGCGGACTTCGCCGCGCTCGACGTCACCGACGAGGAGAGCGTCCGGAACGTGGTCGCCGAGACGGTCGGCCGGTTCGGTGGCCTCACCACGCTGGTCAACAACGCCGCACCGACCGAGGTCGTCGCGAGCACGGTGAAACCGCTGGCGGAGTACAGCACCGAGGAGTGGAACCGGATCCTCACCGGCACGCTGACCGGGAACGTGTTCTGGGCGTCCAAGTACGCCTGGCCGCACCTGGCAGCCGCGTCCGGCGCGTCGATCGTCAGCATCTCGTCCGGCCAGGCGATCGCCGGGTTCAAAGGCTTCGGCCCCTACGGCGCCGCGAAGGCCGGTGTCGGTGCGCTCACCCGCACGCTGGCGGTGGAGGGCGCGGCCCACGGCATCCGGGCGAACACGGTGCTGGTCGGCCGCGTCGTCGCCGGACGCGGCGACTCCGGGCACCACACCGGCGGCGGCCGCCTGACCCGGATCGGCAACCCGATGGACATCGCCTACGCCGTGGCGTACCTCGCGTCCGACCGGGCGGCGTTCGTCACCGGCTCGACGCTCACCGCCGACGGCGGCTTCTCGATCAACGGCGACGCGGTCGACGACGCGGAGAAGGCCTCAGCCGACGCCGGCTGAGGCCTTCGCCCGCTATTTCGGGGTGAAGCGCAGAGCACCGTCGAGGCGGATGACCTCGCCGTTGAGGTAGTCGTTGATCACGATGCTGTGGACCAGCTCCGCATACTCCGACGGACTCCCCATCCGCTTCGGGAACGGCACACCGGTTCCCCAGCGCTGCTCCGCCTCGTCGCGCTCCATCCGGAACGCGGGAGTGAAGAACGTACCTGGCGCGATCGCCACGACCCGGATGCCGAGCGGGCTCAGGTCGCGGGCCGCCGGGAGCGTCAGCCCGACGACGCCGCCCTTGGCCGCCGAGTACGCGGTCTGTCCGATCTGGCCCTCGAAAGCGGCGATGCTCGCCGTGTTCACGACGACGCCACGCCCACCACCGGCGTCCGCCTCGTTTTTCGCCATGGCCGCCGCGGCCAGCCGCAACGTGTTGTAGGTACCGGTCAGGAACAGGTTCAGGTACCAGGTGAACGAATCGAGCGGAGCGGGCGAGCCGTCGCGGCCCACCACCCGCGAAGCACCCCCGGTCGATCCGCCGTGGGCGTTGACCAGCACGCGTAACGGCCCGGCCTCGTTCGCCGCCGCGATCGCCGCCTGGACGCTCACGTCGTCCAGCACGTCCGTGCTCAGGTACCGCGCGGCCGGGCCGAGCTCGTCGGCCAGTGCCTTGCCCCGGTCGTCGGCCAGGTCCGCGATCACGACCGTGGCTCCCGCAGCGACCAGCCTGCGGACGGTGGCTTCTCCGAGGCCACCCGCTCCCCCGGTGACGATCGCCGACGCTCCGTTGACGTCCATCCACACTCCTTCGGTCAGATGAAGACTTGGCGTCAGATTACTCGCCACTAAAGTCCCCGAAGACCCTACGAGCAGCTTCGGGTAGAAAAACAGACCGTCAGATTCAACCAGCATCTCTGACGCAGTCCTGGTTCGCGTCCACGGAGCCCGGCACGCCGGGGACTGCTGGGAGCCCACCGTCGAGGAGTTCCACCGCCGAGCTGGCCGAACTCCTCGTCGACCGGTGCGGGACGTGGTCAGCCGCTGAGCCGGGCGCGCAGGGCCTCCCGGTCGAGCTTGAGCATCGCGGTGACCGGGAGTTCGTCGACGAGCACGAGTTCGTCCGGTGCCTTGTAGTCGGCCAGCCGATCCTTCGTCCACGCGCGGAGCTCCGCCAGCGTCGGTGGTGCGGCCGGGTCGGCCGGCACCACGTAGGCGACCCCGATCTCACCGATCACCGGCGTCGGCCGCCCGACCACCGCCGCCCGGCGGACGCCGGGGTGCTCGGCGAGGGTGTTCTCCACCTCGACCGGGTGGACGTTGTACCCGCCCCGGATGTAGAGGTCACCGGCCCGGCCCACCAGGATCAGGTTCCCGGCGGCGTCGAACCGCCCGAGGTCGCCGCTCCGCAGCCACCCGTCGTCGGTCAGCGCCTCGGCGGTCCGTTCCGGGTCGCGCCAGTAGCCGCGCATCACGCAGCCGCCGCGGACCCGGATCCAGCCGACCTCCCCGGCCGGTACCGGGCGTCCCTCCCCGTCGGTGACCGCGACTTCCATGCCCAGTTGCGGCCGCCCCACGGTCCGGAACTGCACCTCGGGCGGATCGGCGGGCTCGGTGCCGCAGATCGTCGGTGACTCCGTCATCGCGTACCGCACGACGAGCGGGACCCCGAGGCGGTCGGCCACCGCCTCGACCAGGTCGGGCGGCGCCGGCGCGGTCGCGGCGATCCCCACCCGCAGGTCGGGCAGCCGCGCGGCCCCGGGTTCGTCCAGGAGCTTCGACCACTGGGTCGGCACACCGCCGGCCACCGTGATGCGCTCGTCCCGCATGATCCGCGCCATCGCGGCGGCCGACCACGGCACCGGAGAGATCACCAGCGTGATGCCCCGGACGAGCTGATCGGCGAGCTTGGCCATGTATCCGGCGTGGGCGAACGGCGTAGCGACCAACCGGCGATCGCCCGGCGCGCTCATCACCCCGGACGACGCGGCGGAGGCCAGCAGGTTTCGCATGTCGAACCACGCACCCTTGGGCGTGCCGGTCGTCCCGCTGGTCCAGATGATGACGATCGGCGCGGACGGGTCCGGCGGGAGGCGTCGTCCGGTCGGCGCCGGCCACGAGTACAGCCCGGCCAGCTCGCCCCGGGTGAGCACCGGCAGGTCGACCCGGGGCAGCGGCGGTCCGCCCCGGGGGTCGTGGACGATCAGCGCGGGACTCGCCCGATCGAGGATCGCGGACACCTCGCGCGGGCCGAGCCGCGTGTTGAGCCCGGTCGCGACGGCGCCGAGTCGCGCGACGGCGGCGTAGCAGATCGCGTAGTCGACACTGGACGGCAGCATCAACGCGACGACGTCCCCGGCCGAGAGACCGCGGGCCGCCAGGGCGGCTGCCAGCGCATCGGACCGGGCGTCCCACTCCGCGAACGTGAGCCGCGCACCGCCCGGCTCGACGTAGGCCTCCCGGTCCCCGTGTTTCGCAGCCGCTGCCCGCAGCAGGTCGTCGACGGAATCGACACCGGCGGTGCGCTCGGTCATGGCGCCTCGGTACCGAGGATCAACGTACCGCTGGAGCAGAACCAGCCCCCGGTGCCGCTGACGCACGCCAGCTTCGCCTCCGGCACCTGTCGCGGACCGGCTTCCCCGCGCAGCTGCCGCACCGCCTCGACCACCAGGAACAGGCCCCGCTGCCCGGGATGGCAGGCGGAGAGCCCCCCGCCGTCGGTGTTGGTCGGCAGCGCCCCTCCCAGCCGCAGCCGGCCGTCGGCGACGAACGGACCGCCCTCGCCCTTCTTGCAGAACCCGAGATCCTCCAGCGTCATCAGCAGCATGTACGTGAACGCGTCGTAGATCTCACAGACGTCGATGTCCTCCGGGCGCACCCCGGCCCGCTCGAACGCCAGCCGGCCGGAGACCGCGGCGGGTCCGGCGGTCAGGTCGTCCCACTGGCTCGTCGACACGTGCGAGACGCTCTCCCCGGTGCCGAGCACGTGAATCGGTCGACCCGGCAGGTCACGGGCGCGCTCCTCGGACACCAGTACTGCGGCCGCACCGCCGTCGGAGCGGATGCAGCAGTGCAGTTTCGTGAACGGGTCGGCGATCATCCGTCCGGACAGCACCTCGTCCACCGTGATCGGATCGCGGTGGGCGGCCTGCGGGTTGTCGTGCGCGTTCGCCCTGGCCGACACCGCGATCTCGGCCAGCTGCTCGATCGTGGTTCCGAACTCGTGCATGTGGCGCCGGGCGGCCATCGCGTACTTGGCGATCAGCGTGTGCCCGTACGGGGACTCCCACTGCAACGGCCCGCGCGAGCCCCAATTGAGGTTCGCGGTCCGCAGCCCGCGCCGGAGGTCGGACTTCGCCGTCGATCCGTACGTGACCAGGACGACGTCCGCGTGGCCGGCGGTGATCGCGTCGGCCGCGTGCGCGACCATCACCTCCCAGGACGCGCCGCCGACCGCGGTGGAGTCGATCCAGCGTGGGCGGAGGCCCAGGTACTCCCCCACCTCGATCGGTGCCAGCGTTCCGAGCGAGGTGGACGCCAGCCCGTCGACCTCGGCGGGGCTGATGCCCGCGTCGGCCAGTGCCCGTAGTGACGCCTGCGCCACCAGCCCGTACGGGTTGGTGGCGACCTTCGCCGGATCGGCGAGCGCGACGCCCGCGATGACGGCGCTCACTGGGCGGCCGCCTCGGCCAGCAGGGGCGTGAGATGGTCGGTCCGGGAGCCGAAAAGCTGGTCGAGCACGTGCGCGCGTTTGAGGTAGAGGTGCGCGTCGTGTTCGTAGGTGTAGCCCATGCCGCCGTGGATCTGAATGCACTCCGCCGCGTTGTCGATCGCCGCGCGCCCGGCGACCACTTTCGCGGCGAGCACCTGGAACGTGGCGTCGGCCCGGCCGGTGGCGAGGCAGACGGCGGCGAACAGCGTCTGCTGCAGGGCGGCGTCGGCGTTGACGGCCATGTCCGCGCAGCGGTGCTTGACCGCCTGGTGGACGCCGATCGGGCGGCCGAACTGCACCCGGGTCTTGGCGTGCTCGGTCGCCAGGTCGCGCGTCGCCTCGGCGATACCGACGAGCTGGGCGGCGGTGAGCACCGCCCCCCGTAGCCGGATCGGGTCGTCGCTCGCGGCCACCCAGCAGGTCACCGGCGTGTCGTCGGCGGTCGCATCGGCCAGCCGCGAGCCGGGGTCGATGGACTCCAGCGGGCGCACGTCGGCGAGCGCGGCGGTCTCGACCAGCCCGGCGCCGTCCGTACCCACCACCAGCACGTAGCCGGTGCCGCCGGGGTCGACCACGCGAACCCGCCCGGTGAGTTGCTCGGGGCTCAGCCGCGCGGCGTTCAGGAGGCCGGCGGCCACCGCGCAGCGTCCCTCGACGATGTTCGTGGCCAGCTCGTGGTTGCCGGTCGACGCCGCGAGGCGGGCCCCCAGCACGGTGGTGACGAACGGCCCGGGTACGAGCGCGCGTCCGACCTCGCGGAACAGCAGCGCCTCGTCGGGAAGGTCACGGCCGGAGCCGCCGACCTCCTCCGGTGCGGACAGACCGAGCAGGCCGAGTTCGGCGCCGGCGGTCCAGAGCTTGGCCGCGATCGCGGTCGGCTCGTCGCGGCGCTCCCGGATCGTGCTGACGGGAATTTGCTCGGCGAAGAATTCAGCGGCGGCACTCGTCAGTTCGCGCTGCTCGGCGGAGGGCAGTAGGTCCACAGGGTGTCCTTCTTCCGGTGCGGTCGAGGGTCAGCGGGGCAGGCCCAGGACGCGCTCGCCGATGATGTTGCGCTGGATCTCCGAGGTGCCGCCCCCGATGGAGGCGGAGAAGGAGTAGAAGTAGTTGCCCGACCAGCCGCCCGGCACCCAGCGGGTGACGAAATGCAGGCCCTCGGGGCCCAGCACGTCCATCGCCAGCCGGGCGACGCGCTTGGCGATGTCGGAGTAGTAGAGCTTGAGCATCGAGCCTTCCGGCCCGGGCGTCGCCGACTGCAGGTTGCGGCAGATGCCGGCGTAGGTCATCGCCCGCAGCGACGCCACCTCGGCGCGCGCCGTGGCCAGCCGCCGGGCCACCTCGTCATCGGTGATCATCGGGCGGCCGTTCGGACCGGTCCGTTCCCGGGCCAGTTGGATGAGGTTCTCGACGACCTTGGACAACCGGACCTGGCTGGCGGTGTAGGCGGTGCCTCGTTCGAACGAGAGCGTCGACATCGCGACCCGCCACCCGTCGTCGCGCCGGCCGACCACGTTGGACAGCGGGATCCGGACGTTGTCGTAGAAGACCTCGCAGAACTCCGCACCGCCGTCGATGGTCTCGATCGGCCGGACGTCGATGCCCGGGCTGCGCATGTCGGCGATCACCCAGGTGATGCCGTGGTGCTTGGAACCCTCGCGATCGGTGCGCACCAGCAGTTCCTGGTAGTCGGCGATGTGCGCGAAGCTGGTCCAGATCTTCTGCCCGGTGACGACCAGTTCGTCGCCGTCGATCTCGCCGCGGGTGGAGAGGGCGGCCAGATCCGACCCGGCCTCGGGCTCGGAGAAGCCCTGGCACCAGACCACCTCACCGCGCAGGATGCGCGGTAGGTGAAAGGACTTCTGCTCTTCGCCTGCCTTGGCGATCAGCGTGGGCCCGGCGTGGTTGAGACCGACGAAACACGCGTCGATGGCCGGCAGTCCGGCCCGCGCGTACTCCTCGTACCAGATCAGCTGCTGCACCGTGCTCAGGCCGCTGCCGCCGTACTCCTTCGGCCACGCGATGCCGGCCCAGCCGCCCTCCCACTGGGCCCGCTGCCAGGCCAGGTCGTATTCCCGCATCGCCCCGGCGTCGTGCGGGCGTGGCTCGGTGGGTGCGTGCTCGGCGAGCCACGTACGCACCTCGTCCCGGAACAGCTGCTGCTCGGGAGTGAAGTCGAGATCCATCAACGATCCTTCGAGTAGCGTGCGGCGAGTTCTTCGCTTCCCCGGGCCAGCAGCACGACGTCCGCGCCGACGAGCACGAACCGGGCGCCGAGGTCCAGGTAGCGGCGCGCGAGGGGCTCGGCGAACGCGTTGACGCCGGCGCTCTTCCCCGCACCGGCGATGGTGGTGATCGCCTTCTCGATCGCCGCGACGACGTCGGGGTGGTCCGGACGACCGAGGTGTCCGAGCGAGGCGGCGAGATCGGCCGGTCCGAGGAACACCCCGTCCACGCCGTCCACCGCGACGATGTCCTCCAGCGCCTCGAGCCCGGCGCGCGATTCGACCTGAACCACGACGCAGAGCCCCTGGTCGGCGGTGGCCAGGTAATCCGGGACGCGGCCCCAGCGGGACGCCCTGGCGAACGCGGCGCCCACTCCCCGGATGCCGTGCGGCGGATAGCGGGTCGCGGCGACGACCGCGCGGGCGTCGTCGGCCGACTCGATCATCGGCACCATCAGGTTCGCCACACCGGCGTCCAGGAACTGCTTGAGGACGACCGGATCGTTCGCCGGAACGCGCACCATCACCTCGACGGGGTAAGGCGCGACCGCCTGGAGCGCAGGCAGCACCGTCGTGAGGACGTTCGGTGCGTGCTCGCAGTCGATGAGCAGCCAGTCGAGGCCGCCACCGGCGCAGATCTCCGCGTTGTAGGCGCTGCCGGAAACGACCCACATGCCGATCAGCGGGGCGCCGCCGCGCAACGCGGCCGTCAGGCTCACGTCGCGCTCCTGGCGAACCGGCAGCCCACCGTGCCCAGCGGTCCGTAGTCGGCGAGGAACAGGTCACCGTCCCCGGCGTGCACGGGCCGGGTGAACGACCCGGCGAGAACGACGTGACCGGGTTCCAGGCCGACGCCGTACGGGGCGAGCCGGTTGGCCAGCCACGCCACCCCGTTCCCCGGATGGTTGAGCACGGCCGCGGCCACCCCGGACTCCTCGATCACGCCGTTGCGGTAGAGCAGCGCGCTGACCCAGCGCAGGTCGACGTCGATCGGCCGCACCGGGCGGCCACCGAGGACCAGCCCGGCGTCCGCCGCGTTGTCGGCGATCGTGTCGACGATCGTCCGCAGGTGCCCGGTCTCCGGATCCGACATCTGCACCCGGGCGTCGAGGATCTCCAGCGCCGGGGTCACGTACTCGGTGGCGCGGAGGACGTCGAAGAGGGTGATACCCGGCCCTTTCAAGGGTGTGCCCAGGACGAACGCCAGCTCCACCTCGATCCGGGGCCGGATGAAGCGGTCGTGCGGCACGGTCGCGGTGTCCTCGAAGAACATGTCGTCGAACAGCGCGCCGTAGTCCGGCTCGGTGATCGAGACCGCCTGCTGCATCGCCCGGGAGGTCAGGCCGATCTTCCGGCCCCGCAGCACCCGACCGGCCGCCAGCTTCGCCGCGACCCACTCGTGCTGGACGGCATAGGCGTCCGCGATCGTCATGTCGGGGTACTGGAGCGAGAGCTGCCGGATCGGCGTCCGGGAGCGTTCGGCGGCGTCCAACCGCCGGGCGAGGTCCGCGATCGTCCCGGTGTCCATCAGGCGGTTCCCCGCAGGAACGACAGCGCGGCCGCGTTGAACACCTCGGGATCCTCGAAGTGCGGCCAGTGTTTGGTCTCCGGCATCTCGAGAACCTCCGCGTCGGGGATCAGCTCGGCGACCCTCCGCGCGGTGCTCTGGTACTCGCCGTGGTCGCGGCCGGAGGCGACGACCAGCGTGGGTGCCGCGATCGCCTTCCAGTCGGCCTCGGGGATGAGGTTGCGCTCCCGCGCCTGCTCGTCCTGGAGGATCAACAGGTGGTCGATCGTGGCCCGGGTGTCCGGCAACTGGTAGATGGCCTGCCGCAGCGCGATGACGTCCGGGATCCGGTTGCGTTCGTCGGCGATCAGGTGATCGAACATCGCCTTGATCGAGTCCCAGTCGGGGTTCTCCACCGCCCGGGTGCGCTCGGCACGGATCCGCGCCATGTTCGACGCGGTGGCGACCAGACCGGCCGGCGACATCAGGATCAGCCGATCGACCCGCGCCGGGTGATCGATGGCGAGCTTGGCCGCGACCCAGGCGCCGAGCGACATGCCGACGACGGCGGCCCGCTCCAGGGCGAAGTGATCGAGTACCGCGACGACCTGCGCGACGTACTCCTGGATCTCGTAGTCGTAGTCCGGCTTGGCCGAGAACCCGTTGCCTACCATGTCGATCGCGACGCAGTGGAAGTGCTGGGCCAGCGGACCGAGATTGGGGGCGAACGTCTCCCAGTGGCCGCCGGTGCCGTGCAGTAACAGCACCGGCGGTGCCGACGGGCTCCCCGCCTCGACGAACCGGGTGCGGACGCCGGCGGCGTCGAGATAGCCCTGGCGGAACTCGAGCGTTCGCAGGTGGGTCCAAATACTCCGGTACGGCGTCACGGCGCGCTCTTCGGTCATCATCGGCCCTTCGGCGACGGCACGGATTTCTGACGGTCAGTCTATGCTCGAAGCCCGAGCAAGGGGTGCCTTTCTGACGCAGTGTATGCCACGATCGGGCCTGCTGGACCCCCAGCGATGCGACACTATCGGGGTCCGGTCTGACACCCCATACAATTAGGCCGGAGGTTACCGACGATGAACATCGAGGTTGGCGTCGCGGACAACGACGAGCAGGCCGCCCTCGCTGACGCCGTCCGGCGCGCGCTGGCACGCCTGTGGACCCCCGAGGAGCGGCAGAAGGGGATCAGCGATCCCGCCTCGATGACCGAACGCCCGCTGTGGGCGACGCTCACCGAACTGGGCGTACCCGGGCTCCCGGTTCCGGAGGACCTGGGGGGCTCCGGAGGAACGTGGAGCGATCTCGGCGTCGCACTGGAGGCCGCCGGCGCCGTGCTCGCCCCCATCCCCGCCGTCGGCGTGGCCGGGGCCCTCGGCACCCTCGAGCGGCTGATCGGCTCCGACACAGCGAGGCTGCGCACCGAGCTGGCCTCCGGTTCGACGATCGCGAGCGTCGCCTGGGCGGACGAATCGGCCGCGCCGATCGATACCAGGACTGACGTCGCCGGTGGCCGCGGGACCACGGTCACCGTGACCGGCCACCGCGACCTACTGCTGAGCCCCGAGGCCGACGCCGTGCTCCTGCTGGCCACGTCCGCGGAAGGGCCGATGCTGGTCGCCGTCGAGACGAACGCCGAGGGCGTCACGGTCGAGCGGCACGACGGTCTGGACCTCACCCGGCCGACCGGCACGATCACCCTGCGGGGCGCGCTCGCCACCGTGCTGGCCGCGGGCGAGGCCGCGGTGGCCGCCGCGCGTCGCGGCCGGGTCGCCGGCGGGGCCGCCCTCGCCAACGAATTGGTCGGTGCCGTCGCGCACTGCCTGGCCGGCGCGATCGCCTACGCCGCGGACCGGGAACAGTTCGGCCGCCCGATCGGGGCCTTCCAGGCCGTCAAGCACCGCTGTGCCGACATGCTCGCCGCACTCGAACTGGCACGGGCCGCCGCTCGTGCGGTCACCGCGTTACTGGACGACGCGGACGCCGCCCCGGACGCCCTCGACGACGCCGTGGCGCTCGCACTGCTCCAGGCCGGGCGCGCACTGCATTCGGCATCCAACGGCTACATCCAGACGCTGGGCGGCGTGGGCTTCACGTGGGAGCACGAGGCGCACCTCTACTTCCGCCGCTCCGGCGCCTCGGCCGCGTTCTTCGGTGGCGCCGAAGCCCACCTGGCCCGGCTGGACCCCACCCGGCGTACCGGCCCGCCGACGCTCGCGACGTTCACCGGCCCGGCGGCGGACCTGGCCGCGCACGTCGACGAGCTACTTCCCGCCCACCGCGCCAAGTGGGGGGACGACGATTCGTTCGCCGCGCGTCTGGACTGGCAGCGCACGCTCCACACGGTCGGCTGGATCGCCCCGCAGTGGCCGGCCGAATTCGGCGGGCGCGGGCTGGACATCGTCGACCAGGTGCGGTGCGACAACGTCCTGGCGGTCCGCGGCGCACCCGCGCTCGCCGGCGTGCTCGGCGTCAACAACGTCGCACCGACCCTGATGCACTGGGGCACGCCGGAGCAGCAGCAGCACCTCGCCGGGATCCAGGCCGGCACCGAAGTCTGGTGCCAGGGCTTCTCCGAGCCCGGCGCCGGGAGCGACCTGGCGTCCCTGCGCACCAAGGCGGTGCTCGTGGGCGAGGGCGACGAGCGGGAATTCGTGGTCGGTGGGCAGAAGATCTGGACGTCGGAGGGCATGGAGGCCGACTACTGCCTGCTGCTCGTCCGCACCGACCCGGACGCGCGCCCGCACAAGGGAATCTCCGCGCTGCTCGTCCCGCTCGACCTCCCGGGCATCACCCGGCGGCCGATCACGCAGATCACCGGTGAGGGTGGCTTCGCGGAACTCTTCTTCGACGACGTGCGGGTTCCGTACTCGTGCCTGCTCGGGCCGCTGCACGGCGGCTGGACCGTGACGATGACGACGCTGGCGTTCGAGCGGTCCGGCGTGATCATGATGGCCGGCCGGATCGAGCAGGAGGTGCGGGAGGCGGTCGACGAACTGTCCGGTCGCGATCTGCCGCCCGGCGTACGGCTGGCACTGACCGATCGTCTGGTCGAGGCCCGGCTGCTCGGTGCGCTCGGCGAACGGGCGCTCGGACGCATCGCCGCCGGGGGCGCACCCGGGCCGGAGCACTCGGTCATCAAGCTGGCGTGGTCGCTCGCGTCGACGCACCTGGGCGAGACCCGGTTGGCGGCGCTCGGCCCGGACGCCGTGGCCGCGCCGGTGGGCCGGGCCGCGCGCCACGGCTACCTGCTGAGCAGGGCATCGACCATCGCGGGTGGCACGACCGACATCATGCGCAACATCCTGGCCGAGCGGGTGCTGGGGATGCCGCGCTGACCCGTCGGCGGACCGGGCCGGAGACCCCCGGCCCGGTCCGCGGGGCGACGTCGGGCTCGCGGTCGAGTACCGCCGTCCGCACGCCGAACGTTCCCAGCAGGTTGGCCGGCGTCGTTCCGCACGGCCCCGCTCCGACGACCGCCACCTCGACGTCGATGTCCACCGCTCCCGCCCTCCCTGCTGGTGAGTTGCCCGGTACCGCGGCGGTCAGGGCCGACGACTCGACGCCGGACGCGGGTGCCGCGTCCCGAACGTCATCTCCCGCATGCTGGAGATCGGCGGCACGTCCTTGCCCAGCCAGGACGGCTTCGCGGTATGCCCGGCAGGCGGGCGGGCCCACTCGATCGAACCCCAATCGGCACGCGACAGCGGGTCGGTGGCGTTCGCACCGGCTTCGCTCCGGGCGGCGGCGTACCGCTGGTTGAACAGCTTCATCTCGGCCACCGTCCACCAGTCGTCCTCGCTGGCCCACTTGCCGTCACCGGCGTACTGAATGACCTGCAGCGACGGGAACTCCAGCGGCGGGGCGCCCGGCACCGGGTTGTCGGCCCGATTCAGGACCTGGTAGACGATCCGCCGGCCGTCGATGACGTACCAGACGAGTGGCGAGTAGACGTGCGCGGCGAACGACATCGTGCCCTCGAGGAACCGCTGGATCTCCGCCGGTCCGCGGAACGTCCCCCAGAAGTGGTCGTTGTAGGTGGCGTCGTCGGTGAACAACTGCGACCACGCCACCCAGTCCTCGCCGACCGGCCCGGTCAGGAAGTAGTGCCGGAAGGCAGCCTCCACCTCGTCCCGATCGACCGCCAGGGCCTCGCTGCCCGGTCCGCTCATGGGGATCGTCCTCCATCGCTCGGCGTCTGCTGATCTGACGGTAGCGTCACATATACGAGCAGGTAAAGAAACTATTCTGTGACGCTACTTCTGACGAAACGTTGACGCAGCGGACGTCGGCAGCGAGCATCGGTGCACGCGACCACCGATCAAAGGGGACCAGTGAGATTCACGGCGGAATACCCGATCGAACGCGGCCCGTACGCGCCCGAGTTCCTCGATCCGGATGTCCTGGCCGAGTTCGCGCGCACCGCGGAGGCGGCCGGATTCGACGCGATCGCGTTCAGCGAGCACCCGGCTCCGTCCCGGAAGTGGATCGAGGCCGGTGGGCACGACACGTTCGACCCGCTGGCCGCGCTCGCGTTCTGCGCCGCCGCGACCAGCCGGATCCGGCTGATGACCCACCTGCTGGTCCTGCCCTACCACAACCCGCTCCAGGTCGCGAAGACGCTGGCCACCGTCGACGTCCTGTCTCGTGGCCGGCTGGTCGTCGTAGCGGGCACCGGATACCTGCGTTCCGAGTTCGCGGCCGTCGGCGTCGACTTCGACCAGCGCAACACGCTGTTCGACGAGGCGGTCGACGCGATCACCACCGCCTGGCCCGGGAACGCGTACGCCTACCAGGGCCAGGGGTTCCGAGCCGTGGACCAGGTCCTGCGACCGCGCCCGGTCCAGCAACCGCACCCACCGCTCTGGATCGGTGGGAACAGCCCGCTCACTCGGCGGCGAGTGGTGCGCTACGGCCAAGGCTGGTCGCCGATGCTCACCGCCGGCCGGCACGCGCCGTCCCTCCGGACGCCGGCGATCAACTCGGTCGAGGAGCTGGCCGCCGCGGTCACCGACCTCCATACCCAGTTGCGCGACGCCGGACGAGACCCGGCCGAGGTGGAGATCCAGCTCGAGGCGCCGAGTCCGGCCGAGCCGGGCGGTCCCGCCGATGCCGCAGCGCACCGCGCGGCTCTTCAGGAGTACACGAAGGCCGGTGTCACGTCGGCGCTGGTCCACCTGCCCGCCGACAGTGTCGGGAACGCGCTCGCCGCCGTCCGCGACTACGGCGCCGCGATCATCCACTGAGCTCCGCAGACGCGATTCGACGGGAAGTCGCTGGTCTCCGGTGACCCGGTTCCGGCGATTCCCGGTCGGAGCGCGTGATCCGGTGGCGCACTCAGGGCGGCGTCATTCGGTGTTGCGGCGGGCCTTACCGGCGTAGCCGAAGAACCGCTCGAAGTTCTCGTCGTTGATGGGCTGGGCCCGGTTGCGCCGCTGGCCTTCTTCCAGGTCGGCCAGCCGGGCCCGGGCGGTGGTCAGAGCGGCGTCGTCGACCGGATCGGCCTGCTCGAGCGCGATGACCTCGCGTCGTACGGAGCGGATCTCGATCTCCAGCCGCGCACCGGCCTCGCCGAACGTCAGCAGGTCGTAGTCATCTTCTTCCGGGCGCTCGACCGCCTCATCGGCGACCGGACCGTCGACCGCGCCGTTGCGTGCCTCCGTCATGGCGGACCCTCCGAGACTCTGGTGATGCAGCGCACACAGCATATACAGTTTTCGTGTACGGCGCGTCAGAAAGTTGTGCGCTATCTCGGGAGGCACCGATGCCACTGCAAGAACACCACCAGATCGTCTCGGTCGATGACCACCTCGTGGAGCATCCCCGCGTCTGGCAGGACCGCATCCCGGAGCGGTACAAGGAGGCCGCGCCCCGGATCGTCGAGGCGGACGGGAAGCACGTCTGGCACTACGACGGAAACGTGTTCCCCACCATCGGGCTGAACGCCGTCGCCGGGAAGGACCCCAAGGAGTGGGGTATGGATCCGGTCCGCTACGAGGACATGATCCCCGGTTGCTACGACCCGGTGGCGCGGGTCAAGGACATGGACCTCGACGGTGTCCAGGCCGCCCTGTGCTTCCCGTCGTTCCCCGGCTTCGCGGGCGGGACGTTCTTCCGCGCGAAGGACAAGGACCTGGCACTGCTCTGCGTACAGGCCTGGAACGACTTCTACATCGACGAGTGGTGCGCGACCGCGCCCGATCGGTTCGTCCCGATGGCCATCCTGCCGGTCTGGGACATCGACCTGGCGGTCAAGGAGGCCGAGCGCACCGCCGCCAAGGGCGCCCGGACCTTCTCGTTCCCGGACAGCCCGGTCCCGCTCGGGCTGCCCTCGTTCCATACCCGTCACTGGGACCCGCTCTGGCAGGTCGCCTCGGACGCCGAGGTGCCGATCTCGCTGCACTTCGGCTCCGGCTCGTTCGTGCCCGGCTTCTCCTTCTCGGGCAAGGCTCCGGGGCCGGGTATGGCCGCGGAGAACGTCCCGTTCGTGGTGCCGATCGTGCTGTTCGGGTGCAACCTGATGTGGAGCACGGTCGACCTGCTGTTCTCGGGGGCCCTCCAGCGATTCCCGAAGCTGCAGATCTCGCTCGCCGAGGGCGGCATCGGCTGGTTGCCCTACATCCTGGAGCGCTCCGACTTCGCCTGGGACCGGCACCGCTGGTACCAGGACATCGACAAGGAGGCGCGCCCGAGCGACCTGTTCCGGAAGCACTTCTGGGGCTGCTTCATCGACGACGAGCACGGGGTGATCAACCGTCACACGATCGGCGTCGACCGGCTCACGCTGGAGATCGACTACCCGCACTCGGACTCGAACTGGCCCAACAGCCGGAAGCGGGCGGCCGAGGTGCTGGCCGACGTTCCGGACGACGAGGTCGAGATGATCGTCGAGACCAACGCGCGCCGGATGCTGCGCTTCCCCCGCCTGGCCTGACGGTCCGACGACGAAAGGGCTTCGGGCCGATGCGGCCCGAAGCCCTTTCGCATTGGAGACGGGCCGTCAGAGTCCGATAACGCGAACGGTGCCCTCCTGGGCGGTCGAGGCCACCGTGCGTCCCGCGGCGTCGCGCATCTCACCCCGGCAGAACGCGCGGCCGCTTCCCGTCCACGGGCTCTCCATCGTGTACAGAACCCATTCGTCCACGCGGGTGGCGTCGTGGAACCAGACGGCGTGGTCGAGGCTGACCGCGTGCACGTTCGGGTCGCCCATCAGGAGCCCGTGCGGCAGTAACGCGGTCGACAGCAGGAACAGGTCCGACACGTAGGCCAGCGCAGCGGCGTGGATCAGCGGATCGTCGGGCAGCGCACCGGCCGCACGCACGAAAATCCGCTGCCGCGGCGGCGGACGCACGCCGCGGAGCACCGCGTCCCGGGCCGGCGGCTCGAGGAACCGCACCTCCAGCGGGAGCGTGCGCCGCAACGACGCCAGCCAGTCCCGGGTGCGCCCGTCCACCCCGGCGAGCGGACCCTCCGCGTCTGCGCCGACGGAGTCCGGGACGTCCACCGCGGCACGATCCGGCCCGCCGCCGGGGAATCCGACCGGCGCCGGGTCGGGACGCTCGCGTTCCGGATCCGGCCCCGGCCGCGCGAACGCGACCGTGACGGTGCAGAGCGCCCGCCCTTGCTCTGCGGTGACTCGGCGAACGGCGGCCGTCCGTCCGTCCCGGACGTCCTCGACCCGGTAGATCAGCGGCTCGGTCGCCGCACCAGGGCGCAGGAAGTGCGCGTGTGCCGAGTACGGCACCCAGTCCACCCCCATCGCCGCCCCCGCAGCGACGACGGCCTGCCCGACGAGCTGGCCGCCGAAGACCCGGGGCGCCGACGACGAGGGCGTCCGGCCGCGGAACTCGTCGACGCCGACCTTCTCGACGTCGAGCACCGCGGCGAGCGTCTGCACCGGGCTCAGCCGGGTGCGCCGGAGGTGGTGGTGGCGAGCAGCGCACCCGCGTCCACCTTGAGCTGGAGGCCGGTGACGTAGCGTGCGTCGTCGGAGGCGAGGAAGAGCACGGCGTTGCTGATGTCGATCGGCTCGACGAACCCGATCGGCATCGGTTGCATCGCCGGGAACGCGAGTAAGGCGTCCTCGCGGGTGGGGTTCTCCAGGTCAGGCCGGAAGACCTTGTACATCGGTTCGCTGTTGAGCATGTCGGTGTTGACGTTCGTGGGGTGCACGGCGTTGACCCGGATCGAGTGCGGCGCCAGCTGCAGGGCGAGGTCGTGGACGAACCGCGCGACGCCCCGCTTGGCGTGACCGTAGCCGGCTCCGCCGGGGCCGTTCGCCGGGTTGTCGACGCTGCCCGAGAGCAGGCCGGCGACCGAGCCGGTGGCGATGATCGACGCGCCCGCCGACAGGTGACGCAGCGACACGTCGACGGCGTTGATCACTCCGACCAGGTCGACCGAGACCGCGTCGAGGAAGGCCTGCGGGGGGACGTCCGCGCCGAGCGGGCAGATCCCGGCGTTGGCGACCACGATGTCCAGCCGCCCGAGCTCGGCCACGCCCGCGTCGACCGCGGCGGCCAGCGCAGAGCGCTCCCGCACGTCGGCCTGGCGGGTGACCACCCGCCGGTCGAGCTTCTCGATCTGACGTGCCGTCTCCGCGAGGTCGTCGAGCGTCGAGAGTGGGTAGTGATTGGTTTCGATGTCCTCGCAGATATCCACGGCGATGATGTCGGCACCTTCCCCGGCCAGCCGCAGCGCATGGCTACGGCCCTGGCCACGGGCAGCGCCGGTGACCAGCGCGACCTTGCCGGCGAGACGATCGGACATTAAGGTCCTTCTTTCGTTGTGGAAGAGCTGTTCAGGCGGGCCAGCCGAGCAGTTTCGTCTCGGTGTACGTCTCCAGGCCTTCGATTCCGTTCTGACGCCCTATACCGCTGGAACGGTACCCCCCGTAGGGAGCATCGGCGCCGTACCACAGGCCACCGTTGACGCCGATCGACCCGGTGCGGAGTTGCCCGGCGAGGCGGAGCGCTCGCTCGGTGGACGCGGAGTACACACCGCCGGAGAGGCCGTACGGACTGTCGTTGGCGATCCGGACCGCGTCGGCGTCGTCGTCGTAGGGAATGACGGCCAGCACCGGCCCGAACACCTCCTGCTGGGCCAGCGCGGAGGAGTTGTCGACGTCCACGAACAGCGTCGGCTCGATGAACCAGCCGCGGGTGAGGTGCGCCGGGCGCCCACCGCCGACGACCAGCCGGGCGCCGTCGGCGATCGCCCGGTCGATGTGGGCCTGCACCCGGTCGCGCTGCAGAGCGCTCACCTGCGGCCCGGAGAGGGTGCCCAGGTCGGTCGGGTCGCCGTACGGAATACCCGCGACGACCTGGGTGAGGATCTCCACGCCCTCCGCGTACCGGGACCGGGGAAGGAGGATCCTGGTCTGCAGCGCACACCCCTGTCCGGCGTGCATGCAGGACGCGCCGGCGCCGGGCAGCACGGCGGCGAAGTCCGCGTCGTCGCAGACGATCATCGCGGACTTGCCGCCCAGCTCGAGGAACACTCGCTTCACCGTCGCCGCGCCGCGCTCCATGATGCGCTTCCCGGTGGTCGTGGACCCGGTGAAGGAGATCAGGTCGATCCGGGGGTCCAGCGTGAGCTCCTCCCCCACCAGATGGTCGGCGGACGCGACGACGTTGACCACGCCGGCCGGGATCTCGGTGTGCTCGGCGATCAACCGACCGAGGCGGGTGGCGTTCCAGGGGGTGTCCGGCGCGGGCTTGAGCACGACGGTGTTGCCCATCGCGAGGATCGGCCCGAGCTTGTTGGCGGTCACCTCGAACGGGAAGTTCCACGGCACGACCGCGCCGACCGCGCCGATCGGCTCCTTGCGGACCGCCCGCTTGGCCCGCCCCATCAGGTTGCTGTCCGGCAGCGCGCGCTCCCACTCGAACTCGTCGATCATCGCGGCCGGCCAGGTGAACGCGTCGGCGAGCGGCCAGTCCAGCTGCGCGGCGTACGTGAGCGCGACCGGAGTGCCTGCCTCGGCCACGAGTTCGGCCCGGAGTTGTTCGCGCTCGGCTTCCAGCGCTGTCTGCAGCTGTTCCAGGCAGCGTCGCCGGAACGCCCGGTCGCTGGCCCAGGCGCTCTCGTCGAAGGCGCGGCGTGCCGCGCCGATCGCCCGCTGCATGTCCGCCTTCGTGCCGTTCGCGACCTGGCCGAGCACCTCCTCGGTCGCCGGATTGACGTTGTCGAACGTCGATCCGTCGGAGGACTCGACGAGTTTCCCGTCGATGAGTAAGCGTGGTTCGGGGGTGAAGGAAGGAAGGGTCACGGGAGCACCTCACTGTGCGGGCCGGAAATGATGGGAGCGTCGGGCGAGGACCGCCTCGGCGACCTCCGCCATGACGAACACCTCGGATACGAGTGCGCACAGCGGGGTGACACGTGCCGCTGCGCTGCGGACGGCTGACGGGCGTTTCAGGCCGACGCGACCGCCGCCATGCCGGTGATCCACTCCGGGACCGGCTGGTACACCAGCTGGTGCAGCGATCGGCCACCGCCGGCGGCACCCGCGGCGAGCCAGGTGCGCACCTCGTTCGCCCCGGCGCCGGCGCTCTGGTGAGCGGAATCGGTCAGCTCGATCAAGCGATCGGTGTCCCAGGACGCCATCGCGCTCAAGAACGCCTGGTCCCAGTCCGGCCGGATCTTGCTGCGCGCAGCCTCCGAGCCCTCGGCGATGAGCCTGGCGCGCTCGCCGTCGTCCAGCTCGTAGGCGTCGACCTCCAGGCTCGGCGGCGAGTGCGACAGACCGCCGGTACCGATGACGAGCACTCGCGCGGCCACGCCGTCGAGGAAGTCAGCGACCGCCCGGCCGAGGGCCAGGACCCGGTGGGCCCGGGGAAGCGGCGCGGTCGCGCAGTTGACGGCCACCGGGACGACCGGCCGGGCGTCCACCGAGCCGAGCAGATCGCGCAGTGGCTGGGCGAACGCGTGGTCGAGGTGAACATCGCGGCAGACGGTCACGTCGATGCCCGCGTCGAGCAGGTGCTCGGCCAGGTTCCGCGCGGTGCCGTGCGGGATGTCGAGGACTCCGGGGCCGTGATTGCCCTCGGCGATGATTCCTGCCGACAGGGAGACGGCGAACGACGGGACCACCGTGCGGAACGCGCGCCGGTGATCCCCGCCGAAGAGGACCACCAGTTCGGGATCGAACTCGGTGACCAGGTCGCGCGCGAGGCCCAGACCGGCCCGGAACTCGGCGCCCTCGACCCGCTCGGTGTCGCGCTCCATTCCCGGGCTGTGGCTGGCACACACCACCAACCGCCGTCGCTCGGCCATCGTGTCCTCCTCGACCCGCGAGCCATCACAGGCGCTACGTCAGAACAACTGCCGTCCTACGCGCTTTGAGCTGGTGAATTCATAGACACATTGTCAGAGCGATCAGAAGTAGCGCAAGGTTTCCGAGCCCAGATCGCGAGGATCGTCTCCACCGGTACGACCGGACCCAGCAGGCGCATGGCGTACTGCAGCACGTCCTGGCCGTAGTCGTAGGGCAGACCCATGACCGCGTCGGACGGGATCACCACGCGATAGCCCAGGTTGGCCGCCTCGATCGCCGTCCCGATCACCGCCTCGTTCAGCGAGACGCCGCCGAGCACGAGCGTCTCGACGCCCATCGCCCGGAGGAAGGCGTCGAGCTCGGTACCGGTGAACGCGGACAACCCGTGATAGCGGGCGGCGACCAGATCGCGCGGCTCCGGCGCCAGCTCCGGGATCACCTCGGCGTCCGGCGTCCCGGCGACGAGGTACTCGGGGTCGGCGGTCATCACGGCCATCAGCGGCGTGTTGACCGTCAGGCCGAGACGGTCCCGCCGGTACTGCAGCGTCGCGTGCACGACGGCGACGTCGGCGGCCCGCGCCCCGGCCACCAGCCGGGCCAGCGCGCCGATCGTGCCGTGCTCGACGAGCGCGTCGCGCATGGCCACCATCGGTGGCCGGGCGAGGTCACCGACTATCCCCCGCTGCATCTCGGAGATCACCACGGCCACCCGGGACGGGTCGTCGAGCAAGGACAGATCGATGGGCACGGCACCACCCCTAACTCGTCGTGAAGCCCTGGTGAGCGGCCCACGCCACCGCGTCGCACTGCTTGCGGTAACGGCTCACGCCGCCGATGCACGTCCGCCGTCACCGGGTCGGCCACGATGTCGCGGATCTTCTGCCGGACGAATTCCGCGGCGTGTCGGGTCGCGGCCGGGTCGAGGACCAGGCGTCGAACGCGGCCATGTCGGAGAACCCGCCGGTCCCCCACCGGGACGCGAACTCCGTCCTCCGCTCTGCGTCCGACACCGCCAGGGCGGACACCTGGTTCTGACGGAGAAGGACACCTCCGAACGACCGGCGGCGCCCCTCAGACGTCAATAGCCACGGCGCCTCCCACGCGGCGGACCATCTGCGCACTGTATGCGCAATCTGACGCCGTGTCTACGATTTGCCGAGGAGCTGCGCCCCGGGCCGCCTCCCGCCGGGTGGGCAGATGCGCGGACGGCCACTTCCCCTCCGCCTGGCGGTAGTCGCGGAGCAGTTGCCGGGCCACCGTCACCTGATGGACCTCGGTCAGGCGTTCGGCGTCCGTCCATCGGGCCAGCCGCTCGGCGTCCCACCCGGGATCCGTCCCGCCCCTCGCAGCTACGTTGCCGTCGGTGGCGCTGACAGGTTGTCAGAACCCGCTTCCGCCCACAGGGGAACTCCTCTCCCGCATGGGGATCGAGATGGGTGGAACTGGCGGCGAAATCCAGTGAGACGAACTTGCCATGTCGTATACGCGATGTCAGAGTACGCCCCACCCTTTTCGACTCCGGGGAGTACGACTCATGCGCGACGACGCGCCTGACCACCGCATCCGGTCCGGTAGACCCGCCCGTCCCGACGCGCCCGGCTGGGACGGCGCCTCGGCCGCCGATTCGCTGCCCCCGCCGCCACCGCCGCCGTACCGTTCGAGCGCCGGCGCGGACACCCGCCCACGCCGCGAGACCGCCGACCGCCCGTCCCGCACCGTCGAAGGGCGGCCCGGGCTACGCAAAATCGGCATCTCCGAACTGGTGCTCATCACCTCGATGACGCACGCGCCGCTGGTGATGCTCTGGGGCATCATGCCGACGACCTACCAGTTCAGTGGCGTCGTGGCCACGCCATTGGTCTTCGGCATCGGCGGCTTCGCGCTGGTGGTGTTCTCGATTGCGTTCGGCGGCCTGTCCCGGCGGATCAGGCACAGCGGGGGCCTCTACGCGTTCGTGACCGCCGGGCTCGGGCCGACGATCGGCCTCGGTGGCGCAGTACTCGCGATCTCGTCCTACAGCCTGCTCCTCGGTGGCGTCCTGGTCCTGCTGGCCGGTGTACTCACCACATTCGTCGACGGCGTGTTCGGCATCCACATCGCACTGCAGGTCAGTGTCGTGCTGGCAGTCGCCGCCGTCGTTGCGCTCGGCCGGCTCCAGGCGCGGACGCTCGCCCGGGTGTACCTCGTCCTGGCCGCGAGTCAGGTGATCGCCGTGCTCTGGATCGACTACGGTGCGGTCACGACGCCCGAGGGCGGGCAGATCAGCTTCGACGCGATCGACCCGACCTGGCTCCTCGGCGGATCGTTCAGCCTGGCCTTGTGCTTCGCTCTGACCTCCTTCGTCGGCTCGGAGACCGGTGCCACGTACGCCGACGAGGTCATCGAGCCGCGGCGCACCGTCCCCCGCGCCACGATCATCTCGTACGCGATCGCAGCGATCGTCCTGCTGGTCAGCGGATGGGCGATCAGCGTGGCCACCGGGCCGGAGAACGCGGTCTCGATCACCCAGGGCAGCTACGAGTCCCAGACCGGCGGAAACGGGCAGCCGCTGGTTCTCGTGGTGGTCGAGCGTCTGGTCGCACCCGAGCACGTGCTCACGCTGGTGCACCTCCTCACCGGGGCACTCGTCCTCGGTGCGCTGGGCGCCTCGACATCGATCCACCACAGCGTCGCGCGGCAGGTCGCGAGCCTGGCCAGGGACGGAGTTCTGCCACCGGCCCTGGCCGTCCGCCGGAATGGCGGTACGCCGGTCCACGCCGCATGGTTCGCCGTGGTGATCGCCGGTCCGATGGCGCTCATCGCGGTTTCGGTCGACAACACGTCGGTCGCGCTGGTCGGTGGGATCCTCGGTGGTCTGGGCATCATCGCGGTGCTCGCGCTGACGTCGCTGGCCGCGATCGTGTACTTCCTGCGTGGCGCGGAGGAGGACGACACGGGCTTTCTGGGGTGGGAAGGGAACCTGGTCGCCGCCACCTTCGCGCTGGTGGTCACCGGGTTCGTTTTCGTGTATGCCCTGATTCGGCTGCCGACCGTGCTGGCGGACGTCGCGCCGGCCGTGAGCTGGATGTTCCCGCTGGCGCTCGGCGGTACGTTCGCCGCCGGGGTCGTCTGGGCGCTGGTCCTCCGGGCCACCCGTCCCGGGGCGCTGGCGACGATCGGCCGCTCCGAGCCGGCCGGCCAGCCGGCACGGTCTGATCCGCCGAGTCGTCCGAACCGTCCGGATGTCGTGATCTCGGAACACGCGGACCGGCCCGTCTAACGACCTAACGCGTCCAGCGTCAGCGCGATCAGCCCGCGCTTCATCTCCGGCACCCCACCGGGCCGCGTGTGCTCGGCGTACGTGCTGCGCCCGAAGATCGCGCTGACGAAAACCTCGGCGACGAGGGCCAGCTGCCCGTCCGACCGGATCTCGCCGCGCGCTCGGGCGTCGACCAGGGCGTCCTCGATCACCGCCATGCTCTGGTCGACGACGTCCCGTTTGAAGACCGCGTACACCTCCGGATAGGCCGCGAGTTCGGCGGAACAACGCGTCAGCACGGACCGCCGCGGCTCGGAGAGCACGTCGGCGATCTGGTCGAACAACGCGTGGAGGTCTCCGTCGAGCGTGCCGGTGCGAGGTGGGGCCAGGCCGACGGAGAGCGACGCGAGGCCGGCGGTGATCAGACCCTCGCGATCGGGCCAGCGGCTGTAGATGCTGCGCTTGGCGACCCGGGCCCGCTGCGCCACCGAGTTCAGGCTGAACGCCGTCACCCCCACGTCGGCCAGTTCGTCGACGGCCGCGCGGATGATGCGGTCGTCCACCCCGAGATCACGCGGCCGGCCACGGGTGCCGCCCACCGGATGCACCGTCATGCGATCGAGGATATACGTCACCACGCCGGTTGCATAAATGCCCCACGTGGAGCTATCGTCCAATTAACGTCACCGAAACGGTCGCATAAATGTGATCGACGCAGGTCGACACTCGAGAAAGAGAACGGCCATGGCTTTTGATGGTGCGGGTGCAGTGGTGACCGGCGCGGCGGCCGGCATCGGTCAGGCGACCGCGGTCCACCTCGCGTCGCTCGGCGCGAAGGTCGTCGTGTCCGACATCGCCGAGGACGGCGCCGAGCAGACCGTCGAGACGATCCGTGCCGCCGGCGGCACGGCGACCTTCGTCCAGGCGGACGTGTCGAACGCCGACAGCGTCGAGGAGTTGATCGCCCGCTCGGTGGAGTACCTCGGCGGGCTCGATCTGGCGGTGAACAACGCCGGTATCGGCCACCAGCCGGGCGACCTGCACGAGATGCCGATCGAGACGTGGGACCAGGTCATGGGCATCGACCTCCGCGGGACGTTCCTCTGCCTGCGCGCCGAGCTCAAGGTCATGGTCGACGCCGGCCACGGCAGCATCGTCAACATGGCCTCGAACGCGGGGGTGAAGAACGCTCCGTTCATGGCCGCCTACACCGCGGCCAAGCATGGCGTGATCGGCCTGACGAAGAACGCCGCGCTGCAGTACGCGCGCCGCAACATCCGGGTCAACGCGGTCTGCCCCGGCACCATCCTCACCCCCGGCCTGGCCAGTTTCCCGGAGGAGAACCAGCGCGAGTGGGCCGAGCTGATCCCCGTCGGCCGTCTCGGCACGCCCGAGGAGGTCGCCCAGGCGGTGGCCTACCTGCTGTCCGACCAGGCCGCGTTCATCACCGGCGTCGGCCTGCTCATCGACGGTGGCCTGATGTTCGACTGACGTGATTCGCCGATCGAGGACGCGAGGAGGTGCGTGGTGAAAGCGCTGATGTTCGAGGAGTACGGCCCGCCCGACGTGCTGCACGTCGGAGACCTGCCGGAGCCACATGCCGGTCCCGGACAGATCCGGATCGCCGTACGGGCAGCCGGCGTCAACCCGGTCGACTGGAAGATCCGCAGCGGTGCGTCTGCCGGTTTCCACCGGATCGAGCTTCCGCACATCCCCGGGTTCGACGCAGCCGGTGTGGTGGACGAGGTCGGATCCGGGGTGGACGCGGTACGGGTCGGCGACGAGGTGTTCGGCTCCACCGCGACCGGCGCCTCCGCCGAGTACGCCGTCCTGGCGGCCTGGACGCGCAAGCCGCCCGAGCTGTCGTGGGCCGAAGCCGCCGCGCTGCCGTCCGCCGTCGAGACCGGGCTCCGGGCCGTCGACCTGGTCGGCGTCGCGGCCGGTGAGACCGTAATCGTCAACGGCGCGGCCGGTGGCGTGGGCCTCGCCGCCGCACAGTTCGCGCTCGCCCGCGGTGCCGCGGTGGTCGGCACGGCGAGCGAGGCCAACCATGACTACCTCCAGGGCCTGGGGATCACCCCGCTCCGGTACGGCGACGGGTTGGCCGGCCGGGTGCGGGCGCTGACCCCCCGGGTGGAGCGGGCCGTGGATGCCGCCGGCCATGGCGCCCTGCCCGACCTGATCGCGCTCACCGGGGATGCGTCCCGGGTGATCACCGTCGCCGACGGTGCGGCGGCCGACCTCGGCGTCCGCTTCACCACCGGCGCCGAGCGCCGCTACTGGGAAGCCTTCGACCTCGCCGTGGCGCTGTCCGGCTCGGGGCGATTCACGCTTCCGGTCGCCCGGACGTTCGCGCTGGCCGACGCTCCGGAAGCCCACCGGCACAGCGAATCGGGCCACGTCCGCGGCAAGCTCGTGCTGCTGCTGTCCTGACTTCGTGGACAGCCGGCCAGAAAGTCACGCGATGACGGCGCAGGGTGCGCCGCCGGGCGGCAAGCCCGGCGGCGCCGAACGGGATTTCGTGCCGGTGGTGCGGTTCTTGGCGTCCGAGGACGCTCGGTTCACGACCGGTCAGGTCTTCGCCGTCGACGGCGGCACGATCAAGCTCCGCTAGGGGCCTCGAGCTCGCGTGCCCGACGCAACGCCGACGTCCACCACACCAGGTCGTCCGCGAGAAGCGTCAGCTTCGCCTCGACCGGCGCGAAGATCGACAGATCCGTCTCCTCCGCCTGCCGGGCGGCGATCATGACGTCCGGCAGGATGTGTACGGCGTGCCTCAGCGGTGCCATCTCGAATTCGACCGCGACCTCCCGCAATTGTTCGATGGCCCGCGCACCGCCGACGTTCCCCCAGCCCACGAACGTGATGGGCTTGCGCCGCCACTCGACGAACGTCCAGTCCATGGCGTTCTTCAGCACGGCCGGGTAGCCGTGGTTGTACTCGGCGGTCAACACCACGAACCCGTCGGCGCGGTCGAGCGTGGACCCGAGCCGGGCGACGTCGTCGTTGGCGTACTCGCGCGGCGCTTTGGCCGGCGGTGGCGCGTCGAAGAACGGCAACGGGTGGTCGCGGAGATCGATCAACTCCACCTCGACGTCAGCGCGCACGTTCAGGCGTGCGAGAACCCAGTGGGCGACTCGCTCGCTGAAGCGCCCCTCACGGGTCGTCCCGGTAATGACGTGGATCAGCATGGGAACCATCGTCCGCCCTAGTCGTCCCGGTTGTGCGGCCGGGGCAGGGGGCCGGCGTCGTCGGGCGAAGCAGCCCGCCCCCGTTCGTCCAAAGTGCATACGGCTAGTCAGAACACCCGTAGAGTTACCCCACCTCATCGAGTTCTTCGCCGTAAGCGAGTCGAACATCGCAGACACGACGTCAGTAGAGCCGAGCACTCAGCTTCCCGGCCCGGCCGGCCCCTCGGCCGACACCCGCGGTTTCCGGGATCGAGGGAAGGACGCTCATGCACACCACGGACGCGCTCAATGTCGAGACGTACCAGGGCCGGGACGCGTACTTCGGCCGTCCCTATCTCGATCAGGACGAATGGCTGGAGAAGCCGCTCCCCCACCGACGCGTGCAC